>Ga0207933_1001573_pt1 | contig 16801 bp, 12 predicted proteins | sample NGESurdeep092012_4_FD_184488 | JGI IMG/M metagenome (GOLD analysis project Ga0207933, IMG submission 184488) | Arctic peat soil microbial communities from Barrow, Alaska - NGEE Surface sample F53-3 deep-092012 (SPAdes) | ecosystem: Environmental > Terrestrial > Soil > Wetlands > Peat ...
CGGTCAGCGGAATCAGCGGCGTCGCCGGCGTCCGCCGGTCGGCCGGGCCGGTCGATGGAGACGACGAGGTCGGCCGGATGCGGCGTCTCGCCCGGCGCGCCGACCTCGTAGATCGAGTCCGGCCGGAGGATGGCCACGATGCGCTCCAGCAGGGGACGGGCCGGATCCGAGAGGGTTGAGGTAGGGGAGCCGGGAGTGGGCCCGTCAGGGGACGGGTGGCGCAGCTCCAGCCAGCGCCGGTGGGTCTCGCCGGGTGGGGCGGCCGCCCACACCGCGGCGATGGCGGCGTTGGCCGTGCCGATGCGCTCGTCGATGGCCGCCACCCCGGTGGTGCGCAGGAGGCCGGCATCATCGACCTCCTGGTGGTAGTGGATGACGGCCGGTACCGGAGCGTCGGCTGGGATGCGGGACGGATCGTGGGTCGGGGTGTTCCACCGCACCCCGAGGGGGAGCGAGCCCACCTGTTCGGCGGCCAGGCCGAGGGCCATGGCCACCTGGTCCGCGTAGATCGGCCACTCCTCGAGCAGCTCCAACCGGTCCAGCAGCCAGCGGGCCCACTCGGCCCAGGCCGAGGACACCCGGCCCAGAAGGGTCCCGGGGATCACGTACAGGCCCCCGTTGCTGTTCCCGGCCACCGTGGCCTCGTCGGTGCCCCAGGGAAGGGAGGTCGTCGGTGGCACCGGGAGGCCGGCGGCCTCGAAGATCCCGACCAGCACGGTCAACGGGGGAACGGAGGCGTCGACCGGCTTGCCGGCCACCGAGTCCACGGGTAGGTCGATCCCTCGTGGATCCTCCAGGACCACCACGTCGGTGTCGCACAGTACGGCGGAGCCCTCCACACCCTTCTCCGCCAGCTCGAGCGCCCCGGCGATCTTGTTGCAGTGTGGTGAACGGCGGTCGAACCGGTCCACCGGACGGACGGTCACCCCCCGGGCCACCAGATACTCGAGGGGTTCGCTGGAGCGGGGCCCGACGACGTGGACCACCAGGTCCGAAGGTTCGACGCCGGCCACCTCGGTGAGGCTGGCGAACCACCGGAGAGCGTCGAGGTGGAAACGCGGGTGGTCGTCCACCACGCAGGTGAACCGGCCGATGGGCGGAGGCACCGGGTCGGGCGGAGTCAGCGGTTCCCCACCAGGCTGCGGCACAGCGTGGTGGTCGGCGGGGTGATCGTCGTGGGCACCGCGGCCACCGTCACCACCGGCGGGACGCCGCCGGCCGGGGTGGGGGTGTTCTGTACCACGGCGGGGCCGTTGCCCGCGATGTAGTGGCCGATCAGCTTCTGGCCGTACCAGTAGATGTTGATGGAGTTGAGGTTGGGGTCGGTGACCGCGGTGATCTGGTACTGCTGATGGGTGAGGTTGTCCGGGAAGCGCCAACCCCGGGCCGGCGGCCAGTTGATCGACGTGCCGGCGTTCTCCACCACGACACGGGCGTGGCCGGGCCCGTCGGGCGTCAGCACCACGCTGGCCGGGCCGTAGGTCATGAGGGTGACCGGCTTGGTGAAGTGGTCGGGCGCCTTGTTGAAGGTGAAGCCGACGGTGTGCGAGAACGTGGGGCTCTGCTCCACCGGCATCCACGTGTAGTGCTGGATCTGCTGGCCGGGCACATCCTTCAGGTGGTTGCCGGTCGACAGGTACAGCCCCGAGCAGTGGTTGACGGCGAACAGCTGACCGGCCGGCGCCCAGTAGGGGAGCGTGGGCCCGGTGCGTACCGCGTCGGGCAGGTAGCCGAGTGACAGGGTGCGCTGGGCGGTGACGAACCGGGCGTTCTGGGTGATCGACCACTGGCCCGCCGGCGATGCGGCGATGGCCAGGTTGGCCACGATCCCGTAGACGACGAAGACCACCAGGACCCCGAGTGTTCGTCCCCGCACCTTCCGGCTGCGTCCGTCCAGCCGCCGCCAGATGTCGATGAGCCCGATGGCGCCGGCGATGATGAGGAGGGGCATGAAGTCGGCCATGTACCGCTCGGAGATGTAGCCCCACAGCAGAACCCCGGCCGAGCCGGCCGCCGCCGCCAGCAGGATGATGCGGGTCAGGCGCACGTCGCCGACCACCCTGCGGCGGAAGGCGGTGACCGCCCCCCAGCAGCCCAGCAAGAAGAGGAGGGGCATGGTGGCCGGGATGCTGGCCGTGGGGTAGGTCTGGTCCAGCACGGCCCCCGCCAGGGTGGGAGCCGGCGCCGTGGGTGGCGTGATGAAGGGGAACAGCGAGGTGAGGTGTAGCCCGAACGGGTCGAAGTAGGCCCACAGGGTGCTGGGCAGGAAGGAGAAGCTGAAGGCCTTGCCGCCGTTGGCGGCCAGGAAGTACCGGCGGTGGGCGTTCACCGTGGCCCAGACCTGGTCGGCCATGGGCAGGCCGATGGGGATGCCGAACTTGGCGTAGGTGACGGCACAGCTGGCCAGGAAGGGCACCAGGGCCACGCCCAGCAGCGGCAGGGTCCACCGGCGTCGTTCCGGCCCGCCCCGGCCCAGGGCGAACCATCCGGCGATGAGGCCGGCGGCGATGATGCAGGCGTAGCCGGTGGGGGTCCGGCTGAGGGCGGTGCACAGGATCAGCACCCCACTGGCCGTCACCCGGCCCCAGCTTGGTCGCTCGAGCACCCCGAGCAGGGCGAACAGGCTGGCTACGGTGAGCGGGACGCTCCAGGCGAAGTCCTCGTTGTAGATGAAGGGCGTGGCCGACAGGTAGAGGACCACCGACCCACCCAGGATGGTGGCCACGAGGCCTCCGTAGGCGGCGGCCTCGGCCCGCCCCAACGCCGCCTGGCCCCGCATCAGGATGCGCAGGCGCCAGACCATCAGCGAGCTGAACAGGGAGGTGCAGCCCCAGGCCACCAGGATCGACGGTCCGGTCATCTTCCCGTCCAGGCTGTGGGTCACCAGCAGGAACGGCATCCGGATGAGGGAGGGGAAGATCCCGAAGTACGTGTACTGCCGCCCGTCGTGGACGAAGGCCTCGATGCCCATGTTGCCGGTCGGGAGGTTGAGCCGGCCGTGGAACATGGCGCGGGCCTGCAGGTCGTAGAAGTTGTCGTACGGGACGCCGCGCAGCGGGTTTACCGTGCCGTTCCACAGGTCCCACAGCAGCCACAGCATGGGCAGGACCACGATGGCCGTCCCCACCAGGACGGCGATGGTGAACCGCCGACGGCTGATCTCGGCCGCGCTGCGTCGGACCGGGGCGCCGCCGTCGGCGGAGTCCGGCTCGACCTCGGGATCGGCCGGCTCTCGCTCGAGGGTGGCGGTGTCCGCCACTAGCCCCTTGGGCCCTTGCGCCGGAAGCGATCCCGGAAGGCCAGCAGCTGACTGGCGGCATGGTCCGAGACACCGAGCCGGCGCTTGGCCCAGTCGTAGCCCCGCAGCATCTGCTTGTCGGCGTAGATCATGACCGAGTGGAGCCCGTCCCCCGGTCGGGCCCGGTACTCGGTGGAGCGCACCACCGGGTCCTCCTCGAGGGTGAAGTAGTAGAGGGCCAGCGACCGCCGGGCCACGCCCTCGGGGCAGCGCATGGGCTCGGGATGGCCGTGGAAGGAGGTGGCGTCGGTGGTGAAGATGAGGACCCGGTTGGCCACCGGGGCCACCTTCTTCACGCACTCCTTCATGTCGGCGCTCCACAGCTCGAGGTCACCGCCGTATTCCGGCTTCCACTCGTCGTTGAGGTACAAGAGGATGTTGGCCCGACGCTCCCACTTCCGGTTGTGCGGATGGACGGTGTAGTCGGCGTGGATGTTGAGGAAGCCGCCGGTGGTCGACTGGTGGAGTCCCCCGCCCTCCAGGGACGGGTCGGCGATCAGGTTGTCGACCCCGATGAGCCGGCCGACGAACTCGACGAACCGGGGGGAGTTGAGCTGGTCCAGGATCTCCTGCAGGGTCGGCCCCCAGGTGGTCGGGTCGGTGTTGGAGAACTTCCGCTCGTTGGTGTGCAGGTAGTTGTTCCACCGGGTGGCGTCGAGTGGGGGGAACTCGCGGATGGCCTCGGCCAGGGCCTCGGGCTCGAGAAAGTCCTCCAGCACGATGTGGGGGTAGGGCCGGGCCTCGCGGTAGGTGGTGGCGAGCTCCTCGACGCGACGTTCGAGTCGCGACAGGTCCAGCACCGGCATGTGCTTGTCACTGGTTGTCTCTGTGGTCATCGCGACCCTGACTTGCCCTCGTGGTCCCACCCGACTGTCCGGGACCGTCTGCTGTGCGGATCAGCGGTCGCCCCGTGGTACACGACGGCGTCCACGTGGTCCACTTCCCCCTGGCCCTGCTCCCTCTGGTACTCCCCCCGTCGCGGCACGCCCGCCCCCTCGCTGCACCGACGGTGCAGGTGACGGGCGCCACAGAGGTTACCCCCTCCTGCCAACCGGCTCGTATCGTCAATATTGACGGTACGACGGGAGGTCGGACGGAGGGGGACGCGGTGCGGGGACCGGCCCGTCGTCACCGGTCGGCCCCCTGCTCGCTCGCCTCCTCGGCCTCCTCCTCGTCCCCCACCTCAGCGTCGGCGATCTGGGCGAACAGCCGGTTCAGGACCAGGAACTTGATGAACCACAGGATCCCGAACGAGGCGATGTTGGCTCCCACCACCAGCACCGTGCGGGCCAGGTGCTGCAGGTGGTGGGCGTCGGCGAAGTTGTGGGCCAGCGTGGTCGTGACCAGGGCGAACCCGATCCCGGTGAGGGACATGACCCAGAAGGGCAGCACCTCGCGCCACCAGTGGGATCGGCCCGACTTCCCCCACACCCAGTGCCGGTTGAGGAGGTAGGAGGGGATGCCCGCCATGATGTTGGCGAACAGGGCGCTCCACACCTCGGTCCACAGTCGGAGCACGCCGTAGACGAAGGTGAGGATGGTCAGCGACGTCAGCGCCGAGATCACCGAGACCATCGTGTACTTGATGACCTTCAGGCCCTCGGGCGTGTGGGCCAGGCGCCACAGTCTGCCCACCGTGTCCCTCATCGTCCCCAAACTACTCCCTCGGGACGGCCGGCGACCGGTGGGCGGCCCACGGGTGCGGCCGGGGGGCCTCCAGAGCCGCCGGCGGCCGTTGCCCGCATCCGGCCCTCGCTACACTCACTCGCCATGGGGGACGGTGCCGAGCGATCGGGGGGAACGGACGGACCCGCAGGGAGCACGGCGGTGCTCACCCCCCCGCCGGACGGGGACGGTGCCGCCGGGGCGCCCGAAGACACGGCCCCGGCGGAGTCACCGGCCGACGACCCGTCGGCCCGCCGCCGGTTCACCGTGGCCGCCGTGGTCGGTTCGGCCGTAGCCGCCATCCCGTTCCTGTGGACCCTCTGGTCCCCGTGGCAGTCGCCCGACGCGCTGCGCACCACGGCGTACGAGAACAACTTCTACGACCTGCAGGCCCGGGCCATGTTCCACGGTCACCTGTGGCTGGCCAACGGAGCCATCGGCATCGAGGGCTTCGTGCACGGTGGTCGGCAGTACACGTACTTCGGGCTCTTCCCCTCGCTCGTCCGCATGCCCATCCTGGCCGTGACCCACAGCCTGGACGGGAAGCTCACCGCACCCTTCGTCCTGGTGGCCTGGGTGCTCACCGCACTGTTCGCCTCGCTGCTGCTGTGGCGCGTCCGGTTCCTCATCCGCGGCCAGGCCGCCATGGGCCGGGCCGAGGCCACCACGTTCGGCGTGCTCATGGTGGCCATCCTCGGTGGGTCGACGTTCCTGTTCGTGGCCGTGACCCCCTACGTCTTCGCCGAGGACCTGGCCTGGAGTGTGGCCCTCACCGTGGGGGCCTTCTTCACCCTGATCGGCGTGCTCGAACGCCCGACCTGGGGTCGGATCGTGGCCAGCGGGCTGTTGATCCTGGCCGCCAACCTCGACCGGGTGACCACCGGGTGGGCCTGTGTGCTGGCTACCGTCCTCATGGCCGTGTGGTTCCGCCTGGGCCGGGGCGGGGCCGAACATCGGAAGTGGTGGCTGCCCGTCCTCGGCGCCGGGCTCATCCCCCTCGTCATCGGGTGTGCCGTCAATTACGCCAAGTTCGGGGTGCCCTTCGGGGTGTCCAACTTCGACCAGGTGTGGACCCACGTCAACGCCTACCGCCGGAAGTTCCTGGCCGCCAACCACGACTCCGAATACGGCACGACCTTCATCCCGAGCACCCTGTTGGCCTACCTCCGGCCCAACGGCCTCAGGATCTCGTCGGTCTTCCCCTTCATCACCCTTCCCTCCACTCCGCCCAAGGCCCTGGCCGGGGTGCTCTTCGACCGCCGGTACCGGACGGCCAGCCTGCCGTCGTCCATGTCCCTGCTCTTCCTGCTGAGCTGCTGGGGACTGATCACCGCCTTCCGGCCCCGGCCCGTCGGGAAGGTGGCGCTGACCCGGTTCCTGCTGCTGGCCGGACTCATCGCCGGGGCCGCCCTGTTCATCTGGGGGTACATCGCCCCGCGGTACCTGGCCGACTTCATCCCGCTGCTGACCCTGGCCAGCGGGGTGGCGGTGGTCGACATCTGGCGCCGGCTCGACGGCCGCGGCCGGTCGACGCGGGTCGGCGTCCTCGCCGTCATCACCGTGCTGGCCGTCTTCTCGGTAGTGGCCAACCTGGGGATCGCCATCACCCCCAACGAGGAGTTCAATTCGGCCCAGGTCCTGCGGTACGTGGAGACCCAGAAGGCCTTCAGCGACCTCACCGGCCATCCCCTGAACAGCCGGGTGACCCGGGGGGCGTCGCTGCCCGCCTATGCGCCGGCCGACCAGCTGTACGTCATCGGCCGGTGCGACGGCCTGTACATCTCCAACGGCGAGGACTACTCCACGGTCACCGACCAGCAGTACACCCGCACCACCTGGATGACCGTCGAGCTCGGTCACGCCTTCCAGCACACCTTCCGTATCGCCGTCGACCCCACCGGCTCGACGGCCGGTGAGGTGGTACCCCTGCTGACCACCGGTCCCAACACCCTGAGCGCCCGGGCCAAGTCGGTGTCCGGAGAGGTCGAGCTGTCCTTCGGACTGCAAGGACCGACCGGATTCACCGGCGGCCTGGCCACCGCGGTCCGTCCGGGTACCTCGCACACGGTGGTAGCCGTGACCGACCCGGTCAAGCACCTGGTCCAGGTGACCATGGACGGCACGGTCGTGATGGCCGCCACCGTGGCCCACGGTCAGCCGGTGGTGGTCGCCCCCCAGTCGGCGGGATCGGACGGGGTGCTGACGGTGACCGACGTCACGGCGTCGACCCCGCAGCCGACACTGTGCCAGAGCCTGATCAAGTAGCGCCGGCCGAGCCCGGCTCGAGGTGCCCGACCCGGGTGGGCCGGGTCAGGCGAGCGGCTTCCGGCCCCGGAAGTCGATGATGCCACCCTCGTCGAACACCCAGGCCACCGACTCGTAGGGGAGGGCGGCCACCAACAGGCCCGAGTAGATCGGCGTCTTCCCGTTGTGCATGGCCGGGTGCCAGCCCCGGCGCACCAGGGAGTTCTGCAGGGAGATGGTGGTCTGGATGTGGGGGGCCGACCGGATGGTCACGTCCGACAGACCGATGTCCTCGAGCAGTCCGGCCAGACCGGAGCGGGACGGTATCTGCAGGTGTCGCGGGTAGTGGTACCCGCCCCAGTTGTGGCCGAAGATCTTGTTCTCCCACGACGTCACCGTGGGGAGCTGCCCGATGACGTAGCCCCCCGGGCGCAACAGGTCGAACGACCGCTCGAGCATGGTACGCGGGGCCACCACGTGCTCCAGCACGTGGTTCATGGAGACCACGTCGTACTGGCCCAGATGACCGGTGAGGTCGGCGGTCTCCAGCGTGCCCTCCAGCACGTCGTAGCCCCGGGCCCGGCCCTTGGCGGCGATGTCCGGCTGGATCTCGATGCCGGCGCACTCGAGGTCGAGGTAGTGGCGCAACTCGTCGAAGTGCCGGCAGTCCCCGGTGCCCACGTCGAACAGCCGGCCCGGCCGGCGCTGGATCAGCTTCCCGTAGAAGCGGGCCCGTGACCGGGCCCGGGCCTGGACCAGCAGCCGGGCCACCGCGCCGTGGTTCTCGTTGTAGGCGTGGTAGTCGTCGGGATAGAAGGGGGGCAGCTCGGCCTCGGTGGGACGGGGGCTGAGGAACTCGGAGCTGCAGTGGGCGCACTTCTCCACGGCGAAGGGTCGGGGCGGCTCGACGAAATACTCCAGGTCAACCACGTCGTTGCGGTACAGCCAGGTCTTGTCGGAGCCGCAGATGGGACACACGGGCATGTCCGGCTGACCCCCGCCCTGTGCCCCCTTCGGTTGCCCCTGAACCGCCGCGCCGCCCGGTGACGACTCCATATGCTGGTCCTTTGTCCGATTGATCCCTTGCCGATTGGTACTGTACAGTCAGCCGGGGGAGGGTCTCGAACGATGGTGGTGCAAGGCAAGAACGAGGCATCGGCCAGCAACGAGAAGATCTGGCGGGAGCAGTTCGGCGCCCTGGTGAGCGCCGAGAACCTCCGCTCCCTGTCCCAGCCCTCCCTGGCCGACTCCATCGGCGCCGTGGCCGTGCTGTGGATCGAGGTCGGGGTGCTGCTGGCCGCGGCCAACCTGGTCCCCCGGCTCCCCCTCGGCTGGGCCGTTCCGGCCGGTATCGTGATCGTGCTCCTGATGGGGCTCCGCATGAACGCCTTCGGGGTCATCCTCCACGAGGGATCGCACGGTCTGCTGGCCCGGTCGCGCACCCTGAACGACCGGCTGTGCAACTGGACGGTGGCCTTCTGGACCATCAACTCGGTGGAGGAGTACCGACCCACCCACCGCCTCCACCACCGGTACCTGGGCCAGGAGCGCGACCCCGACCGAACCTTCTACCTGGTGCCGGCCCGACGCGGGGCGCTCACCGGCCGCCTCCTCCAGGACCTGTTCGGGGTCACGGCGTTCCGCCGGGCCACCTCCCGCATCTCGGGCACCTCGCAGGAGTCGGGGGCCCCGGCCAGCCTGCTGGCCCGTCCCCAGCTGCTCATCGGCAAGTTCGTCACCCAGGTGGTGGTCCTCGGACAGTTCCTTCTCCTCCAGGGATGGGTCCGCGGCCTGGTCTTCTACGTGGTCTTCTGGCTCGTGCCCATCGTGTGCATGTATCCGATGATCCTCCGGCTGAAGACCATCACCGAGCACTTCGACCCCGGCCTGCGTGACCCCGACGCGGTGCGGTGGACGGCCCGCACCAGCTGTGCCAGCTGGCTGCAGGACCACTGGGTGGGTGCCCGCATGGAGTACCACTTCGAGCACCACGTGGTCCCCACCATCCCCTACCGGGGTCTGAAGCGCCTCCACGGCCAGCTGGCCGAGGCCGAACTGTTCAGCCGCCACCGCGAGGTGATGTCGGACGGCTACCTCCTCTTCCTGACCCGAGCCGTGCTGGGCAGTTTCGGCGAGGTCGGCCGGTCGGAGGGCGACTGAGCCGTCGGCCGGTACCGGTCCGCCACCCTCATGGGGGAGCGGAAGCGTGAGCCGGGTCCGGGGCCGGGCCGTTCAGGTCCAGAGGCGACTGGGTCGGATGCCCCAGGCCACCTGACGGGCCAGCTCGGCGCTGACCACGGGCAGGTCGGCGGCGTGGGTGACCCCGATGAGTTTGGCCTCGGTGGTGATCACCCGCACGGGGAGCCCCCGTCCCCCGGCCACCATGGTGGCCACCACGTCGGGCAGAAGCACCTCGGCCTTGGGGATCTCGCCGCCCGCCGCCACCGAGGCCACCAATGCCTCCTCGTCGAGCCCGGAGGCGTCCATGGCCGAGGCGAACACCTCCCAGATGCCGGGCTGGAAGCCCCACAGGTTGACCGATGTCGGCAGGCTCCCGTCCAGCTCGGTGGGCTCGAGGCCGTCCGCCGAGGTCAGGTCCAGGTCGGGGCCGTGCCGTGACACGTGCCGGCGCTCGGTGAGACCCACCAGGGTGCCGTCGTCGGCCACCATGCAGATCCCCCGGGTCACCGGGTCGTCGGTGGCCACGGTGGCCCGCAGCTGGTAGCCGATGAGGGCGTGCTCGGGCGCGCCGGACCCGAGGTGCCGGGCCAGCAGGCCCATGGCCGCCTCGCCGTAGACGTCGTCGGCGTTGGCCACGGCGAAGCTCTGGTCGGAGCCGAGTGCCCCCCGGGCGGCCAGCACGGCGTGCACGGTCCCGAGCGGGAGGCGTTGTTCGGCGAAGTCCACCTGCACCCGGTCGGGCCAGCACTGCTCCACGTGGTAGCGGATGGCCGGACCGGTCTCGGGGTGGAGGACCAGGACCACCTGGCCGAAGCCGGCGGCCACGGCGTCACTGACCAGCAGATCGATGACGGCCTCGCCGTTGGGCCCGATGGGGGCCAGGGGCTTGCACCCTCCGTAGCGGCGGGCCATGCCGGCGGCCAGGACCACGAGGGACGGGGCCACGCCGGTGCTCACCCTCCCCAGCGCAGGACGGCACTGGCCCACGTCATGCCGCCGCCGAACCCGGTGAGCAGTACGTGGTCGCCCTTCTCCAGGCGACCGGTATCCAGGGCGTCGACCAGGGCCAGGGGGATGGAGGCCGACGAGGTGTTGCCGTAGCGGTCGATGACCACCACGGCCTTCTCCTCGGGGATGCCCAGCCGATGGGCCGCCGCACTGATGATGCGGAGGTTGGCCTGGTGGGGAACCATCAGGTCGATGTCGTCCACGGTCAGTCCGGCTTCGGCGATGGCCTGCTCGGCGGAGTCCACCACCACCCGGACCGCCTTGCGGAAGATCTCCTTGCCGTCCATGTAGAGGAAGCCGCCGTGGTCGCACTTGAGCAAGTGGCGGAGCGAACCGTCGGCCCCCAGCACCCACGACAGGAGCTGCCCGGGACCGTCCACCGCCTCGAGGACCACGGCCCCGGCACCGTCGCCCACCAGCACCGCCACCGACCGGTCGTCCCAGTCGGTGATGCGGCTGAGGGTCTCGGAGCCGATGACCAGGAGCCGTTCGGCCCCGATGGCCAGCATCCCGTGGGCCACGGTGAGGGCGTAGACGAACCCCGAGCACGCCGCGTTGACGTCGAAGGCCCCGCCGGGCACCCCGATGCCGTCCTGCACGGTGGCCGACGTGCCCGGCACGATCTGGTCGGGGGTGGTGGTGGCCAGGATCACCGCGTCGATCTCATCGGGCCGCCGGCCGGCCTTCTCCAGCGCGGCCAGGCCGGCCTCGATGGCCAGCTGGGAGGTGGTCCCGCCGATCCGCCGCTCACGGATGCCGGTCCGCTCGCGTATCCAGGCGTCGTTGGTGTCCATGGTCACCGACAGGTCGTCGTTGGTGACCACCTTGTCGGGCACCGAAATGCCCCAACCGGTGACGATGCCGCCGCGAGTGGTGTTCATGACGTGGAGTTCCCCATTGCTTGTCTCAGCCCGCTTCCAGTACGTGGATGCCGATGAAGGCGGCGTCGGCCCGACCGGCCTGGGTCCCGATCATGCCACCGGTGTTGGCCGCCACCGCCAATCGGGCCCCCGGCACCTGGCGGGCCCCGGCCTCGTCCCGGAGCTGGGCGGCCAGCTCCACCACCTGGGCGATCCCCGTGGCGCCGAGGGGGTGCCCGCGCGAGACCAGGCCTCCGCTGGTGTTGACCGTGACGCCCCTGCCGCCGAGCGAGGTCTCACCCGCCTCGGTGGCCGGTCCGGCGTCGCCGGGCTTGTAGAAGCCCAGGGACTCGAGGGCGTAGAGCTCCTCGGGGCTGGTGGCGTCGTGCAGCTCGACCACGTCCACGTCGGTCGGGTCGATGCCGGCGTCGTCCCAGGCCGCCGCTCCGGCCTCGGTCATCCGGTCGTGGTAGTCGATGTCCCCGTTCCCCGACCGGATGGTGGTGGACCGGATGCGGGGGGCACCGCGTCGGGAGGTGGGGGAGAGCACCACGGCGGCGGCCCCGTCGGTGAACGACGAGCACATGAGCCGGGTGAGGGGCCACACGATGGAATGGGAGGCGAGCACCTCGTCCACGGTGACCTCGCTCTGGAACTGGGCGTCGGGATTGAGGGCACCGTGCCGCCGGGCCTTGACCGCCGCGGCGGCGAACTGCTCCACGGTGGCCCCCCGCTCTTCCATGAGGTCGACGGCCCACGCCGCGTTGAGGGCCATGAGCACCGAGCCCGAATCGTTCTCCAACTCCTCGTGCATGCGGACCCGGTCGGCCAGGGGCACGCCGTCCTCGATGCCGGCCAGGGTCTGACCCCGGTCACCGGTCCACATCTTCTCCACCCCTACGGCCAGCACCGTCCCGGTGCCGGCCCGGCTGGCCAGGGTGGCCAGGTGGAGGGCGGAGGAGCCGCCGGCGCACGAGTTGTCGACGTTGACGATGCCGGCGTTGCGCAGTCCGGCCTGCTTCAGGAAGGTCTGGCCCCGGATACATCCCTGGTCCAGCAGGCGTCCGGCAGTGGCGTTGCCGAACACCACCAGGTTGACGTCGGCCGGATCGACCCGGGCGTCAGCCAGGGCGTCGCCCACCACCTGGTGGGCCATCTCCACGGCGGAACGGTCCCTCCTGTTCATGGGGAAGATGCCGGTGCCGATGATGTGTGCGCTTGCGTCCACGGTGACCTTCTTATCCTTCGTGCCCTCGGATGGGTACGCCGGCCGCCGGCAGGGCGGCGACCAGGCGCTCGAACTGGTCCATCGGCTGGTCGGCGGTGACGTACACCACCACGTGCTCGGCGCCCGCCGCCCGGTACGAGGCCACCGTGTCGGCCACCTCGGTGGCCGTGCCGTGGACCAGGTGCCGCTCGAAGGCCCGGGCGGGGATGCCGTACAGGGCGGACATCCACCCGGTGCCGCGCTGGCGGGCCCGGTGGGCGTCGTCGTCGATGCTGATGAACAGCACCATGGACGGGGTGACCGCTCCGACCGGCCGACCGGCCCGGTCGACCTCCTTGGCCAGCCGCTCGACGGCGGCGGCGTACTCGGTGGTGCTGAGGAACAGGGGCATCCAGCCGTCGGCCAGCGTGGCCGCCCTGACCAGGGCGGCCTCCGAGGACCCGCCCGCCCACACCGGGACGGGAGGGGGTGCGGGGAGCTGGCGGTAGCGCGCCCCCCCGGCGTCGTCCACGTCGCCCCGGGCCACCCCCTGTCCCGACGCCCATGAGCGTCGCAGCTCCAGGAGGCCCGCATCGAGTAGTCGTCCCCTCCGGTGGTACTCCACGCCGGACTGCTCGTACTCGCCGGCGTGGCTGCCCACGCCCACGCCGAGCACCAGCCGCCCCCCCGACAGGGTCTGGAGGGAGGCGGCCTGCTTGGCCACAACGGCCGCCGAGCGCAGGGGGAGCTGGATGACGCAGGAGCCGAGCGTGGCCCGCTCGGTGGCGGTGGCGGCCACGGTGAGGGCCACCAGGCACTCGAGCGAGGGACCGTGCCAAAAGAGGTGGTCACAGGCCCACAGGGCGCCGGCTCCGGCGTCCTCGGCGGCCCGGCAGACGGCGGCCAGTTCGGCGGCGGGACGGGTGGGTGGTCCGGCGGCCGATGTCGACGGGGCGGCCCACGGGGGAACCGTGTCCTGCACGAAGGTGGGCAGGATCAGTCCGATCGGCCCCGGATCAGTGGCGGATCGCTCCAAGGGCACAAGGCATCGTAACCTCCGCCGTTCCCACAAGCGATCATCCACCGGGCCCCCGGTGCGGTCCGGAGCGACCGTCGGCCACCGATGTACGGGAGGGGTCGCCGGCACGGCAGACTGGTGGCCGGACGACGAGTGGAACGGTACCGGCACGGACGCCGGCACCGGGGAGAGGACCAGCAGTGGAATCCGAGCAGTCGCAGACCGGCAGCGGGCCGAACACCGCGGCGGAAGACGCCGCCGACACCACCGACGCGCCGATCACCGACGCCGAGCGCGGGGAACGCCTGGCCCAGCTCAACGGCATCATGGAGCTCATGCGGCCGGCCGTGCAGGCCGACGGGGGCGATCTGGCTCTGCTCTTCGCCGACGTGGCCACCGGTGTGGTCGAGGTCCAGCTGCAGGGGGCCTGCAGCTCCTGTGCGGTGAGCTCGTCCACCCTGCAGGGTGGCGTGGACCGGATCCTCCGGGAGCGGTTGCCCTGGGTGACCGAGGTCCGGGGCGGCGTCGACGAGTCAGCCGACCCCTTCGAGAGCCAGTCCCTCGGCCGTGGAGGGTACGTCCCGAGCCTGTGACCGGTGCCTAAGGGGCCGGGCTGGCCAAACCGGCCGTCCGGTCCATATGCTTGTTTCCCGATGTCGGGAGCGTTCGTCCGGAGACGAAGTGGCGTGGTCCCGACTCGAGAATGGCAGGCCCGGCATCTCGTCGGGGACGGGGAGGGGCGACCGTGAGCACCATGGACCGGCGTGGGCGTTGAACAGCGGCACCCCCCGGGCTCCATGAGCTGGCCCCTCGGCCCCACGGTCCTCGATCCCCCGGTCGACGCACCTCCACCGGTGCTGGAGCCGCCCGGAGGACCGCTCAGGCGCTTCTCGGCCCTGGACGGCATCCGGGCCCTGGCCGTCCTGGCCGTGCTCTGCTACCACGCCGGCATCTCGTGGATGGGGGGTGGGCTCCTCGGGGTCGACGTCTTCTTCGTCCTGTCGGGCTTCCTGATCACCTCGCTGCTCTGCCGCGAGCTGGCGGCCTCGGCCACCATCCGCCTGGGCCGGTTCTGGGCCCAACGGGCCCGCCGCCTGCTGCCGGCCCTCCTCCTCCTGGTGGTGGGGGTGGCGGCCTACGCCTATGTCTTCCGGGGCGCCATCGACCTCTCGGCGGTGCGAGGCGACGCCGTGTCCACCCTGCTGTACGTGGCCAACTGGCACTTCGTCCTCTCGGACCAGGGCTACTTCGCCCAGGCCGCCGCCCCGTCCCCGTTCCTCCACACCTGGTCGCTGGCCGTCGAGGAGCAGTACTACCTGATCTGGCCGCCGGTCGTCCTGTTCGTGGCCCGCCACTGGGGCGCCGGCAAGGTGGCCCTCACCGCCGGTATCGGGGCCCTCTCCTCGGCCACCCTGATGGTGGTGCTGTTCGCCATGGGGTTCTCCGTCGACCGCCTCTACTTCGGCACCGACACCCGGGCCCAGTCACTGCTCATCGGCTCGTTCCTCGGTGCGGTGGGCACCCACCGCGGCCGTGACTTCTCCATCGTCCCGTCCCGCTGGACGGCCACCGAGGGCCGCCGTCGGATCTGGGCCGTTCCCGGCCTGGTCGGGGGGGCGTTCCTGGTGTTCGCGTGGCACGCCCTCGACGGCACCAACCCGTTCCTGTACCGCGGCGGTTTTCTGATGGTGGCGCTGGCCGCTGGAGCGGTCATCGTGACCGTGGTCACCGTGCCCACCTCCGCCCTGGCCCGGGTGCTCTCCACCGGTGCCCTGGTGTTCGTGGGCCGCATCTCCTACGGCCTCTACCTCTACCACTGGCCCCTGTTCCTGGTCATCGACCACGCCCACACCGGCCTCCTCGGGGCACCGCTGCTGGCCGCCCGGCTGGCCGCCACCTTCGGTGTGGCCATCGCCTCCTACTACCTGGTGGAAGAGCCCATCCGGACCGGCCGGATGTTCCAGGGCCGGCGGGGTCTGGCCCTGTCCGGGGGTGCCGCCCTGGCCACGGCGGCGGCACTGATCGTGGCCACCGTGGTCCCGCTGGAGTCCGCCGCCGCCGCCCCGCAGCTCGAACGGCCGACCAAGTCGGTGCCCCATATGTCGGCGGCCACCGTGTCGTCCCCGGCCACGCCGATCCGCTTCCTGCTGGTGGGGGACTCGGTGGCCCTCAGCATGGGCATGGGCCTGGGCGTCGACGCCGTCCAGCGGTACAACATCGACTTCCTCGACGAGGGAACCCTGGGCTGCGACCTCGACTCCACGCCGGTCAGCCTGTCCGGGGCGGTGGTGCCGGCCACCCCCGGCTGCCCCGACTGGTGGTCGACCTGGGCCACCTGGGTGGCCGACTTCCACCCGGACGTGGTCGGGATGCTGGTGGGCCGGTGGGAGGTCAGTGACCACCTCTACGACGGACAGTGGGTCCATGTCGGCGAGCCGGTGTGGGACGCCCACCTCACCGGCGAGATCGACTCCGCCGTCGACCTCTTCTCGGCCGGGGGGGCCAAGGTGGTGCTGTTCACCATGCCCTATGTGGACCCGTCCCAGGAGGCAGCCGACGGGACGCCGTTCAGCGAGAACGACCCGGCCCGGGCCCGGGCCTTCAACGCCGTGCTCGCCGGGGTGGCCAAGCACCGGAGCAGTCAGGTGACCCTCATCGACGTGAACGAGATGCTCGACCCGTCCGGTCAGTACCAGTCGGTGGTGGACGGGGTCGTGGCCCGCACCACGGACGGTGTCCACATCAGCGAACCCGGGGGGGAGTGGCTCCAACCCCAGGTCATGCCCCTCGTAGCCGCATTGGGGGGCAAGGCCCGGGCCACCCCCGCCCCGCTCGGTGCCGTGGCCGGCAAGGCCAGGCGGGGGTCGACGTGAGTCACTGGTACGGCCGAACCGATTGCATTAGTTAACCGAACTAACTAAACTGGGGGCGTGACCGTCGCCCCGACATCGCACAGCCCCGCACCGGGCGTCGACCTGTCCGGTGACGACTCGGACGCAGCGGCCGACACCGACGCCGAGTTGGCCTCCCGCCTGCGGTTGGCCGTCACCCGCCTGCACCGCCGCCTCCGCCAACAGGCGGCCGGCGGGCTGACCCAGTCGCAGGGCTCGGCCCTGGCCAGCATCGGCCAGCTGGAGTCTCCGACCCTGGGGGCCCTGGCCGCCCGCGAGTCGGTGCAGCCTCCCTCCATGACCCGCATCGTGGCCGCCCTCGAGGAGATGGGCCACGTGGCCCGGGTGGTGGACCCGGCCGACCGGCGGGTGGCCCGGGTCACCCTCACCGACTCGGGACGGGAGGTGCTCCGAAGGAGCCGGTCCCTG
>Ga0207933_1001574_pt1 | contig 16786 bp, 14 predicted proteins | sample NGESurdeep092012_4_FD_184488 | JGI IMG/M metagenome (GOLD analysis project Ga0207933, IMG submission 184488) | Arctic peat soil microbial communities from Barrow, Alaska - NGEE Surface sample F53-3 deep-092012 (SPAdes) | ecosystem: Environmental > Terrestrial > Soil > Wetlands > Peat ...
CAGCATACTGCGTGGGGGCCGGCGCACGGACAGCGTGACTACGAGATGACTCTCCGGTTGGCTAGAGAAGAGGGTGTGACCGTAGACGAGGAAGCGCTGTACGCCGCTGCGTATCTGCATGACATGGGCGGAATTCCGCCGTACGCCGTTCCCGGAGTGGACCACGGTGACCGATCGGTCCAGCTCGTAGATAGTATACTACGCGACGCCGGGTTCCCGATGGAGAAGGCGGCGCTGGTGAAGGAGATCATCGACCACCATCAGTACTACCGTCCTGCAGATACACTGGAGGTGGCCAAGCTGTTTCGCGACGCGGACATTCTCGACTTTCTGGGCGCCATAGATGTTGCACGAATCATATCGCTCACAACGCGCGAGAAGATCGCGCCGGATCTGCCGCACGCGATCGCCGTGATCCGTCAGAACATGCTGCAGATGCCGGGTTTGCTGCAATCATCGGCGGCAAAGCAGGAGGGGGCGCGACGCGTCGCCGAAATGAAACTGTTTCTCGATGAGCTCGGGAGGGAAACCGATTCTCTTCGCACGCTTTAGTAGATTTCCTCTTGAGCGCAGTTCAAATGCCGCTCATGACGGCAAATACATACCGGAGGGACAATGACTGTAGAAGAAGACTTCCTGAGTAACGCGGTTGCAGCATTCGTGACCTACAAGGACCTTGCCGATCGTGCGCTCGAGCAGGTGACCGACGAGCAGTTTTTCGCGACGCTCGATGCGGAGTCCAACAGCATTGCGGTGATCGTCAAGCACCTGTCCGGCAATCTCCGTTCACGCTGGACTGATTTCCTCACATCGGACGGAGAAAAGCCGGACAGAGATCGCGACGCTGAATTCGAAGTCCAGGAATCGGCGACGCGTAGCGAGTTGATGGCTGCCTGGGAGCTCGGCTGGTCGCGCGCGCTCGATGCGATGAAGACACTTCGCCCTGAAGATCTGACGCGAATCGTTCACATTCGCGGCGAGCCGCATACGGTTACGAAGGCCATCATGCGACAGCTGACCCACGGTTCGTATCACGTTGGGCAGATCGTATTTCTAGCCAAGCATTTCGCTTCTGGCTCGTGGCACACGCTCACGATACCGCGCGGGAAACCCCGTGAGCACAATGCGGAGATGGTTTCCCAGAAGCGTGGCTGACCCCATATGGGATGGTGCTGCGATCGTGAAACCCGCGTGGGGTGTTGTTGTCGGGGCTCCGATTCGCATGTCTGGGGAGGAGGCCTGGTTCGCAGATGCTACCGCCTGGAAAACTTCGGCGGTTGCATCAGTACCCATGTATTGGGGTCGAGGATGACATCGCGCGGGGCAGACTCCGCCGGGATCTCGAAGTGCTGCTTTGATTGCGTCATCTCTATCTTCGCAATCCTCGGGGCGACGCCGGCGCTGTCACCCACCAGGCCGACTTCGAGTGGAAGACGGTAGGTGGAATCGGCCTGGGTCTGAGCGAGATCGATCTTCACCATCTTTGTGGCGCGGTCGTAGCTCCATGTTCCATCGAGCGCTGGCGAGTAATCCCAGTTGAGCCACTGGTTGAAGAACCAGCCAAGCTTTTGTCCGGACGTTTCCTCAAATACGCGACGCAGGTCGTCCGTCGAGGCGTTGGAGTTCCGGTAGAGAGCATAGTATGCGCGAATGCTCTTCCAGAATGTGTCGGTCCCAACCTGCGCGCGAAGCATGTGCAGCACCCACGCGCCCTTCTGGTAAACGAGCGGCGGAATTACACCGCGAAGATCTGAAATGTTCTTGTGTACAACGGGTTCGTTGAATCTCTTTTCTGCGGCGAGCGCAGTAGTCCGCGCCTTCACCAATCCGGAAACGAACGCATCGCGGCCCGAATAATGTTCGGTGAACAGCAGGGTGAAATAGGTGGCGAATCCTTCACTCAGCCACGCGTCGTCCCAATCGCTCTCCGTTACGGAGTCGCCGAACCAGTGGTGCGCGATTTCGTGCGCGACGATCAAGGTGGCTGGTTTGTCCGATACTACCTTCTCGCCGTAGAAGATGACGCTCGCGTGTTCGGTGCCGCCGCTTCCGAATGCGGCGCTGACGTTGGCGAGTTTCTCGTACGAGAATGGACCGATGTTCTCGCTGTAGAATTCGATTGCCTTGCGCGCCGGATCTTCGAACGTGACGATGCCGTTGTCGAGGTCCTGGTGCGCTACCCATGTTTGCAGCGGGATACCCTTCACCTTTCCAGCGTAGTGCACACCGAATTGTTCGACACCGATCGCGTTGAGCCACGACGATATGGGTACCGACTCCTTCCAGTGGGTGATCTTGCGTCCGTCGCCGAGTAGGATTTCATCCTGGAGAAGGCCATTAGAGACTACCGCGTATTTGGCCGGCGCCGTGATGATGAATTCGCTGGTCGCCTTGTCGGACGGATGGTCGATCATGGGAAGCCACTGACGCGCCTTGTCGGGCCAGTTCCATGAGAAGAAGGCGCGCTCGCCGTAACGGTTCTGGCCGATGTAGAGACCGCCGGCCGGGATTCCGTGGTATGAGACGGAGAAGTCTCGCAGCTCGCCTGCGGTACTGGGCGAAGCGAGCGTAATGGCGAGATGGTCGCCCGTGTGCGTGTAGCTGAGCGCGCCCGTCTGTCCGGTGACACCGGTTACCGTCATCCCCTTGCCGGCGGATGGCGTGGCGAGATCGAGGAAGAAACCTGTGAGCCCGCTCTTGACGAAGCGAACGGTGATGGTGGCGTCGCCGCTTATCTCGTTGGTGGAGTCATTGAGTGTGAGGGCGAACTTGTAGTGCTGGACATCGATGCCGGGCTGTCGCGGATAGGTATCGCCGGCTGATAGGGGAGCCGCGGCCAGACTCAGGCCCAGTGTCAATAGAACGAACGCGCGCATTGATTAGCCCCAGCGGATGATTTCGGGATAAAATATCCAGTCCGGCTGAGGGCGGCGCAAGTAATTTGGCGCGGGCATTTCACATTGAGCTGGTCAAGACGGAAAAACTAGCGCTCCAACTGAACCGCCTTCTGGGTGGCCGCCTGCGCCAAGATCTAGCGCTTCGTCCAGATAAACAGGCCGCCGCACTTATCCTGTGGAAGTGTCTCCGGAATCTCGGACGGACCGCGGTACACCTCAATTACGGCAATATCCGAAGGTTGGACATAATCGGTCAAAGGCCTGTCGTGTAGAGTATCAGCGCCAACGTGGGGATCGGCAACCTTTTGTCCGTCGATGTAGACCGGAAGGCCATACTTGCAGCCGGGAGTCAAAAGTGAGATAGTGCCGCGTGTGCTGTTGACCCCTCCATCCTTGGTTACCTCTGCTCCAGGCACATAACGCAACATCTGACTTGTATTGATCGGATGAACCCGCTCGATATCTGCCGCAGTGATGTAGGTACCAGTGCCGTTACGCATGCGATCCGCAACGCCCGGCGGAAGCCGTAATACTTCACCCATGCTATCCTGAATCACGACGTTCGCGAGTGTCTGCGGCATCTGCTCAAGAACGGCGTCCACCCCGGTTATCTCGGAAGGGCGCACGGTGACCGGTACAGTGAGCGGCATCAGTCCTATACGACGGAATCGTAGCAGGTGAAAACCAGCGCTCAAGCGATCGAAGCGATAACCACCGCCTGAATTAGTTCGGACCCGGAGATATGGTGCGTCGAGCATGGCAACTTCGACGAGCGCAAGCGATGCACCGGATGTATCAACAACGGTCCCGTCGATCGCGCCGTCCGACGTGGTATCTCCCGACGCTACTCGAATGGTTGTTGGCTCTACCTGAGCAGCTGCGCGACCAGATACCGCAGAAATGACGAGAGTAGACGCGAGGGCGACGACCATTCGAATCGCCATCGGCTGGTGCTCCATGAGCCTTCGCATATCGGCTACTCTCGAAAAAACGGTTGAGTCTTCTACCTGGTCCAGATGTAGATCACACTACCGACTCGACAACCTCTATCGCTCCCGAATCACCACAATCGCTCCCTGTGCCGGCGCAACCGTGATCGGATCTCCGACATGAAGCTCAGCGCCGGACTGAAATCCAGCGATTGCGGGTTCGGAAATCGCAGCTTTCGATGGATCGATGCCGAGCGACTTCCAGTCGATCTTCAAGTCGACGCGAGTGGTGTCGGGCGCCCAGCTTCCGATTGCGATCATCGCTCTTCCCGGTCGCGCGTACGTTGTCGCGAGGATGTCGTTGCGGCCGGTAGTAACAGGCGCGTGCGGATCCCAGTAGCCGATCATCCGGCTTGTCTTGATTCCGAAATTATCCCATGCCTTCCAGAGCGCGATTGGATCGCCGTGGTAGGTGGGGCCGCCGGCGTAAACGCGATTGGTCATACCGAACACCATTCCGCGCCATTGATTGCCGCCGCCCTGCAGCATCTCACCCATCAGGCCGAATGGAATTCCGGAAATTTCAACGAGCCAGTAGTCGGGCGGTGTCGTCTGGTAATCGAAACCTTCGCCGAACCAGAGTCGGTTGATGTACGGGAAATACTCCATGTAGAGATTCGCGCTGCTCGCGAAACCATCTGCTGGATCGTACTGCGTGGCCGAGTGAAGATCGATTAGCGCACCGGGCCGGCGGCGATCCAGCACCTTGCGCACGCGCTGCATGGTCGTGCGATCGAAGGCGACGTCGTCGAGGTACAATCCATCGATACCGATATTTCGCGTCAGCCAGTCGAGTCCCTCGATGTAGAAGTTGTGCCAGCGTGACTGGCCATTCATGATGATCGCGGCGTCATTGCGCTGCGGAACGAACCAACCTGCTGTGTAATCGGTTCCGAAGTGTTCCTGGAGCCAGCTTGGTCCACCACCGCTTCCTGAAGAAAAAATCTCCTGGCCGAGGCTCTGGAGCGCAAATACTTCCGGCGCGTGATCGGTGAGCTCGCGTACTGTGTAGTAGATCTTGACCTTCATGCCGCGCGCGTGAGCGGCGTCGACGTACGCCTTCATCGCTTCCGGGCGCAGGAAGGGATAGTTGAGATACGGATTGATGTCCGTGTTGTGGTGCACGTTGATGACATTCGCGCCGGTCTTGGCTACTGAATCGAGTGGTGCGAAGGCGTGAAAGTATCTGTTGGTGAAGTGTTCCTGAGTGTCTATGGTCCTGAACGGCGTGATGAGGAGCCTGAAATCATAGCGCAGCGTCTGACCCGGCTGCACCGTCCGGTTGCCGCTGTAGCAGCGGAGGACAGTAGTAGTCGAGGTCGAGTCTGCGATGTCGCATCCGCCGCGGCCGTCGTTGGACCACGACGCTGGCATGACGAGCGGCTTAAGGTGGTAGAAGTTGGTGTTGAGCGGCCGCGAATAGTGCTCGTCCTTGAGGCTTACCTGCATTCCGCCTGTGACGTCGCCAATCCAGACCGCGTCCTGATTCTTCTGCACGTCCCACTTCCAGTGGAAATCGGACGGGCGGAGGCCGCCCTGCTTGCCGAGTCCCATCATGTAGCGTGAGGCGTCGTGTGTGTACGGTACCTCAATGCGAATGTCGCGCACGTTCACCGGCCGCGACGCCGTGATCGCAACCTGATACTCGAGGTCGCCATCGAATTCCAGTCGCGCGTGAGTGTGCATCGCGATAGCGCCGCCACCTGCGCTGCTGGTAGCTGTCCATTCCATCGCGCCCGGCGGGTGCGGCGTGAACGCCGTGGCGCCGCTCTTCCAGGAGAGGGTTCCGGTACCAGTGTCAACGACAATCGTGATTGGCGCGCTCAGTATGTCATGGCCCTTGGCTCCGATTCTCGTGTTGCCATCGGTGAAGCGGCTTATGACGCGCGAGGGGAATCCAGTCGGCGCCAGGATGATGCTGCGGCCAAGTATTGATACAGTGCTACCGGCGCGAACGACCGGCGTGAATGGAGGGACGAGACTGTCGTCTTCTGCGAGCCTGGAATTAAGCCACCTGATGCGGGAGAGACGGGTCGGGTCGTTATCGCCATGCGCGACAATGGTGCGCGGCTCGACGGTGAGTGACACCTTCACGGTCGTCGGCGCGGCATTACCGGGTGTAACAGTGACAGTTCCGTTGTACACACCGGGACGCGCATCCGCTGGCACATCCACTCCAATCCAGAGCGGTTGCACGTCACCCTGTTTGACTAGAAGCACGCGCGTGAAGGGATGTCCGATCCAGTTTACACCTCCCGTGTCGAAGTCCTCGATGCGGGACGCCGGGATGGCACTTCCGCCCGGGCCGGCAAGATTACTGAAGACAGTGCGGACGTCCGTAAGATTCTGTCGCGCAGCGAAGACTCCAATCTGGAATACGTAAAACTCACCACGCTGCGCGGCGCCATGGAACGGCGCGTTGGCGCCGGCATCGATCCAGCGCTGTGGAAGTCCGTGGACATCCTTATGGAGTTTGAACGATCTTCGGGAAACACGAGATAGGCAGCGTCCGGATTACGGCTCAGAAGCGCCTGTGTCTCTTTGCGAGTGGCGATGATCTCCATCGGCGTGAACGCATCGAGCGAGTCGACAGATTGGTACGCAACCACGTGTGCGGTCGGGAGCGATTTCCAGCTCGTTGATGCCGTGTTCGCGTCGGCCAGGTGGTTTCGCCTGAGCCACGCTTCATCCGCGGTCGATTGCGGTGTCTCGTACACGATCTTGGGATAATTCGCCGACTTGTTCACTCGACGATACGGCATGAAATACACGTCGTAATCGCCGGGCGTCGTCACGGGCCCAAAGACGATATCACCGGACTCGCGGGTGATGGCGAAAGGCACCACGTTCATGACGCGCGCGCCAGTGGTCGCGTCGATCACGACGATATTCTTGTTCTTCGGATCGGTATCGCGGCGTCGCCATGGAATGTAGGCGTGCACGGCGTCACTGTGGCCGGCGGCGGCAGCGTCGACGTGAACTATTACGCGATGATTGCCCAGACTGTCAGCGTCCCATCCCGGACCGGTAGCGTATCTAACCGGAGGCTGTGATGTCTCTCCATGCTGGGCGAATGCAATGGCGGGTGCAACAGTGTATGCAATCGCGGATGCCGCGACGATCGAGACGAGCGCTGAAGCAATTGCGAATACTCTCGACCGGTGCGGCGATTCCATTCGTTCTCCGTAGTACTCCCGTGCTGACGCGATCGGTAACGCCGGCGCATTTCGGCGCCGGCGCACTGAGCACTTCTACTGCTTCTTCATTACGAGATCTGTGACAAGACCGTCGGTATTGTGCGCGAAGCGGATGCCATACACGCCATCGATCGACTTGAGCTTGCCTGGTCCTACCAGCTCAGCCTTTGTATAACTCGCGACTTCGGTGCCGTTGATGATGCACGAAATCTTGTCACCCTTCACGGAGAGTGCGACATGCTGCTCGACGGGAAGTCCCTTGCCTGCGGCCTTGTGCACCGCGGCGTTGGCGGCACCTTCGCGACCATTCATCTGGAATGGTGCGGGTCCGAATCCGCGAACGATGAAGTTCCCATCTCCGTAGGCCGCGCAGTACAGGTACGTCTGCTGATCCGTGCCCATGTCATTGCCGGCAATGAACACACCGTATGGATGCGCATGATCGTTGAGCGACATGAACTTTGGCTCGCGGAACGTCGCGCTCACCACGTAGTTGCCACTCGCCGTATTGGACGGATTCCAGTACGCGACGGCGGGTCCGGTCGTTACATGAAGAGCGTCGCCTTCCTTGGCGAGCTTGGAATCACTGAGCTTGGATCCGTGTTTGGTGGCGCTCGCATCAATCCTTCCCGTCCAGCCAGCAACTGAGATGCCGCCACCCGCGACTGCGTGCGACATGTCCTGGCCATATGCGACACTGGCCAATGGCGCGAGCGCCAGCGCTGCCGCGGCTAGCGCGTTACGATAAGTACGGTTCATTGAACGTCCTCTATTCAGTATGGTTGGTTCGTTACTCAGTGTCGCGCTCGCGTGGCAGGCGGCCCGCCGCCACGGTGCGATAGCTCCCCCCTTGGAAATCTATAGCCCGTAGTCTGGTCCGCACCGAGTCCAGAGGGACCCCTGGCGGTCGCCGGATTGATCTTTCGGTCGATATCGAACAGCTTCGGAACAATGGTTCGGGTTGCACGGAGCCTGGCGACGAGATACCGCAACCATACCACGAACGAATGAGCAGAGCATGGGAAAGGTAAGCGTCCGCTACATCGTCAACGACATGGACGCGGCGATCGCGTTTTACACGGCGCACCTGGAATTCGCAGTCGTGATGCATCCGGCACCGACGTTCGCGATCCTGGATCGCGGGGAGCTGCGACTGCTGTTGAGCGTGCCGAGTGAGCAAGGTGGCGGCGGTCAGGCGATGCCCGACGGTACCAGGCCCTCGTCCGGAGGCTGGAACCGGTTCTCACTGCAGGTGCCCGATCTGGCCGGGATGGTCAGTACGCTCCGGAAGAACGGAGCACGATTCCGAAATGATATCGTCTTCGGTGTTGGGGGCAAACAGATATTGCTGGATGACCCATCCGGAAACTGCATAGAGTTATTCGAGCCTTATCAGTAGCTTCGCGCGAATAGTCGAACTGTACACACTGGCGTATTTCCACGGAGAACGATGATACAGGATTTCGCGCAGGCCACGCTTGGGCCATGGAGTAGTTTCTACGTTATCACCGGCTCCGCAGCTGCTGCGCTCACCGGGCTGCAGTTCGTCGTGATTGCTCTGGTCAAGGACACCCAGGGGCATACATCCAACGCCGTTACGGCTGCGTTCGGCACTCCCACGATCGTGCATTTCTGTGCGGTATTGCTTGTGTCAGCGTTGTTCAGCGCACCGTGGCACGCGCTGTCGCACCTCGCTTACCCTCTCGGCTGCTGCGGAATCGCGGGCACGGTGTACGCGATAGTCATAGCGAGAAGAACAGTTCAGCAAACGCGCTACGTAGCGGTACTGGAAGACTGGGTCTGGCACGTCTTGCTGCCGTTCATGTCGTACGCAGCCATGTTCATCGCGGCGCTTACGTTATCGACCGTCGCGATTTTCCCGCTATTCCTGGCCGCAGCGGCGGTGCTGCTGTTGTTGTTCATCGGGATCCACAATGCGTGGGATACTGTCACTTATGTAATCGCGCTTCCGCCGGGTGAGAAACAGTAGGAATCTGTCGAGCGCACGCAAGCGAGCGGATACAAAAAAACCGGCGGTGTCCGGAAAGCTGCAAACGCTTCAGGACACCGCCGGGTTCTACACAGCCAGCCAGATTCTTACGTAATCGTTACCGGGCAGAAGCCAGCTCGCCGACCGCGCTCGCTAGCATGCCGACCTTTTTCGAGTCGGACGAACTGCCTGCGTCGCTGTTGAGCTGTGACGAAAGCTTGGTGAGAGCGGCGTGACGCGCGCCACGAGAAGCGCTCTCCGCGCTTGCAAGAGCTTCTCGCGTGGACGAGATCTTGTCAGCCGAGAGGCTATTCGTCCGTTCCAGCTGATCGAGATACGCCCGTGCCAGTGCGAAACTCGGCGGCCACGTGATGTGTGGCTGACCCTGCACGTTCAGGTAATCCATGTGCACTGTTTTCGCAGCGTCGATCTCGTTCTGCGAGAGATATGCACTTGGCTGGAGCTCGAACACATCGAGACCGCGCTCGATTTCGGAGCCCACGATCTTGCCATTGTACCAGTAAGCTGACCAGTATCCGCCCGTGATCATGCGGGTGGAGTCCATCGGGCCGCGATCGAAGTATGCGATCTCGACGGGATGAGTGGCGTCAGTCCAGTCAAACACCGAGACGCCGCCCTGGTACCAGGCCTGCACCATGATGTCGCGCCCGGGAATCGGGATGAGCGAACCGTTGTGTGCAACGCAGTTCTCGACCGAGGTCTGCGGCGCCGGGAGCTTGTAATAGCTCTGAAAATGCATCTTGTTGTCCGACAGCGTGAAGATCGCGTCGGCGCCCCATTCACGCGGGTCGGTGCTGCGGCACTTCGCCTGGCTTCCGCCGCCCCACTCATCTGTGAACAACACCTTGGTGCCGTCGTTGTTGAACGTCGCCGAGTGCCAGTACGAGAAGTTGGAATCGGAGACCGCGTCGAGGCGGACAGGGTGCGCAGGATCGTGGATGTCGAGCAGCATGCCGTAACCTTCGCACGCACCGCCCGCGTAACCGATGCCCGGGTAAACGGTGATGTCGTGGCACTGCGTCGGTCCGGTGTGGCCGCGCGGCCCGATCATCTTCGCGATCATTGCAGGAAGTGCAGCGCGAAGGGCAGCGCTATCAGCCGCTGTCGGTGCTCCGCTACCTCCGCGAGCCGTGACCATGCTGTCAAGCATGTGAGTTGAAAACGCCGACGGGAGGACCATGTCGTTGCCGAGGATGTTCACAATGAATCCTCCGCTTGCACGCGCTGCCGCGATTTCAGCGACGTCGGCCGAAGCTGCGCCGTGCTGTGGGGGCGCGACCAGATCATTGAAGATGCGCGGCGAGCTGACGATCGCTGCCTTTTCCGGATGCGCGAGCGGGACCTTGATCACCTCGATGCGGAAGAGCGCAGAATTTGGATCCTTGCTCGGAGCGGCGCCGGAGCAACCAGCCAGCTCGGTCGGCGATCGGACGCCTGCGGAGCCCGAGATGTAGACGTAGACGTTGTTCTTGTCTTTCGGATCTACGAGGAGCGTATGCGTGTGCGATCCGCGGCACGTCTGCACGTTGGCGACGTTCTTCGGATTGCTGATGTCGCTGATGTCGAAGATGCGGATGCCGCGCAGTCTCTCGTGGCTTACCGTGTCCTTGACGCCCTCGCCGCCGCAATCGAGACGGCCCGTGTTGCTCTCGCTGGAGACGATCAGGAGGTTCTTGTAAACTGAGACGTCGCTCTGTGACGCCGGGCAGTAGTACGCGGTCTCGAGCGTTACCTCGCTCGGGTTCTCGACGTTCCAGATCTGGAAGCCATTGTAGCTACCCTGGATTGCGTACGGTCCGACGAAGGCGAGATCGGAGTTGGTACTGCCGACGAACTTTGCGGTTGGTGGAGTGGACGACATGAGCTTGAGGTTCCATGACGCCTGGCCTGCATCGGCCACGCCGGCCTTGAGGCCTACGCGCGGGTCCGGCATCGGTTCGCCTGGAGCCATGTTGGCAGCTGGCGAGACCGTCTGCGCGCCCGCAGCCGCTGCGGCCATGCCGATTGCTACCGACAGCTTCAGCATTGCTGTTGCTGTGGATCGCACTCTCGAACGGAGAGTCTGGTGCACGAATGACATAACTGATTCCTCTTGGGGTGTTTGGTGGGGCATATCCGCGCTGGTGAGCGGATCGTTACTGTGAGCCTGCGCCGAACATCTCTGCAACGAGCATTCGCTGCATTCGTGCAATTTCCGTCGTCTGATCGACGTTCGCGTCGGTAGCGAACTTGAAGATCGCTTCGTCCTGTCCGGCGCCGTAGGTGTCGAACAGGGTCTTCACCATCGTGATCGCTCCTTCGTGGTGCTGGATCATGCCGCTGAGAAAGAGCCGATCAAATGCTGGCCCTCGCGCCGCGTCGAGAGCCTTGAGCTGCGCATCCGTGAGCATGCCCGGCATGCGCGGCTCGTCCTTCATGTCACCCATCGACATATCGGATCCACTCATCATCATTCCCGAATGCCCATCCGGGACTGGCTGCTGCCGGTCGCGGAGCCACTGCTGCATGGTATGGATCTCATCCTGCTGGGCATTGATGATTCGTGAGGCCAGGGTCTGGACGGCTGGACTGGCGCCGTGGGTCGCAGCCCATCTGGACATTACGATTGCCTGCGCGTGGTGGCCGATCATTCCCTGCATGAAATCGATGTCGGCCCTGGTGTAGGGGAGCCGCGCACTATCGGCTCGTGCCTTGACGATTGCAGCCGCCTGGCTCGCGGCCGCGGCGGAAGATTCACCCACTGACTGCGCTGCTGCAGACCGCGCATCAAAGGGCGAGAGCGCCAGTGCTGCCAGCATAACGGTGAACCCGCTCACGCGTGATGGCGTCATCTCGATCACCTCCCCGGGGCGGACTGGTGGTCGCCCCACTGTGAAAATCTGTCCGGTACAATACCAAACGATACCAATACTAGCAGCCCGGAACGGAACGGTGAAGAGAGATCCTTGCCCGTGCATCGCCGGGGACCTGGAAATGGCTGTCGGCCGGGTTCAGGATAAGACAATCCCGCGAGCAAAACGGTTGTCCGCAGCGTTTGCGGTCCCCTATCCGCCTGATGGGTCGCGTCGTAGCTTAGCCTGAAATAGAGCCTCACACACAGGAGCACTTCATGGCGTCTGAAGTGGTTCAATTGACGCGCCGCGGATGGGGAGAGACCATGCGGCGCGATACCTGGTGGCTGCAACCGCTCGTGGTCTTTGTGATCCTGAGCGCTTTCCTCGTCTACGCGACCTGGGCGGCATTCCAGAACGCGCACTATGAGTACGGCCCGTATCTATCGCCGTTCTACTCGCCGTTGCTGTTCTCCAACTCGCCGCATGCGTGGATCCACGGCGGACGGCCTTCGTGGATACCGGGATTCCTCCCATTCAGTCCTGCACTGCTGATCCTGCCCCTTCCAGCCGGATTCAGGCTCACCTGTTACTACTACCGCGGCGCGTACTACAAGGCCTTCTGGGCGGATCCATCGAATTGCGCGGTCGGAGAGCCCCGCTCGAGCTATATCGGTGAGCGGCACTTTCCGCTCATCCTGCAGAATGTGCATCGCTATTTCATGTACGTTGCGCTGGTGTTCATCGCAATTCTCGCACACGATGCATGGGATGCGATGTGGTTCACGAATCCGGCGACCGGTGCAGTCCATTTCGGCATCGGCGTTGGCACGCTTGTTCTCACGCTCAACGTAATCCTGCTTGGCGGCTACACATTTGGATGCCATTCGCTGAGGCATCTTGTGGGCGGTTACATGAACCGTATGTCAGGTGCGCCGGTACGGAAACAGTGTTACGACTGCGTGAGCTGTCTCAATCGCGGACACATGCGCTGGGCCTGGGTGAGTCTATTCTGGGTCGCGTTCACGGATCTGTACGTGAGACTCTGCTCGATGGGAATCCTGCACGACGTGAGGCTCTTCTAGATGGCGGAGTACGAAACCTACAGATACGATGTACTGGTGGTCGGCGCTGGCGGTGCGGGATTGCGGGCCGCGATCGAAGCCGCGCATTCGGGAGCATCCGTCGGACTGGTCTGCAAGTCGTTGCTTGGCAAGGCGCATACTGTAATGGCGGAGGGCGGCGTCGCGGCTGCACTTGCGAACACCGACGAGCGCGACAACTGGAAAACGCACTTCGCTGACACTATGCGGGGAGGCCAGTATCTCAACAACTGGAGAATGGCCGAGCTGCATGCGAAGGAGGCGCCGGATCGCGTGCGGGAGCTGGAAGCGTGGGGAGCTGTGTTCGATCGAACTCCTGACGGGCGGATTCTGCAGCGCAATTTTGGTGGTCACAAGTATCCGAGGCTTGCGCACGTCGGCGATCGCACAGGTCTCGAGATAATTCGTACGCTGCAGGATCACGTGATTCAGCAGGCAGTTGAAGTCAACATGGAATGCACGGTGATCTCGTTGTTGAGAGACGGGGATCGTGTAACAGGCGCGCTGGCTTACGACAGGGAGCGCGGGAGATTCAAGCTGTTCATAGCTGGTGCCGTCGTGCTGGCGACCGGCGGAATTGGCCGCGCGTATCGCATAACCAGCAACAGCTGGGAGTACACCGGCGACGGACAGTCACTCGCGTACAATGCGGGCGCCGCGCTGCAGGACATGGAGTTCGTGCAATTCCATCCCACCGGCATGGTGTGGCCGCCCAGTGTGCGTGGAATTCTCGTGACTGAAGGCGTGCGCGGCGAGGGTGGAATTCTCGTCAACAACGAAGGGCGTCGATTCATGTTCGACGATATTCCCGAGAACTATCGCGGCCAGACAGCGGACAACGAAGAGGAAGGGTGGAAGTACACGCAGGGCGACAAGAGTTCGCGCAGGCCGCCCGAGCTGTTGACCCGCGATCACGTTGCGCGTTGCATAATGCGCGAGGTGCGCGAAGGGCGCGGCAGTCCGCACGGCGGCGTCTTTCTGGATATCTCGTGGATCGGATCGAAATTGCCCGACGCCGAGCAACACATCAAGCGGAAGTTGCCGAGCATGTATCACCAGTTCAAGCAGCTCGCGGATATTGATATCACGAAGGAACCGATGGAAGTCGGGCCTACGACGCACTATGTGATGGGTGGCATCCGTGTAGATGGCGATACGCAGATGACCACCGTGCCTGGTCTATTCGCTGCGGGCGAATGCGCGGCCGGTTTGCACGGCGCCAACCGGCTTGGCGGCAACTCATTGTCGGATCTGCTTGTATTCGGAAAGCGGGCCGGTGAGCACGCGGCGCTGTTTGCAAGTCAGCATCCCGCGAGCACACCCGCGGAGGACAAGGTCGATGCCGTCGCGACTTACGCACTCGAGCCATTCGGGCGCGATGGCGAGGGTATTGAAGGACCGTACCAGGTGCAACACGATCTGCAGACCATGATGCAGGATCTCGTTGGAATAGTTCGCACGGAAGTCGACATGCAGAAGGCGCTTGTCGGCTTGGGGACGCTCCGGACGCGAGCCGCGCGGGTGGCTGTGCCCGGCAACCGCGAATTCAATCCCGGTTGGCACACCGCGCTCGATCTTGCGAACCTGCTCACGATCTCCGAAGCCATAACGCGTTCAGCGCTGGAGAGGCGCGAGAGTCGCGGCGGACATTTCCGCGATGACTTTCCGGAGAAGGATCTTGCTTACGCGCACTTCAATACGATCGTGAAACGCGGCGCGAACGGCCAGATGGAAGTCTCGCGAGTTCCGTTGCCCGAGATCCGTGACGATCTGAAGCAGATAATCGAGGAGGAGAAATGACAGCGACGCAGACGCTAACTCGAGACATCGCCGGCAGCGGAGCACGGGCCGCCGCGCGGAGCGACGAGAGCGCCGGATCCAGCGCGCATGGCGCGACGTTCAAGGTATGGCGCGGCGACGCGACGTCCGGACACTTCGAGGAGTACAAGACCGCGGTGTCGGACGGAATGGTCGTGCTCGACGCGATTCATCAGATTCAATCAGAGAGCGCCAATGATCTTGCGGTTCGCTGGAACTGCAAGGCCGGCAAGTGTGGATCGTGCTCCGCAGAGATAAACGGCATGCCGCGGCTGATGTGCATGACGCGGCTCAATCAGCTGGACCTGGAGCAGCCGGTGACGGTTGAACCGATGCGCGCGTTTCCGCTGTTGCGCGATCTTGTTACCGACGTTTCGTCCAACTTCAGGCAGAAGAAGAACATCAGGCCATTCACGCCGCGACCGCCGGACGCGCCCGATGGGACGTGGCGGATGCAGCAGATGGACGTCGACAGGGTGCAGGAATTCCGGAAATGTATCGAGTGTTTCCTGTGTCAGGACGTGTGCCACGTTCTGCGGGATCACCACTTGCATGACGAGTTCGTAGGGCCGCGGCTGCTGGTTCATGCTGCACAACTGGAGATGCATCCGCTGGACGTGCTGGACCGTACGGCTGATCTCAGAAACAAACACAACATCGGCTACTGCAATATTACCAAGTGCTGCACCAAGGTGTGTCCGGAGAGCATCACCATCACTGACAACGCGATAATTCCGCTGAAGGAGCGCGTGGTGGACACGCAGTACGATCCGTTGCACAAGCTGGTCAATCTGTTTCGACGCAAGGATTCATCGAGGACTTCGTAATGAGCGACAAATTCGAATTGAAACCGATTTCGCATGCAGCGATACCTGGCGCGATCCAGAAGATAGAGCGGTACAGGCTACTCAACGATCCATCGGGTGCAGAGAGTATCTGCCGCGACATACTCGCAATCGACCCGGACAATCAGCAGGTGAACGTGATGCTGGTGCTGTCGCTTACCGACCAGCTTTCAAACGGGTCTGCGCGCGTGATGCAGGACGTGCGCGATGCCTTGTCGCGCATCACGGACCCGTATCAGCGCGCGTACTACACGGGTCTCGCGTCCGAGCGTCAGGGACACGAATGGCTGCGCCGAGTGTCGCCCGGCAGCAGCACGATGGCGTACGACGCGTTTCGCAATGCAATGACGTGGTACGAGAAGGCCGAAGCAATACGGCCCGCGGACAACGACGAGTCGATATTGCGCTGGAATACATGCGCGCGAGTACTGGCGCGGGAACATCATCTCAAACCCGCGGTGGCGACGGAATACGAGCCGGTGCTGGAGGAGTGATCGACGGGGCAGGCACATGGGCCTGCTCCCCGGTGCGCCGCGCGCGGATTTATCCGCGCCGCCGACCGCAAACCGGGACGACGATTGTTTGAAACGGCGTACGCGCCGTATGCGACGTACGCGCCGAACGCCGTTCCGTCATGGTTTCGCCCGCGGGAAACGCCGGTACGTCGCGCCCTGCGTAGGGTGCGGATTTATCCGCGCCGCCGGCCGCGAATCGGGACGACGATTGTTTGAAACGGCGTGCGCGCCGTATGCGCCGTATGCGACGTACGCGCCGAACGCCGTTCCGCGACCGTTTCGCCCGCGGGAAACGCCGGTACGTCGCGCCCTGCGTAGGGCGCGGATTTATCCGCGCCGCCGACCGCGAATCGAGACGACGATTGTTTGAAACGGCGTGCGCGCCGTATGCGCCGTACGCGCCGAACGCCGTTCCGCCACCGTTTCGCCCGCGGGAAACGCCGGTACGTCGCGCCCTGCGTAGGGCGCGGATTTATCCGCGCCGCCGACCGCGAATCGGGACGACGATTGTTTGAAACGGCGTGCGCGACGTTTCCCATAAATGAATGGCGTTTGACGCATGTGCGCGGTGGTCTGCCGA
>Ga0207933_1001577_pt1 | contig 16752 bp, 23 predicted proteins | sample NGESurdeep092012_4_FD_184488 | JGI IMG/M metagenome (GOLD analysis project Ga0207933, IMG submission 184488) | Arctic peat soil microbial communities from Barrow, Alaska - NGEE Surface sample F53-3 deep-092012 (SPAdes) | ecosystem: Environmental > Terrestrial > Soil > Wetlands > Peat ...
CCGTTGTTGTTGTGTTTCCGGTGTGGGTGACTTCGGGCGACCGCGTGATTTTTTGGCGGCAGTGTTCACGGCTTGGGTTTCCTGCTTTGGTTAGCGCGTCAACTTTCGCCGCAGTGTTGCCCGATGTTTTTTGCTGGTGGAAGGGGAGGGTGACCGGGCAATTCATCATCCCAAAAATCGCTAACCATTTCCTTGTTCAAGTATCCCGGGGGAGGCGAGGGGGCAGAGCCCCTTCGCATGGCACGAAGCGAAGCGAGAGTGCCAAACGCCACAGATGCCAGTGTCGATTGTTTAGAGATGCCGCGTGAGGGTTGGTTTCTTTCTGGCTTTAGTTCCACCGGAGTTGTGTCGGGCGAATTTTACCGCTTTTTTTGTTGCCAGATTCAATCAGTTTGTTCACCCTTTACGGTAGTGATTCGGCACCCCAAATAAACGTAAGGATGGCAGACATGGAGAGCAGCAAGTTGGGCGCGGTAGCACCGCGCCACGCAGCTCCGCCGCTCACCTTGGCAAGGGCGGCGCTTCGCCCGCCCGTTGCATCCCACCAGAGCAGGGGGCGTTTCGCCGCCCCCATGCACCCCACGACGAATGGGCGTTCCTGCCCTCTCGACACCAGACCATATTCATGGAGACCAACCCTGCGCGGATTGGATGGGCGGCAACGGTCTGTCCCGTTGCATCGACAGTCAGGCTTTCGCGCCCGACACCGCGAGCAGGGGCGTTCCTTCCCCCTGCACCCTGACAAGGCGCTGTCCGCCCTTGACCCGAATCATACCGTGCGCCGGTTGGATATGCGGTCAGGGGCATTCGCGCCCCGCGCCGGGGTCGCACCCCCGACACCCACGAGCAGCGGACACGCCCGCTGCACTGCGTTCCATGACCCATGACGGATAATCCCGCCCACGCTGAACGGCAGGAGGCGGAACCCGCCCAACCGGAAGCGCGGGCGGGGGCGGATATTATTTATCTGCCCGATGAGCGGCAGCGCCGGAAAAAGGTGACGAGCGGCAGCAACCGACGCAAGCGGCACCATATCGAACGGTTCCGCACCGACGACGCCGAACATGAAGCGCTGCACCAACAGTTGCGAGCGATCCGGCTTAGCCTTGGCGAATACGTCATGCAGCTCGGGAAAATCGCGGGCGGAAAACTATCGCGGCCACGGCGGCGCGGACGTGCGGCGGTCGATGATGTGGCATTGACGCAAGCCGTCGTCGCCTTCAACCGGGCGGGCAATAACCAGAACCAGACCGTGCGGGCGCTGAACGAGCTTTTGCTCATTGCCCACGAGCAGAGCAACGCCCGGCTGGAAAGTCTGGTGCTGGAACTGGCCGACGCGATCAGGGGCATGCCCGTCCTGTTCGCGGAGCCGTTCGCGGCAATCATGGCGGCATTGCACCATGATAGCGAAGGGTAATCTTCACAGCGACGGCGGAGGACTCGCCCGGTATCTGCTGACCGGCGAGAAGGATGAAATCGCCCACCTGGTCGAAACGCGGGGGCTGGAATCTTTCGGCACCGATCCCGTGCGGGCTTTCGAGACGCTGCAAAAGGTGGCGGAGGCGAACACCAAAAGCCCGATGCCGTTTTTCCATGTTCAAACCCGGAACCCGGACGGCGACAAGCAGCTTACCGATGAGCAGTGGTTGGAGATTGCCGACCGCGAAGAAAAGCGCCTTGGCCTATCCGACCAGCCGCGCATTGTCAGCTTTCATATCGACCGGGAGAGCGGAGAAAAACATCTGCATGTCGGATGGTTCCGCATTGACCTTGAGACGATGCGGGCGATCGACTCCGGCCTGTATAAAAACCACCTCAAGCAGCTTTGCCGGTCGCTGGAAAAAGAATACGGCCTTCAGGAAGTCAGCAATTTCCGCAAGCCGGAAGACCGGGCGCGCGCCGCCGACCGCAAGGAGGTTGAGGAAGCGCGACGCCTCGGCACCGACGTTCGGGCGGTTCGCGCTATAATTCTTGATTGCCTCGAACGCACGGACGGCGGCAAGGCATTCCGCGCCGCGCTCGATGAACGTGGGCTGATGCTCTCGAACGGCGACAAGCGGGATTGCTTTGTCGTCATCGATCAGGCGGGTGGGCAACACGCGCTCAACAAGAAACTGACCGGCTTGACCTTGGCGGCAATGCGCGACCGCCTTGGCGATCTCGACCGGGCGCAGCTGCCAAGCGTGGAAAAGGCGAAGGCGATGCAACACGAGAAATTCCCGACGCCTGAACAGGCGCGTGACGCGGCACAAGCGGATCGACCTCGCAATCTCGCGGGGCATTATGACAGCTTGCGACCGGAGGCGAGGCATCCGGCTTATGCGCCGGAGCCGGAGAAGGCGCGACCGGAGACGCGGGAGCAGGAACGACCCGCAGCGTCGGCGCAAGCGACGCAGGGCGAGAGGTGGCACGAGCGCAACGCCACGAAGATGGAGGAAAAGATTTTCCGCGTTATGGACGCCGCCGACCGTGGCGGCGCGTCGGTTGTGGCGGGACTTCATGCCGAGGGCATTACCTTGGCGCGGGTGGACGACAAAGGACGCGAAGCGATACAGGCGATTTATCAGCAGCAGTATGACAAGGCGCGGGAGAGCGGCAGGGGCGATGCGCGGTTGCGCCGCATTACGTTCAAGGAGGGTGAGCTTGTCGCGGTCACGCGCTACGGCGATGTTCACAGGCTCAATCCCCGTTTCATCGACACCGCGAAACTCGAACGCGCCACGACCGGCGGGGGCGATAAAACGCCGAGCCTGTCCAACGCGCTCACTTATTTTGCCGACCGGAGTCCGCAGAACAGACCTCCAAAGGCAGAGCCTCGCCGCCAGCCGGAGAATGACCGACCGAGGACGGAGCCTCTTGTCGGCAAGCCCCGCGAGGGGGCAGGGCTGAAGGTGAATGTCAAAGGCGCGGCGGTTGCGTTGAGCAGCTTTGTCGAGTCGTTGTTCGGCATGGGGGCGGCACCGTCATCGCCCAATCACCAACAGCAGCAGCAGGCACCGCAGACCGGCAGAGGCGGCGGCAACGCCGAGCAAGCGTGGGAAGAAATCTACGAAGCCGTGCAACACGGCAATAGTATTCCCGCAGATTCCATCCGCCATTTGCCGCCCTCGGAACTTGAGAATCTCCGGCGGAACGGCGACGCTTACATTGACAACAAAATCACGGATATCCGGCGCGAGAAAGAGCAGGAGGTCGCCCGAAGCTGGGAAGATTACGACCACGAGCGAATGGGGCGGGAACGGTAGAGGCTTTTCGCGCACCCCGCAGCGGAAAGTTAGGCGACAGCGGGGAGCATCGATACCGTCCCGCGCAACAGGGCGCGGCGGATCTTGGCGACCCCGCGCCGCCCGTCGAAAATCCCCGACCGACACCGGGCAGCAAAAACCGCTCGACGTTCGGCGTGATCCGGGGACTGTTCCGCGCCGCCGTCAAAGCCGTGACGTGCCGCGAGGAAAACCCGCAGCCGAAGCCGCGTCGCCGCCGCGGCGAGACAGATAAAGGTTTCGTCGCCACGTGCCGAGCGATGATGCGCCGCGCCGCCAAGACCGGCGCTGCCGTGGCGCGAGGCCGCTACGCCGGGTTGCAGGAGGCGCAGGAGGCGATTGCGCCAGAGCCGATTACGACCGCCGACGCCTATGCCAGCGCCCGCCTGTATCTGTCGGACACGCTCGACTGGCTAAATCTGTGGCAGGACAACGCCGATAATGACCACTGGCATGACGACGAATTCAGTGCAAAACAGGATCAAAATTTTCTTCAACCCTAACCGGAGTATGCATGACAGAGACACAAGCCAAGACCGACAAGCTGCCCTTCACCCACACGGCATGGATTCTAAAAACCGACATCATCAGGAAAGGCCGTCGCCTTGGCCGCTGGATCGATGAAGGTGTTGCGCGTTTCGAGCCGGACGGTTCGGTTGACGTGTATCTTCACAGCCTGCCGATTGGCGGCTTCGCTGGCCACATTCATCTCGCCAAAATCGGCACCAACCCGCCCGACCTCACGCCAACGCCGCAGCGACCCGACGCCGCCAGCGACGGCGAGCAAGATTCCGACGATTGAATCCTGTCGTGCTTTGCACTCATAATCTTTGCATTATGGAGCGCGGCACGGTTTGCCATGACGATGTTCTACGCCGGAAGGGTTTATCCGAGGCGAATGCCCATGCGCCGCTGCTTCTGGCATCGCGGCTCCCGACAGCATGGCATGTGGGGGTTTCGCCTCATCAGGGTAAATGGGCGGCACTATCCAGATTGGGGCGGGCGCATCTGGTTTCAGAAGAAGAGGCTCGCAGTCCTACGCAAGCGCGATAAGCGGGTGAATTGGCTGGCGTTGTCGGGGACAAAAAGCCTCAATAAGAAGAGGGACGCCATGAGGAAGGCAGGCAATGTGCCGCCGCGTGGTTGGCTTCCGTATAGCGCCCGGCGATGAAGGGGCACTAGGCATCGAGGACGCGAAAGGTAATCCCCGAAAAATCAAACGGCGGCTTGACGTGACCTTCCATAATGAGACTTTCTTTGGCTTCCTGTATCAAATCGGGCGGGGCTGACGCCCCTGAAGTAAGGCCGTAAGCCAGAGGATAGGCAGCGAACACCTTACGCCAACGCTGCAGCGGCCAGCCGCCGCCAGTGACGGCGAGCAAGATTCCGAAGAGTGAATTAGGCAGTTAATGCCTTCATAATTCTGCTCATGAGTGATGGGCGCTTCGTCGGTTGCTGTTGAATCCATTCATTATGATGTCGTTCAACGTAGGCTTGGGCTTCTTCCCACGTATCATGCATCACCGTATGTGTGACCGAGACGGTGCGATTATACTGGATGTTGTTTGGATTGTTGGAGTTCCAACTCCATGTTTCCGAAACGCTGCGTTGTGGGGGCGGCACTGCGCGGCGACCGAACATCTGATCGTTTGTCGATCCTTCATCTCCAAGCATTGACCCAAAGCCGCCCAAATTTTTTGTCATACAATACCTCACTATATTCCATTATTCTTGAGGCTACTCTTATGAACCCAAGTTGGTTGCAAATAAAATAGAATCTATAGTTAAAATTCTATCAGTAATTATCGTTTGTCCGCCGCTCACGCGGAAGCAAAGGCAGTCCGGGCGTGTCCGCGCATCAAGCGCAGGGGTCGCGTTCCTTGGTTTTGGGACTTAACTTAATCGATGCCGAGCCTATATTGAGCGTTGACGGGTGAATCTGCCCTGCGTCTGAACAAAGCCGCAGTATGCATCGGGATCGAGCGCGGGACTTCCGCGTTGGAACATAGTTGCGGTGCATCGAGACCGAGCGCAGGAGTGAAATCCCTTTTGGAAGTTCACCCGTCGCCTTCATTGCGTGTCCTGCAAAGGCAGGTTTCGGGGCGGTAAAAAACCACAAAGAAATCAGGCGCTTGAGAATCCCGAAATCCTGTCTCATGAATGAGGCACGAAACAGGGAACAAATCGGATGGTTAATCCTGCCGAAATCGAGCGCCGCCGCGAGGCGTTCCGCCAGGCAAAAGCGTGCAACCGGATTGAGGGCATTCCGCACGACCCTGTGACCGACCCGATTTTCGAGGCGTGGATTCTGGGCGAGATCGACTCCGAGGAGGCGCTTGCGCGTATCAAGGCGTTGCCGCGCGTGGGCGGATAGCCGATAGGCGGAGTTACCATATCTCTCGACGTTTATGCGGCTTCCCTGCTTTGCCTCACTGACCGCTACGGGTTGCCGAGGGGTGGGTCTTGTTTAAGGCAGGACAAAGCACCCGCTGCTAAATAGCGACGTGCGATCATAATATTGTGACCCCCAGCCCCGACCATCGAAGATTTACTATACGCATTGAGCGGGCTGAACCATAGGGTAAGGGCGGTCAAAAGTCCGAATGATGGGAGGTCTGCATAACATGAGAGGTCTGCTCCTTCTGGCGCTATCATTCACTCTGACTGCCTGTGCGCAAGCCACTATTACCAGCCCAGGAAAGAGTGATGATGCGATCCGCGCCGACATGAATTCCTGCGATACTGGTAGCCTGACCTTGCACGATCGCTCGGTTATCGACTGTTTCAACGTTCACGGGGACACCATTACTTATGCCGATGGGCGCATGCCGCCATTTACGTTTAGCAACCCGTATAACATGCCGTTGACCGCATCCGAAGTGCAACAGCGAAAAGCCGCAGCGAACATTGTCTTGGAAAGATGGAAGGCAGCTGCTCGGGAGAGTGCTCAGAGTGCAAGTGTCACTGCGCAGCCCAGTCAACAAAATCCTGACGGCACAAGCGTAGCACCATCTCAGTCATCCATGCCATCCCAGCCGCAGGGGGTGAGCCAGGATGATCCAACGACGGTAAAGCCGCCCGCTCCGGCTGGTACTAATTCGCAGCCAACAAGTACAGCATCTGCCGCAAATGAAGACACCCCGAGCCAGGATAAACCAGGCTGGCTTGCACGCGTGGCGACAGCGACCAAGAACTTAGTGGACGGGTTCCATAATTACCAAAAGAATAAAGACCAGGCCGATCAAATTAGTGACAATCAAAATTTTGACAAATATTTTGACGTCAAATCAGCAATATTCGGCATAACTATCAGGTCGCGAGTAGACGGACTAATTCTGACGGGATTCTCGGCTAATGGTGGGCGTTGTTCTGCCTATAATGCGAAGGTTTACACAATAGAACGCGTAAAATTTCCCGTCCGGCTAGGTTACGATCAGCAGGTTACTTTTGACGTTGACGGAAGTAGCGCGGCGTCAGTTCGGGTGCAAGACTCTAATTTGTGCCATATGCTTGATATGGAAATCGATACGAATTTTGGCTCATGGACGTGGGAATTTCACTGACCGAGGTGGCGAACGTCCGCATCTATGGTGGTCTAAAGCCTCGCTGCCGGGGATGCTGATGGCTTAAATTGGCCAAGGTGTTTCGCAACATTCGCCCAACGCTCTGCCGATACCTGTCCTAGCCCCGTGCCGATATATTTTTTATCAACTGATAGTGCCCAATCTCCCTTGTAACCAGGGATGTTAAATTTTTCCCTCTCAGGATTGATGTCCGGATGTGCGGAACCAAAGATTTCGGCAGCGCTAAGGCTTGTGCCGTCGGCACTGCGCCCGGGCAAATTCAATTCCCTTACGGCTTTCTGCGCACCGTGGATTAAATTTTGTGGGATCCATTTGCCGGGGCCGAAAGTTTGTGGAAAAGTTACGCCCGCATCCGGCGCGGAACTAATACCGATCTTTTTCAGGTCAGCCACGGTGTTCATGTTCAAGGAAGTTGTATTTTCCTGATCGTCGTCTTTATCGTCGTCTTTCCGCCGAGTTGAGATATTTGGAGAAGGTAGCTCGGAGCCTGGGTTCGCATGTGGCGTTGGGTTAATTCCTTTGGGGTCTGCCATGATAGTCCTCCTATTTTCCTCGAATTAGAAAGTTCAATCTACTGAGTATATCACAAAAGAACGCCTACGAACGAAGATTAATACTTTCGTTGCTTTTACGGAGGAAATATCACGGTCGATTTTTGTTAGATTGGGTTTGTCTGTGGTCTGTGCGAAATTCATGAATTACGCAGCAAAAAAATGACCTTGAAAAGATTAAGCTTTTCCGCTGCGTAAGTCCGCTGCATAATGACCGCATGAAATACGGCTACGCACGAGTCTCCACCGACGGCCAGAACGATGACGCACAGGTGCGTCAGCTGAGGGCGGACGGCTGCAAGAAGGTGTTCCGCGAAGTGGCAAGCGGAGCCAAGACCGACCGCGCCCAGCTTCGCCGCTTGCTTGCCCAGCTCGACGCCGGCGACGTGGTGACGGTCACGCGGCTCGACCGCCTTGCCCGTTCGACCCGCGACTTGTTGAACACTCTCGGCACGATTGCTGACCGCAAGGCTGGATTCCGCTCCCTCGGTGACGCATGGGCGGATACCACTACATCGCACGGGCGACTGATGCTCACCGTGCTTGGCGGGCTGGCGGAGTTTGAACGCGACCTTATCCGTAGCCGCACAGGCGAAGGACGCGCCCGCGCCAAGGCGCGGGGCGTGAAGATGGGGCGCAAGCCGAAGCTCACCCCGCATCAACGCGCCGAGGCGATCAGGCGGAAGGACAGCGGCGAGGCTGTGCGCGAGATTGCGCGGAGCTACAACGTTCACAACAGCACGATTTCGAGGCTCGCCCCATGAGTCCGAAGCCGCTGCCAGCGAAGCTTTATAAGTATCGCTCGTTCAATGTGAACTCCCTTCGCCTGTTGACTGACGCACAGGTCTATTATGCGAACCCCCGACGTTTTAACGACCCGCTAGATTGTGATCCCACAATCAGCGTTGACGTGAATCGACATGCATTGGAATGTCTCTGCTATAAGATGCTACTGAACACTGGCATCACGGAGACAGACGCAAAAAATGTGATAGCTGAGCTGCGCTATGCATCGACCGAATATGGTGACTATAAAACCGATGCAAGTATCGATAGATACCTTAAAGAACAACTCTTAGCGGTCAGAATAAAGCGTTTGCTCGACGATGAAATGGGGAAGAAAGGCGTCTTTTCCCTTTCTGAAACTTGGCGGTCATCGCTGATGTGGAGCCACTATGCAGATGAGCACCGAGGAATTTGTCTTGAATTCGACACGACACAAATCTCACACCCCAATATTGCGGCTGTGGATTACCACAGCCCTCGAAGCGTCAAAGCTAGTGATCTCATCGGGTGGAAGCTTCAGGCCTCTCCGGAGGCGGCCCAACGCGTGCATGACACATACTTCTTCGCTAAGTCTCCCCAGTGGAAATACGAGAAGGAGTGGCGCGATATCAGGGAATCTAATGGCGATGCGGATGCGGGATTCCTCATCACAGCTATCTATTTTGGCTTGCGATGCGATGCGGCGGTAATCACCACCGTTGTAAGGCTACTTGGTAGTCCCGGTGGGATGGCGTTCTTTGAAATCTATCCTCGTGACGACAGTTTCAGCCTAAAACGCCGACCGGTTGATGTGAATGAGGTTGCTGCATGTGGAGTCAGGGACTCCGCTATTCTTGCATTCAAAGATGTGATTGTGCCGGACGCACACTAGACGATTCTTAGGAGGCCCGCGCCACTTACCATAAAGCCCACGTTATCCGACACCCAACACACGACCCTTATCTCCATGACCGTTCATTTAACCGTGCCGTCTCCTGTTTCAAGACGACTAAGCAACTCTGCTTGAGATTATCAACGGCAACTTCAAATTGGATCAACCGCTCACCGCGAGCAAATGCACACGTCCTGGCTGCGTTCATTCCATTCCTTATTTCAATATGAGTCTCATCCCTCAAATCCAGCATCAGCTCCACTTGTGTTATCTGATACACCAACTTGAGGGTCTGGCTTGTCTTCTCTGGACTCCACGCCTCTTCTTCTGAAGGCGGAGTATTACTCTTCATGCTTGATAAATAGAACCAGCCTGCCGTCTGTATAATCTCCGGGATACGTTCCCTCAAATTGTTGATCCATGAAATACGCAGTTTGCGGCGTTCATTTTCCAAGTCACGCTTCGCTGACCAATGGTGGGTGAGCCATCCGCCAATCACCACACCGATGAGAGCAGCTAGTGGAGCGATCAAAAGGTTGGAAACAGTTTGCATCACCCATCCGCAACCATCCTGAGAAGAAACGCTCGCCGCGTTGTCACGGCGAGCGCCATTTCCTTGACGGTCATCGGCATCCCTGCCTGTACCGTGATTCGATTATAGCAGTGAAAATTTCCTTGTTCAAATATCCCGAAGAGCGCGAGAGGCAGCGTCTCTCGCCGGGCGCATGAGCGCCGAGCAATCCTTTCAACGCGCTATAACGAAATTCTCGACGAGAATCGAAGCTTGAGGCAAGCTGCCCTTTGGCGCAGGTGATTCGTCGCCCGCGTCGAGTCGTCAACCATCTGGAGAACTGAAACCCAGAAATGCAAAAACCCGCCAAGGAGGCGGGTCTTACATCCGGCGAGGCCGGGGAATGCGAGTAGCTGGACACTCTCGACATTCCCCGAAATCAGCCCTTCAGTCAAGCGAAAACGATGTTTTCGCTAACGGGAGGACTTGTGCCGATTTTCGACCCCTTCCGGCGGGTTGCGCATCAGCAACCCAAGGGGGAATTATGCCTGCAAGATCAATGCTTACACTGCCCTTAGCGAACTTCCTGCCGGGTCTCGGCAGGGACGCGCCCGGCAGTCTGAAAACTTATGCCGCATGGCCGGTCTGGTCACACAGCACGACCAAAGAAATCAAGTTTCAGCCGCTACCAAAGAAGGCGGCGACGCGACTCTGGCATCGCGCCCGCGACTTCGACCGGCAGACCCGCAAGGCGGATTGCCACGGCGGAGCCGTGGGGCATTCAGCGTTGCAGGTGTTGCACACGCTGATTTTCGATTTCCTGAATTTCGCCAGCGGGAGGCTCGACCCATCCCATGCGGCGATAGCCCGCAAGGCGAACGTATGCGAGCGCACAGTGCGCAATGCGCTGGCACGGCTCAAGGCGCTCGGTATCCTCAATTGGGTGCGGCGTTGCTCGGAGAGTCGCCGCGATGATGGGCGTTTTGTGCTTGAGCAGGATACGAACGCCTATGCCGTGTTGCCGTCGTCGCAATGGCGTGGCTACAGCGAGTCGCCAGAAGCCCCGCCGCCAGATGCAGGCACATGGGGCGATCACCCCCCCCTACCCTGTCTGCTGGCGCAGGCGACCGCCGAACGACAGGCAGGCGGCACGTTGAGGGGTATGATTGGCATCCTCGACAGCGATCCGAGCGACGTTCTGGCAATGGCGCTGGCGCGGCTTGGCCGGGCGATGCAAACGGCAAATCCTCAGTGACTTACTGGACGGCACACCATGCCGAGAAACCACCCTATCCTCAATTTATACTGAAATCTATGACCTAAGCAGCCAGCACAGCAGAGATGAGCGGAACGCGCCAAGAGGCGCGTATAGGCTTTTATTGTCTATTGGGGGCTACGCGCCCCCAAACCCTGCGGGATATTTAGACAAGGAAATGTTGACGAAGGGAGCGGCTCGACAATCAGGGATTCGTCGGGCGACGCGCGGTGTGGCGGATACGAAGGATGCGGACGGTGTCACCGACGACGCGATAGCGGATGATGTAGGGATGGACGGACACCAGCTCGCGCTTGTCCGTTCCAACAACCAACCTACCACGATGCGGAAAATTTTTTAGACTCTCGGCGGCGACGACAAGAGCAGCAGCTAAGTCTTGCGCTGCTTGTGGATTGAATTGCTCGATATACCCACGAATGTATCGGAGATGCGCCAGCGCGCTTTTTGACCAGATAACCTTATTCAACGCGGTTCCGGTTCCGGTTCAGGGCAAGGCAATTCGTTCGGTGCGCCCCACGATTTAAGCCATGCGACAACCCTGTCGTTCGACACGAATTGTCCCGCCTCGATCTCGGCATCAGCCGCCGCGTCGGCAGCAGCCTCCGCCGTTTCGTCGGGTTCGCGGTCAAAAATTGACTTTGTTTCGGGGTCGCTCATAGCCGCATTATACCACAGTTTGCCCAAAATTGCAGCAGCCAAAATGTCACGACGTCAAGTACGAGGTGGGGGTGTTCTTTCGCCTTTGGTAAGTTTGGCAAGCCATTCCATCATGCGCTCGTGAGAAATCACCTGCCCAGCCGCATAAGCAGCTTCGGCTTCAGCGTCGAGACGGGCTTCATGCGCCGCGTCCGGCTCCATATCGAAAATTGACGATGTATCAGTTTCAGCCATAACCGCCTTCCTCTAGTCTCAAATTACAGCACAATTCAGGGCGGGTTGCCACTAAGGCGGATGCCACGGTGCGCGGGCGCGTCAAAAGGTGGGTTCTCGCCATGCTCACGCCCCAAACGGGCGTTGCGCGTGGCTCCGATCCCGCCTGACGGCGCTTTTGACCCTCCCTGTGCGCCGTTGCCTTCTGAGGGTGTCGGGACGAGGAACGTCTTTAGGCTTCACCCCTCCGCCTCCGGCGCGGGTCGAACAAGGAACATGGAAAGGCGCAAAGAGAGGTGCAACGGGCTCACAAGTTTATTAGTGAACTATCTTACAAGTCGGAAAGTGCACACCATGACAATCAAACTTGCCTTGACCACGATAGCCGAATCAGTTGAGGATACGATTAGTCGCATAGTTCACTAACTTACAGGTTTATATGTTCACTATCGCCATCATCGGACAGAAGGGCGGAACGGGCAAAACAACCGTAGCCGTCGGACTTGCCGCTGTCGCAGCCGAGACTGGCGAAGCCGTCGCTCTGCTCGACCTTGATCCGCAGACCAATGCCGCAAACTGGAAAGACCGCCGCGAGGCAGAAAATCCCGCCGTGTTGCCGACACCCATAGGACGCTTGAAACAAGCGATGGATGCCGCCAAGGCTAGTGGAGCCGACCTCGTTATCCTCGACACCCCCGGCAAGAGCGATAGCACGGCAATCGCCGCCGCCAAGATCGCCGATCTGGTGCTTGTGCCGATCTCCCCGCAGATATTCGAACTGGAAACGCTTAAGAGCGTCAGTGAGCTGATAGGCATGGCTGGCAACCCGCTGGCTTTCGTGTTGCTCAATGGACTGCACCCCTCCGCAACCCGTCTTGCGGAGGAGGCCAAATCCCTCGCCGGACAAGTCAGCGGATTACCTTTCTGTCCCATCCATCTGTGCCAGCGCGATGCCTACGCCAGCGCCCCCGCCGTCGGAAAAGCACCCAATGAAACCGAGCCGGACGGCAAAGCCGCCGAGGAGTTGAGACAGCTTTACAAGTTTATTAGTAAACTATCCGACAAATCAGAAAGCGGACTAAACGATGAGCAAACTAGCAAACTTGCAAAACGCGCTGGATAAGACTCGCGCACCCGTCGCCAATGACGAGCGGCAGACCGCGCCTCGTGAGGATGCGCCGCCCCAAGGTGGTGTGCCGCGTCAGGCTAACAGGGTAGGGCGCGTCAATGTCGCGGCATGGCTGCACCCCGACTTCAAGAGTAGCTTGCGTCTCGTTCAGGCGCGGCGATCCGGCAGCATCCAAGAGATATTAGAAGAAGCCCTGAACGACATTTTTGCCAAATACAACGTGCCGCAAGTGATTGACCAAAACCAGCCTTAAGCCAGCTACCCGTCCTCGATCACGTTCTAGAAGCTGTCGCTTTCAAAATCCTCCCAATCCTCCGGCGGCGGGAGTCGACGCTGCGCCGGAGGCGACGGTTGCCAGCGGCCAGACGGGGCAGGAGAGGGGGCGAAGCCGCCGCCACTGTTTGACCCGCCCCAGCCGCCCACGGAGGGCGGTTGCTGGGGTTGTTGCTGCTGTCCCCAATCCCATGTAGGCATATCGCCCATTCTGCGCTGTTGGCGGCGTGGGTCGAGCGGCACATTGTGGCTTGGGATGTAGGGGTTGAGCCGCGCCCGTGCGTCCGTGGCTCTGACCTCAAAATAGCCTGGCGCGTCGGCGAAGATTGGATAGGGCGTTCCCTCGACGCTTACCATCATCACGCCCCGAGGCATCCCGTAGAACTCTTGTGGCAGCATCATCGGCACATTGGTTGGCGTCGTGTTGCTGTTGCTGCTTTCCGACCAGCCGTAGCTATCGCCGCTGCTTCCTCCCGCGCTTCCGCCGGACTGTCCGCTATTCCACGACTCGCCGCTATTGTTGCCCCTGTTATTGGCGCGATTGTAGCTGGTGGTGGTCATCATGCGCGTGGTTTGCCCCGTGCGTTTCGACAGCCATTCGGCGGTCGTGTGGTCATTCGCGGCAAAGGACATAATCACGCCAGCATTGGCAACGAACGACTCCCACCTGTCGCTGTAAATGCTCTTGAGTTGCGACAAGTCTTGCAGCACGGGCATCATTTGAATCCCGTAGCCGCGAACTTGCGCCCAATAATCCTCGATTATTTGCAAGTGACCGAGGGCGGCAAATTCATCGAGCATGAAAAGGATACTCGGTTCACCGGCGCGGCGCGACCGCGTTGCGCTTTGCAGCGCGGAGGTCAGCACCAGCCGAAGCCACTTGCCTTGCCGCTTCATCAACTGCGGCGGCAGGATGAGATAAACGGTTGTCGGTTGCCGCTTGAGATCGGCAAAATCAAAATCGTTTGCCGCGAGGTTACGCGAAATTTGCGGCGAGTCGAACATCTCTGTTTGGATTCTTGCCGTGGATGCTACCGACTGAATCTCACGGTTCCAATCGGTGAACTGCGCCGCCTTGTTGCGTAGCCCCGCAAGGGACGAGCGCATCATCTCTAACGCCCTCGCTGGAATACCTCTGGGCTCAAAATTGTTTTGCGGGTTCGCTCCCTCGCTTGCCTCGCAAATCAGTTGTCGGACTTGTGCTATCGTCGGCATGAAGCGGTTTTGACGTGCGATTATGACCACGAACATGATGACGGCAGCGACTAGCGCGCGCGCCGAATTATCCCAATGCGGGTCTTTGGCATCGGGATTATGGGCAATCATCGCATCGGCCAGCAGCGCGGCTTCCTCGCTGAAATCTTCCGCCCTTGGGTCGAGGGCAGCGAGCGGATTAAATCCGCAGCCTTCCAAATCCTGATAGCCCTGATATTCGGTGAGGACGCCGAACGGGTTGAGGATAACGACACGACTGACTTGCCGCCGAAAATGAGCCGTGACGGCAGCCAGCTCGCCTTTGGGATCGACAACGACGATTGAACGGTTGCCGTGCATGGTGAGCAGATTGGGCATGAGAATCCGCGTTCCCTTGCCAGCACCGTTCACGCCAAGCAGCAATAAATGGCGTTCGCCCGTGTAGCGCAGCTTGTCGGTGCCGTCGTATGGGTCGTAAGCCCCGTTGAGATACCGCCCTAACTCGATTGCTTCGCGCACGGGTTAATCCTCATACCTGTAGCGTTTTTCTTTTTGAGTGCCGTAGCCGATTTGGTTGCCGCGATTATTCCCGCCGACGTTTAAGGCTCTCTGCGCTTCCTCGCGGGTAGCAGGGCGCGATATGCCATAAATATCGGGCGTCGGCTGATAGACGGGCATCGGCGGTTGTGGCGGGGCAACAGCCTGTGCAGCCGGTTTATATTGTTCCAGCACATCCTTGCCGACGAAAAAGAGAATCCATCCGGCAAATCCCCACGCGACCGCATGGAACAGGGGGGAATAGTGGTAATAGCCGCCGATCACCGCATAGGCCAAAAACGCCATGCCGGAAAAAAACATCACTCCGCCGACGAACCGCATCAGGTTGATGATGAAGTTATTTAGCATGGTGAGCCTACTGCCGCTGCCATTACCGCCGGACGCGGCGCGGCGGTTGATGATGATGGACAGGCGGCGGATTCATCACATCGGAAATCGTCATCAGCGCAATCATCGGGCCTTCGGCGATAAGGCCGAGCGATACCAACAAGAAGACGCCCGCCAAGCTTTTCCGCGAGGAATCCCTGAACGCGATTGTTTTTATCGGCCCTAATGACATCATCTCTAATGGCTGGCGCAATGTGTGCCAGCAACGGCGCATAAGACCAACGCCAGCCCATATGAATATCATGCCGACCAAAGGCATCATGACACAGGCAAGAAGTGTCGAATCCTGACCTCTTGCCGCACCGTCCGCGATATATTTACCGATATAGGAGGCTATCTCCATACCGGGGAAAACCGCGACGAGGAACACGACAAGAGCCGTTCGCCACGGGCTTAACTCGCCACGCCAGTGCCGTAGGACGACGCCATCAGCCACGGTGCATCTCCCGCCGCCGATTGCGGCAAAAGGGTGAAACCACGAGCGACAGGAAGCGTAATCGAGAGCAATCTATAAAAGCCAGTTTTCTGTGAGTTTCGCTGCGTTTTTTGAGTCGAGTCCAATATCAACGCATCAGAATCCATGATTTTGGCGGTAGTCGCGCAATAAAACGAAAAGGCGACGGCTGAATCGACACAATCAGGGATGGTCGCGGCGGGATAGGGGAGCTTTTCTCGACCCTTGCCAGGGTATCGCCCGCGTCCTGAATTGCAAAAGGTGGCTCCTCGTAATTTCGCTGCTTTTTTCCGAAGAGAAAAAAGACAACGAAATCCCTGCGGTGCCGCGTCGTGAAGAACGCCGCGCTTTTGCAATTCAGGACTTCGGCAGGGCGATTTCTTCTTTGCCTGTCGCAATCAAGCGGCAGAAAACAAGGAAGAAAACATCATGTCCAATACAACAACCAGCAAGATAGCCGAGCTTAACGACCTGTGCCGCAAAGCAATGGGCATAGGAGGAAAGCTATTTCAGACCCAAGGCATCGACGCTTTGCCGGAGGTTGAACAATCAGCCATCCGCGAGAAGGTAGAGAAGTTCGACGCCTTCTCCGAGGACAACGACCCGCATGGTGAACGTGACTTCGGAGCGTTTGAACATAAGGGAGAGCGGATTTTCTGGAAGATCGATTACTACGACCGGACGCTAACCTATGGGAGTGAAAATCCAGCAGACCCCAAACAGACCGTCAGGGTTCTGACTATCATGCTGGCATCCGAATACTAAATCGGAGTCCGAGGGGTTGTGCGTTCAGCACGACCCCTCATTTTTTGTTCGTCGCCCCGTATCTGGTCAGGTGAGCAATTCGGCAATGGCGGTGAGGTCAGCCTTCGATTTGATCTCGGCGCGAAGGAGGGCGGCGAGCTGGCGTCGGTAATCTGGATTGGCGAGGGCATGGGCGACGACGACTTTGCCGACGATTGAATCCCGCTGTTGCTCGGCAATTTTCTTGGCTTCCTCGGCTTGCTGCAATTCTGCCTTAAGCCGGTCTATCCGTTGTTGTGGT
>Ga0207933_1001578_pt1 | contig 16748 bp, 8 predicted proteins | sample NGESurdeep092012_4_FD_184488 | JGI IMG/M metagenome (GOLD analysis project Ga0207933, IMG submission 184488) | Arctic peat soil microbial communities from Barrow, Alaska - NGEE Surface sample F53-3 deep-092012 (SPAdes) | ecosystem: Environmental > Terrestrial > Soil > Wetlands > Peat ...
AATACAGAAAGGCAAAGGGCTAAAAGAGTAAGCTTTCTCAGTAAGGAAGCAAGGAAGTATGGCTACGTTTTGCAAAATGCAGCCGATTCATTATGAAGCCTTTAAGCAGTACGTCATTATAAGAAGCTTACAAAATCTTCATCGCATAGTTAATTCCAATTGCGACAGCCTGTCCCGGCCTTCCTTCGGGACGGCAATCTTTCCATTATTTTTGATGAGTTACCATGGCAAGCTTGGAGCCTTTCGAAGGTTACGCCTCACCCCCTCACCCCCTCTCCTTTTGGAGAGGGGGAACGAGGTCAACGGCAAAACAGTAAACAAAGTTATAACGGGAATTTTCATTTTTTACGTCATTGCGAGAAGCTTAAAAAAATCTTTTTCATAGCAATGTCTCACGATAGTGGACGTTGCGTAAAATCAGTTACTTTAGTTTCAACAAGAGGCTTCTTGTAAAAACAGTAAACCAATAATTAAAGATGATTCCAATTTTCTTTCCATTATGTCAATTGTCCTAATTGACAGATTGCCATCCCGAAAAAAACGGGACAGGCTAGCGCAACAAACTTTCCTCTTCCCTTCATGATCCATTATGCGCCTCGCAATGACGTACATGATGGGCAATGACGTTACCAAACTTAAAACATCAATCTCAGGGCATGCTTGCACCAACAGGAGGATTTAATTTTAACTGTGATTGACTGGCTCATGCCCCTATATTTAGAATGTACAAATAACAAAAATAAAAACCATCCAAATTCATTGCTTTACTTTATTTTTAATATCTGGATGCGGCACGGGGGAATGTCAGTGTAATGAAGTTTCAATTGATAATTAATTAACCAAACAAGCTGTATCAATTAGTGTTTTTTACGAGGTATATCATATAGGTGATGAGAAGAACAATTTATGAAATATTCAGCGTAAAAAATTTTTCTTAGAATTTAATCTAACTATCATGATTAAACGAAAATTGAAAAAATAATATATGCATTGGCCCCAGTCCACTAATCCATTTAATAATTTAGCGCTGTCCCTGGTGGTTGCCTTAGTGCCAATCCTTTTTATATTCTGGGCTTTGATCGTAAAAAAAATGGCAGGGTATAAGGCTATTTTGTCGGCTACTTTAATTGCCGTTTTGATCGCTATTTTTATTTATGGTATGCCGGTTAAATTATCAATCCTCTCAGTAGCGAGTGGTGCGCTGTACGGCATATTCCCGATTTCCTGGATGATTATTGCCGCCCTTTTCTTATTTAATATAACGGTAAAGAGCGGGCAGTTTGAGATTATTAAACATTTTATGGCATCTGTTACTTCTGATAGAAGATTACAAGCTTTATTAATCGCTTTTTCTTTCGGAGCCTTTCTGGAAGGAACCGCCGGTTTTGGAGCTCCTGTAGCTATCACTGCGGCTATGCTTGTTGGCCTGGGGTTTGATCCACTCTATGCGGCTGGTATATGCCTGATAGCCAATACTGCTCCTGTTGCGTTTGGTTCTATCGGAATTCCTATTGTTGTTGCATCCCAGGTAACATCAATTCCTGAAATGGCTATTTCACAAATGGTAGGAAGAACACTTCCGCTAGTGTCTTTAATACTTCCATGTTACCTGGTAATTTTGATGTGTGGAATAAAAAAAACACGCGAAGTTTTCCCTGCTGTATTGGTATCCGGATTATCTTTTGCTTTAATTCAATGGGCAAGTGCTAATTTTCTCGGCCCATCCCTGCCCGATATTCTTGCCGGAATAGGTTCTATCGTATGCCTGATGGTTTTCATAAAATTTTGGAAACCGAAAAATACCTGGAGGTTTGCCAATGAAGTGACGCATTTAATTAATGAGCCGGCTAAACATTCAACGGCTCAATTAGTGAGAGCCTGGTCGCCATTTATTATTTTAACCATCATGATCATAGCATGGGGATTGCAACCAATAAAAGAATTTTTCAATTCTTTTGGGCAAATAGTGTTTCAATTTCCCGTAATTCATAATGCTATTATAGGCGTAGATGGTAAATTAATACCGCATGTTTTTAAATTTAATTATCTGTCTGCAGCCGGAACCGCTATTTTTTTATCCGCTATCATAGCGGCTCCATTGATAGGATTAAGTTTTAAAAGTGCTGCAGGAATATTTTTAGCAACCCTGAAGCAGCTTCTGTATCCAACCATAACCATAGCCTCCATTTTAGGTTTTGCTAATCTTGTAAATGATTCAGGAATTATATTAACAGTAGCCCAGGCACTTGCAAAGACCGGCTATTTATTTCCATTTTTTGCACCTGTTCTTGGTTGGCTCGGTGTATTTATTACAGGCTCGGATACTTCTTCCAACGCATTATTTGGCAAGCTTCAAAGCGTTACTGCCACTTCTATCGGGATAGACCCGGTATTAACTGTTGCCGCTAATACATCAGGAGGTGTTATTGGTAAAATGATTTCTCCTTCGTCTATTGCAGTTGCAGCAGCAGCCGGTAACCTGGTGGGTAGCGAATCGAAATTATTCAGGTTCACTCTTAAACATAGTTTCATCTTGCTAACCTTCACCTGCATAATTGTTTTAGCGCAAACGTATTTGTTCAGTTGGATTATACCAACCTATCATCTAAGAATTTTGGATAGTACTTCAATTACCCATGATTTCTCAAGAAGTTATATATATCTTATTGCGCTGGGTTTTATTATCGGTGTTATGGCAACAATAATCATATTAGGGAATAGAAAGAAAATTAAAGAGGCCAATCAAATATAAAGACTGAAATCTATTGATACCGTTTGTCAGTGACAAGACGATGGGATTAATTTTTTAATGGAACACCCGCATCGGCTGAAAAAATATACTTTTGAAGGATTGCACCTTACACCAAACGGAGGCGGTTATCAAAAATGGATTGCTTATTTGAAGAAGTTGGGGTATTTATAAAAAAGTTGACGAAACATTTTTCTATGATTGAAACCTGTAATTATTATTTGTAAAATTTATAATTGATTTATTGATTCCAAAAAACAAAAAGATATGAGAACGTTTAAAAAAATGATCTTGTTTTTTCTATCTGCATTATTTATTAATTTAAATATGATTACTGCTCAGAAATGTTCGATAGAACCTGTAACCAAAAATGCTTCGCCTGAAGCAAGAGCCTTATTGAAATATTTTCAAAGTATTTCGGGCGAATACCTAATGACAGGGCAACACAACTATCCTGCTGACCAGGAAAAAAATTCCCAATTTGCTGCAAACTATATGGGCAAAACACCGGTGGTTTACAGCACTGATTGGGGATTTGCTTTAGGTGGCGATAAAGATTCGTACAAGGCCCGGCAAAAAATTGTGGATGAAGTTATAAAGCAAAATAAACTGGGTTCAATCATTACTATTTGCTGGCATGCCGTTCCGCCAACAGCGGATGAACCGGTAACTTTTCAACCATTGCCCGGCGCAGATTCTACAAAGTTGGAAAGTGTACAAGGCAGGTTGTTGGACCAACAATTTAAAGACATCCTCACTCCGGGAACTGCATTATATAAACATTGGTGCAAGCAGATTGATGCCATTGCGGTGTATCTTAAAAAATTACAAGACGCGCATGTTCCCATTGTTTGGCGCCCTTATCATGAAATGAATGGCAATTGGTTTTGGTGGGGAGGAAGGGTAATCCAGGATAAATACAGCACTGTAAAACTTTACCGCCAATTGTTTGACCGGCTGGTGAATTATCATAAACTAAATAATCTTGTCTGGATGTGGAACGTGGACAGGCCAAGCACACCCGAAAGAAAATTTACTAATTTTTATGTAGGCGATAAATATTTTGATATCGCATCGCTCGACGTTTACGGAAGTGATTTTAATCAAAATTATTATGACAGTTTATTAGCGCTCGCAAATGGAAAACCTATTGCGTTGGGAGAAGTAGGAAACCCTCCCACAACTGATATAATCAAAAGGCAGCCTAAATGGACGTATTATGTTATTTGGGCGGGAATGGTTCGTAATACCACCAAAAAGGAATATCAAAAACTGATTAATGATTCCCATGTTCTTTGCCGCGAGGATTATGCTTACAGGAAAGCTATAGCTCCTTACCGCAAAGTGGCGGGGCTTGATCCGTTAGCCTTAGTTGTAAAAAACACAGCGGGTTTTTCAGGCGAATGGAAATTTGATGAATCAGAAAGTACGCTTGGTAATTCAGGAACCGGTAATATTCCTTTTAAAGTAACCTTTACTCAAAACGAAAATGATTTTGATATTAAAAATACCATGATCTCTGAATACAGCGACCCGACGATTGTTGATGAACAACTAACATTAGACGGAAAAGAAAAAGCATTCAAAGCGCCGTTCGGAAACGCACCCCGAATGGTTTCTGCACATCTTTCTGAAAATGGTGATACTCTTTTTGTAGACTCAAAAGTTAGTTTTAAATATAACGGGAGAACGAATGAATTTACTACCAATGATGTTTGGACAATATCAGGCGATGGCGAACATTTGTATGATAAACAAACTTCCAACTCTTTCCAGGGGAAAAAATCAATAATCGCAGTTTACAGAAAAGAATAAAATTGAGAACTCCTGGAAAAATTGGGAATGTTTTGCTGATTATTTTAGGTTTTAAATCTCTTCGGATTTTTGAAATAGTTAACATGCTTTATAAAAAATAGAAATACTGATGATTTATAAATTTTAACAATAGGTTGCCTGATGGAATATCAATATGTAATTTACTCCTGGTAGTTGTCGGGTTTGCAGCAAACGAATAAATAACTACTTTATGTATTTACCTTGGCGCAAGCATCCACTTCTGCCATTACAACTACTATGTTGAAATTTTTCAATTCCCATCAAAAGTATATTAAATACAAATCCATTTTAATAAAATCACACCTGACAGTTTGCGCTAAAGTGATGTTGTTAAATAATCCGCACAGATGTTATCTGAAAAATTTATCACAATAGCATTTTATTATCAGTCGTTATCGTATAAACCGTTTTATGAATTCGCAAAGTATTCATTCCGATTATTTGCGCTTTTGATTCTATTCGCTGTTCATTTAGATAGGTACCAGTGCTATTTAGATTATATAACCATACATCATCTTTCGTATTGATAATTAGGCAATGCCTTCTGCTAACTGCACTGCCACCAGGTACTTCAATATCATTCACATTATAATTATGCCTTCCAAATTTGAGAATGTAATTTTTATAATTATCCAGATATACGCCTGGAGAATGAGTGTCAAGAAAAAACAAAGGCGCTTGTTGTAACTTATAAAAACGATAATCAGCAAACAATAATTTTGATTTTAATGTTGGCTTTTCTTCATAATTGTGGCTCAATTCATTTTCGTCTTCAAAACAAACACCCATATTATAATCTATAAATGGGTTATTCCTTGCTTTTAAAATTGTTTCCGGCAAAACTGCATTGCCAATATTTTGCATAATGTGGCAGAGATAATAATTATTGGAAAGAATTGGATCAGCTGAATTTCCCCTTAGAACAACTTTACCCAATTCGATACCTGCTTCATATCTGTTGGTATCATAGTAACATTGCAGTAGCAAGTTGTATGCTTCATAATCAGATGGGTGCCTGTGGAGGTGGTCGCTTATTAATGAAATGGCTATTGGATAATTTTTTAAACTGATATTTATTTCAGCTAATTCTTTCTGAATTTCTAAACGTGGGTTCAATCTCAAAGCTTTCTCATAATATTTTTTAGCTAATGGTATCTTGTTCTGTAAAAGATAAAATTTACCTGAAACACTTAATATATTTACCACATCAGGATACCTAAGGATTGCTTCTTCTACAAACTTTGTTATCCTTAACCATTTTTTTGAAAGAATCATGCGTTCCAGTTTTTCAGCAAATTCTCCGGCTTCAATTATTTCCCTATTCAGGAAAACGGGAACCTGCCTTAGTTCCAATGCTTCGGCAAAATCATTCATGGTTTGAAACCTCAATTCCGGGATTTTATTAATAGCTTTTAAAATAATATTCTGTTGCCATTGAGGCAAATGCCTGATAGGAAAATTCTTGCTATCATGCATAAGCATTATTTCGTCATGTGTTTTGCCAACAAAAGGATTATTTCCACACAGCATTTCCATCAGGGTTACACCTAAAGAATATGTATCAGTCCTTGGATCATCTACAATATTATATTCATAATCAAAAGATTCGGGGCACATGTAGGGCCTTGTACCTCCACCTGTATTTGCTATACCAAAATCTGCAACCTTTATTTTATCATTTTCTGTTATTAGGATATTTGCTGGTTTTATATCATGGTGTATAATATCCTTTTCATGAGCATATGCTATTGCAAGCGCTACCTGTTTTATATAATCAATGATTTGATTGGCATTAAGAATTTTGGCCTTATTTCCATCGTACAAGTTTCCCTTTTCGCAATATTCCATTACGAGGTATAATATCCCATCTTGCTTAAAATTAGTGATATAACCTATAATGGAATCATGCCTAAAGGCAGCCACTTGTTTTATTTCTTTAATAATTCCTGCTTGTGCCAAAGGGTCTTTATCCTTTAATTCTTTTATCGCAAAAAAAATTTCGGAAACATCTTCTTTTGCTAGAAACACACGGCCAAAACCACCAGTACCCAGGTCTTTTATATAATGATATTTGTTATCGTAGGTGGTAGTATTCATTATTTTCTTTCAGCAGTTCAATTTTTCAAATAGTATTTCAACTCTAAATTAAGTAAAACTTACATCCAGTAAATTCTATCTCTGGTTTTTCACGTTTAAGTTTGAATCGGGAAGCTTTTGGAAACAAGATCATAACTCTCCGTTGTTTCAATCAGGTTCATTCTATTTATGACAGGTAAAAGTAATTAAGAACGTCCTTTCTTCAAAAGGTATCGTTTGTTGAACAGGCATTTATAAAAGTAATGGATTAAATGATACGCAACGTCCACTAGCGTGAGACGTTGCTGGGAATAAGGTTCATCCTATTTATGACAGGTAAAAGTAATGAAGGACGTCCCTTCTTCAAAAGGTATCGTTTGTTGAAAAGGCATTGATAAGAGTAATGGATTAAACGATACGCAACTACAACTAGAGTGAGACGTTGCTGGGAAGAAGAAAATTAAAAGTGATTTAAAAATTTAAATTTATTCCTCTGCATACTTTATCATTAATTCATCCTCCAAATCAAATATCATTAATGCTTGTTTTATCCTATCAAACTTGCCAACATTATCAATATTGCCTTCAATAAAATAAGTATCGTTAAGTACAAGTGGCTGTCTTGGATTTCCTTCCACTGGTTGTTTCGTTAAACCAATCTTTGTTCCTATTTCACTTGTAAAAAATGTTTCTGGTTGTAACTCAAAAAGTTTTTTAAATACCTCAACATATAATTTTGAAACCTGCGTTACCTGAATTTTTTGATCAAAGAAAACGGCATATTCTAGTTTTTTATGTTTTGGTTCTTCAGCATCAAAAATATTGACTTCATTAACGTCAACTTTTTCTTCAATAATGATTTCAGGAATTTCCCAAATTTGTAAAATTCTTTCGGATATCATTTCGTATCTTTTTTCAATTTCAGAAATGTCCCATTTATCTATTGATCCCAGATATTTGTTTAGCCACAACCTGCTGTCTTTATAACCAGCATCTTTTAAATCTCTTTTATTAAGAAATGATTTGTTTCCCAACTTCCCGTTATTCCCTGATAAAGTAAGGTTTGCTATTGTGTTTAAATAATTCTCTTTGATAAAATTTAGATCATCAACACCCAAATCAATTTTCCATTTGGGGTCGGGGTTTTGAGGAAAGATGTGTTCGATAGTGATGTCTTCATTTCCATCAATTAAAACTGGTTCCTTATTTTCATAGTTTTCCAATCTCTCCAATAAATACGTTCTGTTTTTCGATTTTATATTATAAACATCCTTTACTTTTAAAGCATCTACCAATTCGGCATTTTTAGGAAAGCGCTGAATCCCTGTTCTTTGTAATAATGATTTTTGTATCGAAAATAAATAATGTTCCTTTTCTACTTTATCGTAAAGGTTCATAAATATTTTGTTCAATGCATTAGTCGGCAATCCAAGAATAAAACGCCGCCAGGTAAAGGATTGAACCAAATCTAAAATCTTTATGAAAGTTATTTTATCTATTATTGAATTTGAATAATCTTCATAAACCTTCATCAAAAATGGATAGGCTACGTTTATTTCAAGCCGGTTAATGTATTCTAATTGCAACCTGATTTCTTTATCAGTTTCATTTTTGGGGTTAATCAGTTTGTTATAAAATTTTACCAATGATTTTATACCGGAAAGATTATTTTCTAATTCTTCGAGAGAAGATGTTGGGTACTTTTCCTTAAACTCTAAATATACTTTTCCTTTGTTCGGGATGTTTTTATTTTCAAGGGTTAGGTAATCACGAATGAAATCTGACACCCTGCTTACATTCTGCGTTTCATCTTTTGCCAGTTTTTCGATGATCTCCCAATAGTATTGATATATTTTGTTTTGGTCTTTCCGGCTAAGCCCCATTAATATATAATTGCGAATCAGGTCAGCTTGTGCAAGTTCAAGCCCTGTTGAGTTCAGGCTTTCGAAGATTCTTTGCGGATCATCTTTTTCACGGTCAAGGGATACTTCTACAAACATTAGTTTTGATAACCCATGTAAAACAATTTCATAATTTTCTGCACCTATTCTTCCCTTGAAATAATTAAAATTGTCAATCAGCTTTGAAAAATCAGAATATTCCTCACTATCATCATTGCGCAATAAATATTTCAATGCCCTGTCATTATTATCAGTTGGGCGAAGTTTTAATTTTTCTTCTTCCGGTGAAAATTTATTGATTAAATAAGTTTCGCTTATTTCGTTTACTAATTCTTCGTTCTTAAGTTCATCGGCCAATTTATAAAGCACAAGGTAAATAAGCGTCAAAGTGGTAAGCCTTTGCTGCCCGTCTATTACCGTTAATTCTTTTATCCGCGAAGTTTGGTACACATCATCATGCACATAAACAATGCTGCCAATAAAATGAGCATTCATTTTTTTATTGGTTCCTACTTCCAGAATATCATCCAAAAGCTGTTTGCATTGACCGATGGACCAATCATAATTTCTTTGGTAAACCGGAATTACAAACTGCGTTTTATTAGAAGATAAAAAATCTTCTACTTTTGTTTCGTTTGCTTTCATTTTATTAGAATTACTTTCCCAATATCATCTTCAACTTACTCTGTTTTTTAATTATTTCTAAAAACACTCTGTTTCTAGCCTCGGCATCAAGTATTAGTGTTCTTGCATTTATTACATAGATAGAGATTCCTAAATTATTATAAAATCGATGAAATATTGGAGATGAGCTTGAAAACAATGGGGTATAATCATCACCTCGTAACCTTTCTTCAAATTTCGAATCGATATCTGTAATCAAAAAGGCCCATATTTCTTCAACGTTCTCCTTATCTTTGAAAGCCTTAACATAATCAACTAATTGTTGAATTCCTTGATGCTTTTTTCTATCCGGCTTTGCATCATAGTCAAACGGTTTTATTTCGATAAGAACTGATTTTAATCTTTCGGGTTGGGTCGGATTGTGGGAAAAAAATAAAGATAAATCTGGTTTATCATTTGAATTATAAACATCGCCACTCTCATCACCAATTTGCTTTAGGACATCTTTAATTCTTTTATCGCTTGCGGCATAACTATAGGTTGTGAATCTATCATCCAATAACCACAGATTATTTTTACCGACAGAAAAGTAATTATCTTCTGTATATTTTTTCATAAATAAATTATGAATTATAGATTCAACTTTTTCTTTGACATCTATCATTGCTTTCAATCGTTCAATTACCTGTACTCTATCAAATATGTATGATACTAATTCATTTTGAGTTATCTGAATAGCTTCCTGTAATTCACTTTCTGAATATTTTGCTTTACCAGAATTGGCTAAAAGATTTTCTTTGGCTGAATCAAAACGTTTTTTTGCTTTTTCAATAATATTCTTTTTGTCAATAAATCCTGCCATATCAATATCAGAATCGTCAATATACTCAATAAGATAAGGTCTTTCTTCTTGAATATCCTCTAACTTCTGCTTATTAATTTTTTCAGTTTCAGCAACATCATTTTTCATAATCTGCCCAACTACTGATTTTAGGCTATTATTTATTTGTTCCCACGAAATAGTTGCAAATACATCAGTTCGTATAGGGAAAATATCAAAATCACTTCTTTCATTGTTGACATGAGTATTCAGATACTCACCCTCCAATAATAAAAAACCAGAATATCCGTATGGAAGAGAAATATTAAAATCTTTATCAGCGAATTTACATACTGTTCTAAGGCCAGCGCAATAGTAGGCATGCAATTCACCACTCTCATTTCTAATTTGGTAATACAAGGTAAAGTTTGAAATAACTGAATCTTTTCCTGTTATTTGAATGAGTTCCTTGTTAAATTCAGGAATATCTAGTTCAGTAATAAATACTGAAGACTTTGTTTTCTCATCAATAAATTCGATATGTATATTTTTATCTTTATCCTTTTTGTAAAAAAAAAGAGTAGGGATTAAATGGAGTAAAACTTTCTCTCTGATATAATTAATGTCAAGATCAATTCTTCTATCAGTTTTTTTATCGGAGTTTAAATATTGAGTTGTCAATTGTGTCAATTCAAGCTCAGTTGAATTATATTTTACTTTACCAGGAATAACACTTAAACCTTCTGTATCAAATTCAGAATAGAAATTGAATGATTTTATTTCTTGTTCAGTTAATAATGAGCTTTTGTAAAGAGCATTTTTGTAAACCTTTAAAAAGATAAATCTTCCCACCCCCTTTCCACCCAATTCTATTTTATAATTGCTTCGATATTTACAAAAAGAACTATAATTATCATCATTGAATCCATCTCCATTGTCAACCACTTTGATCGTATCTATTTTCGGAATGCCAATTTCAGCTCCGGTGATTATATCTTTGATTAAATTATCAAATGAATTTAATGAACAAATAATATTTGTTGCATTTGCTTGAATAGCATTAATGATAGCTTCATAAATAACATCATACTGTGTTACTCTGCTACTAACATCTTCATTAACAATTCTATCAATTTCCGCGTACATTAAACTCATAAATAATGTTCTTTTTAAGACATGAATGCTTCTCCTTTAATTCCTGCCCAACCTGAAAAAACAACTGTTATTAACCTCTCTAAGTTCGGTTCTGACACAATTGTTTTTATCTCTTCACGTGCAATGACAGAATCATTGCCTTCTTTCCATAGAGATGTATTAGGCAGATTACATACAACTCCATTGTTACCTAAAATTGTTTCTTTCCAGCCTTTGGCTTTTAAGGCATTTTTCACTCGTACATGATCTGTTTTTAGATCATAAGTTATTAGTATCATAAATAAATAATTTACCCAATCATCTCCCCCACCAATTCATCAATCCCCTCCATCTCTTCCTTCAAATATTTTTTTATGTCAACCCGGTATCTTCCTAAATGTACCGCGCTTAATTCCTGTTTTGGAAGGTTGGCTTCTACATAAGCTTTTGATTTTTCGTGAGCCTGCTCGCCCAGTAAAGCAAGATTTAGGTGAGTTTTTTGTTTTTCATTAAACTTTGGAAAATAGACATCTAATATTTTCTTATGAACATCTCTTGCACCAAAAAGCCCTCTCGATTGAAAATCTTTCATTCTTTGATTTGGAATAGAGGAATTTAAAAATGCAGCCAAATAATATGCCTCATTTACATTATGAAATGCTATCCAATATGCTTTACTTTCTACAATGAAATTTAAATCTATTTCGCTTCGTTTAACAACTACTGAATTTGCATCTTTTGCAGATGAATTATATAAAACCAAATATGGGAGATTTAAATTTTGTTCAGTTAATCCTCTTTGAAAATCAATCCTGTCATTACTTGACATGCCTTTCGATTTTTCCGTTCTATGAATCTTCCAAATATTTTCTGCATCCGTAAACCATCTTGCTGCATTCAAATAGCCTGCGCGCTGTAAGTCTTTTGGGCTTTGTAATACAATTCTTTTAATATCATCTTTCTTTTCGATTATGACAGGCAATACTACCAGATCAGGCTTATACAAAGCAAAAGGTAAAATGCTTTTTGATAAAGCGGTACGAAACAAAAACCTACTTTCCATCATACCATTAAAATCAATTTCTTTCCAGGGCATTTTTGCATCCGGCTTAATGGCATCAGCAGTTTTAATATGCAATATCCTGTCTTCAAAATCCGGCACCTCCTGCGTTAATTCTACAAAATAAAATGAACGGGGTACAATGGTAGCCCCCTGCTTAAATTCCTTTTTATAAAAATTTACTTTTCCGCAACTCTTACTGTTTGTTAGGGATAATGCAGATGACTTTCCCTGCTTTATATAAAACCATGTTACAGGCCCCTCGTTCAGTTTTCCAATTGCTTCATTCAAATTACAATTGTGTGCAGGCAGGGATCCGGAAAGTTTCAATCCGGCCAATCCTTCTTTACTTATTTTTCGTGTACCCAAGTTCTTTTCGGCAAATAGAACGCAACTCGGAATCCTGAATAATGGAGATATATCTTTTAAATCCCAGGCAGCAGTAAGTTTAAAGCCTCTTGCCTTTCCGCTTCTCGTATTATCATGGTGGTCAGCACTAAAAAAACTTCTTGGCAATACAAAAGCTAATTTTCCATTTTCGCTCAAAAAATAATTACTGCAATGCGCTAAAAAAATTGCAGCTATTTCAAGATGCGGAAAGTTGGCAATTTTATCGGGCTTTACCTTATATGTTTCTGCCAGCACATTTAAAGAATTTTGATATTCTTCATTCTTTATTGAGCTATAGGTAAACCACGGTGGGTTACCAATGATAAAATCAAACTTGCCGGAAAGAAAATAAGGCTTGTACAAATTCTGTAAAATAAATTTCCAGATGCTATCTCTTCCTGCTTCTTTTACTTTCTTTAATCCTTCATAAATCTTGTAAAAGCTTTCCGCTATTTGGGTATTAATACCTCCCGCCTTGTATTGCCTGCGCAAACTATTTTCTAAAGTTGCAAGCGAAGCATTCTTTTGATGTAATGTTTGTTCTGCCAGTTCTTCACAAACATCCACTGCGGTGTCAAATAAATTCAAATCTTCCAGAACTTGAGAAGTCAACAAAAATTTATCTTTATCAATATCCATTTTAAAATTAGAACCGAAAAGATCTCTTACTCCCTCGGGAATTTTAAGTGTATTGGATAATATCACATTAATATGTACAGGCCGTTTTAAATTCCTTATCTCCTTTCCTAATGAAAGCAGAAAAGTTGTTTTAGCAATCTGTACACTTAATGGGTGAATATCAATTCCATAAATCTGGCTGGATAATTCTTCCGGCGTTATCTCAGGATGAAGTGTTTTCATTCTATGAACTGCGGCGCGTAAAAAAGAGCCGCTTCCACATGCAGGGTCCAATATTTTTGAATTTTCTTTAAATTCAAATTCGTTTACAATCCTTTCACAAAGCCAGTCAGGCGTATAATACTCACCCAGCGCATGACGCGTATCCAAATCAATCAGTTCCTGGTAAACCCCTTTTAAAACATCTTCATCAATGTCATTAAAATCAAACGTAGAAATTTCCTGTGCAATGAGCCGGAAGGCTTTTTTAAGATTACTGAAATTACGGCCGCTTTTTACCCAATGAAAAAAATCATTGTCAACAAAGTTTTTAATGTTGAACCTATTAAAAATATCTCCGTCCAAAATGCCCTTCAATTCATCTTCATCAATATAATCATCATTACTTACAATACTATAAGCAAGCATTTTTGAAAAAACACTCAAATAAGTATGAATGAGAAATATCTTTTCATTGGCATCAAACTTACCATAGGCGATACTGAGAAATTTTTTCCATTGCTCAAATGACACTTGTACTTCCCCAAATTTCTTTGCTTCATTAAACCATGAACTTAACTCGCGAAAGCTTTCAATAAAAATATTGCTTTGGTAACCGAAAGCTTCTTTAATTCTTTTAAGAGTAGCTCTTTGTTTTTCTTCTTTAAAAAGAAAGCGGTCTATCCAAAAATAAAAATCCTCTGCGTTTCGCTCAGTTAAAACAAAAGAAGCAGAGACTACTTCATCTAATTGTAACTCGTCTTCCTGTAAGGTTTCAATATTATCTAATTGATCAATATTGGGCGCAAATACTTTCCAGGTAATAAAGTCAGAAGCAATCAATGTAAAGTCATATCCTTCACCTCTGGAAAACTCACCCAATAAATATCCTGCTAATTGTTCTTTGGCATGTTTAAGTGAAGTGGTAAGATTATTTTCATACTCAATAATAATCTTATTGTAAAGTGTATCGGCGCTGCCTTTGTGCAATCTGTCTTTACGTGGAATATTTACAATAGTTTTTTCAGCACCAAGCGTAATATCATCAATGATACTTTCGGTTTCGGGGTTTCCGGCATATAATCTATTGAGTAAATCCTTAAAAGCTTCTTTCTTAGTAAGTTCTTTATGAGCAGATTTTATTTTATTGAAATATTCCTTTATAAGAATGGATTTATCTTTTGGCATTTAGCACTGATTGTTTTAGAGCATTATTTGCAGAAGTTTTGTAAAATGAAGTTCATAAATTCTGCAATCTGTTTATCTCACAAAGTAAGAAATAAATGAATCCATAATTCGCGGATTTAATATTTGTCCAGGGTACTCTTTTAATCGTCATTGCGAGAAGCATAGAAAAATCATAAGGATAGAAGAATGTTAGTTGCGCCGCGGCAATCTCATCATTGGGCGGACTGTCTCGTCACTATGGGGAATCATCACATAATGAACAGATTGCCGCGTCGCCTTATGATTTTACAAAACCGATAATGTTTATACAGGCTCCTCGCAATGACGGGTAAAATGAAAATTATACTTATAAGTTTGTTTACTGTTTTGACGTTGTTCACGTCCCCCTCTCCTTTTGGAGAGGGGGTTAGGGGGGTGAGGCGCAAATGACAGAATGAGCATAAATCGTTCAGGCGCAAAAGGCAAGCGTCCCGGTCGGAAAAAATGAGAATCTTCATTATTATTTGTTTACTGTTTCGGCCGTTGTTCACGTTCCCCTCTCCTTTGGAGAGGGGGTTAGGGGGTGAGGCGCAAATGACAGACAGAATGAGCATAAATCGTTCAGGCCGCAGAAGGCAAGCGTCCCGACCGGAAAAAATGAAAATCCTCCTTATTTATTTGTTTACTGTTTTTACCGTTGTTCACGTTCCCCCTCTCCTTTTGGAGAGGGGGTTAGGGGGTGAGGCGTAAATGACAAAATGAGCATAAATCGTTCAGGCCGCAGAAGGCAAGCGTCCCGACCGGGAAAAATGAAAATCCTCCTTATTTATTTGTTTACTGTTTTGCCGTTGTTCACGTCCCCCCTCTCCTTTTGGAGAGGGGGTTAGGGGGTGAGGTGCAAATGACAGAATGAGAAAATGCCTGCCTCCTGCATGCGAAAGTAAATTTCACGCAGGGAAATGCCTGCCTCCTGTATGCGAAAATAAATTTCCCGAAAAGAAGTGCCCGCCTAACGCATGCAGAAATAAATTTCCCGAAAGGAAATGCCTGCCTCCCGCGTGCGAAAGCAAATTTCCCAAAAGGAAATGCCCGCTTCCTGCATGCGAAAGTAAATTTCCCGCAAGGAGATGCCTGTTTCCCGGCAGCAGAAAACCTCCGCCATTGAAAAAAAATGGATTTTTTAACCAGCCCAAAACCTGTATTTACCCGCGCCACTTTTAAAAATCCTGCCCCCCCTTTTTGCTTTTTGCCTTCAGCTTTTATCCTTCAGGCATTTTTATTTTTTGGACTTTCGTGCATTTTGGTGCCTTTTGGTGCACTTTGGTACAGGAGGATGCCAGCAGGTACAATACCAAAGCCTGAAAGGGGTTATAGTAGAAATTCACAATTTTATTAAATTAAAAAAACAAAATCATGAAAACCTTATGCCTCTCTTTTAGCAAATTTACAGACATGAATTTCCAAAAAAAATCCCAGTTTATTTATGCATCGCTGATCGGCAATGTATCGTTTAAAACCCTGGGCAAGCTTTTGCCCTTAGTAAATGATGCGGTAAACAAGTACGTAACAGACCTGGCAGCTGCGGCTACGAATGACCGCAACTCGGTGGCGAAAAAAAACCAGAGCCGCGCCGAGCTGGAAACATTATTAAAACAATTGGGCCTGGCTGTAATGGCTGAAGCCAAAGGCGACGAAGTGATGCTGGTAAGCAGCGGCTACACGCTGGTAAAAAAACCTGAACCCAGGTACATCACCAATCCCGGAAATGTATCCCTTTCGCAAGGCGTTACCAGCGGCCAGATGATTAGCCTGGTAAAGGCAATGACCGGCGCCAGGAGCTACATCCACCAGATAACAGAAGTACCGCCTACTGACAATTCTACCTGGATAAACAATACTTCCAGCAGCAGCCGGTTTGTATTTCAAAGCCTTACGCCCGGCAAACAGTATTGGGTAAGAATTGGGGTAGTTGGCTCAAAGAACCAGATTGCCTATAGCAATGTAGGGAGCTGGTTTGCACAGTAGGAGTTAATTAAAAATTACGAATTACGAATTACGAATTGAAGAGTTAATTAAAAATTACGAATTACGAATTACGAATTGAAGAGTTAATTAAAAATTACGAATTACGAATTATGAATGGAAGAAGCAAGG
>Ga0207933_1001579_pt1 | contig 16746 bp, 19 predicted proteins | sample NGESurdeep092012_4_FD_184488 | JGI IMG/M metagenome (GOLD analysis project Ga0207933, IMG submission 184488) | Arctic peat soil microbial communities from Barrow, Alaska - NGEE Surface sample F53-3 deep-092012 (SPAdes) | ecosystem: Environmental > Terrestrial > Soil > Wetlands > Peat ...
GCGCGCCGGGCGTCTGGGAAACGACGATGTGGATGGCGATTCCGGCCAGAAATCCGGTGGTCACCGGAACCGACAGCAGGTCGGCGATCCAGCCCATGCGAAGGGCGCCGGCGACCAGGACGATCGCGCCGACCATGAGGGCGAGCGCCGCGGCCAGGGCGATATATTGCGGCGATCCGGCGCCGGCCATCAGGGCCAGCGTTCCGGCGAAGATCGGCGTGATGGTGGAATCGGCGCCCACCGACATCCGCCGGTTCGATCCGAACAGGAGAAAGGCGAAGGTCCCGGCGATGAAGGCGAAGAAGCCGAACTGAGGCGGCAGCGATCCCAGCCTGGCCGTCGCCATCTGCTCGGGAATGGCGATGGCCGCCAGAAGTTTATACGGCGATTTGCTGTGGCCGATGGATTTTAAAAATTTGTCAACTGCGCTGGACGCTTCCGCAAACTTGTGCGGCGCAACGGTGCCGTGCGCGAGATCAAAACCATCCAGCGCCTTCTGTTGGAGCATGGCGACATTGACCATGTTTTGATAAGTCCAGCCGCGCGGCCAGAGCCACCAACCGACTTTGGTCAACCATTTGGTTGAAGATTTCGGATTGCTGTTGATGATGTTAGCCAAATCAAAAAGTTTATAAATCGGCATGATTTGAGCAGTGCGGCATACGCCCGCCGGTTCCTCTTGAAGTGCGGACAGCACCAGCGGATCCAAATTGATTTCCGCGAGCTGCTTTTGGAGCGCGGCCAGTTGCGGTTCCTGCCATGCGCGATATTGAAATCCGGCGGCTATTGTGTCCACATAAAGTCCGGTGACGGCGACGTTGATCATCGCCGCAACCAAAGTCATCGGCTTGCCGGTCGGCGCGGCTTCCAGCAAATGGCGCATATCGTGCAGCAGCGTCAATTCCTGCAATGCCTTGTCGGGCTGGCCGAGTAGCAATTCACATTTCGCGCGCTGCGCGAGCGTCTGTGCGACAATCCGAACGGTAATGAAGTTTGGAATCGAAATTGCGTATGGTATTGAATAGTCGCAGTCAATCCGCGCATAAGGACGTTTCAACGCTTCACGAATCAAATCGAATTGAGGCTGAAGTTTGTCGCTCCATGCCAAATAATCTCGCGCCGCAGCTTCGTCCGTGATCGTTGCCGTCGTGTTTGAGTTCTGTAAAGAAGTTTGCAGTTCCGTGCCGTTATGTCCTCTGACAAACCAATCGGTCATTTTCGGCGCGGCAAAAAAATTCTGGTCGTCCGGCACGGACGGCGGAATGTAGGCGTTCCAGTCCAGCACTTCGCCTTTGGCCGCCAATTTGTGTTTGCAGTTTTCCCACGCGCGCCAGCCGCGCAAGTCCTCCTCGGCATAAAAAAGAACAACCAGACCGATAAGACCCAGAAAAACGAAAAGCAGCCGCCGAAGGAGGGTTTTCATACGGGGCGTTTTACAAGATTGCCAAGTCCGCGTCAATCGCGCTAAATAAAAGGAATGCCAACGGTCGCCGAACAACTGCGCGCGGCGCGCGAAGCGAAAAAACTCACGGTGCAGCAGGTCGCCGACGCGACGAAAATCCGCACCGACCACATCCGCGCGCTCGAAGAGGGAAACTTCAACCTGTTTTCCGCGCCGATTTACATCCGCGGCTCGGTGAAAAATTACGCGACGATGCTCAAGCTGAACGTGCCGCAGCTCATGCTCGCGTTGGACGAGGAGCTGGGCCGCACGGAAAAATTCAGCGAGCCGCCGCCGCTCACCGAAGAGACCAAGTCGCCGTTCGACCATGTTTTTTTTCTGCTCTCGAAGGTGAATTTGCAGGTCGTGCTGATCGCCGGGGGAATTCTTGCGATCGCCGTGATTCTGGGCGTCGCGCATTGGGCGTTGCGGCGGCACAACAACGCCAATCCGCTCGGCAATCTGCCGCCCGCCGTTTATCAATCCGCCGATTCCGGCGACACGCTGCCGCTGCCGAAAAAATAATTTCGCAAGAGTCGAGGTAACGAGATCAATTCCAAAAATCAGAGGCTTCTTGCGTCGTTTCCTGCATTTTCAAACGTCGTTAAGGTAAATCTCGCGGTTGCGCCACAAATAAATCATGCCGGACGCCACCGTCAGCGTGACCGTCACCCACAACATGATTTCCGCAAACAGCGGCAGCCAGCCGGCGAACAATTTTTGCAGCGGCGGATTCCATTCGATGTTCGCGTCCACCAGCAGCAGCGCGATGATGGCGATGATTTGTGAAATCGTCTTGTGCTTGCCGAATCTTTCAGCCGCCAGCACGACGTTTTTCGACGCCGCCAGCAGACGCAATCCGGTGATGGCCAGTTCGCGCGCGACAATGACGATGACCATCCATGCGGCGACCTTGACCGGCGCGGCGGGGTGCAGATGCGTGCTCTCGACAAACGCGATGAATGCGGAGCAGGTCATTATTTTGTCGGCCAGCGGGTCCATCAGGATGCCGAAATTGGTGATGAGGCCGCGTGCCCGCGCGATGTGCCCGTCGAAAAAATCCGTCACGCCCGCCGCGCAGAAAAAAACCAGCGCCAGCGTGTTTCGAAACGGAACCGGCCAGGGACAGAACAGCGCGCAAAGAAAAAGAACCGTCAATGCGAAGCGCGAGGCCGTCAATTTATTCGGCAGGTTCATTTTTCTAAATTGTAGGAGACGACGTGAGGAGTCTCACTATTCAAAATCAAAAGTTTAAGCCTCGTTACCTCGGCTGCTACAAATTCACGCGCCAAACTTGTCGAACATCTTCGCATTGGCCTGCATCAGGCGCATGAGAAATTTCGATTCAAAAACGCCGAGCGAGCCGATGTTCGCGCCGGTTTCGGTGAAGCGCTCCAGCTTGTCGGAGCCGGAAAATTCCGAGTGCAGCAGCACCGGCTGCGGATGCCACGAGTGGCCTTTGACGGCGACGGGCGTCGAATGGTCGCCGGTGATGACGAGCACGTCGGGCTTTTTCCGCAGAAAAACAGGCAGCGCGTCATCGAAGTATTCGATGGCCTTCATCTTGGCGACGAAATCGCCGTCTTCGCCCGCCTTGTCCGTGTATTTGTAGTGGATGAAAAAGAAATCGAAGTTATCGTATTCCTTGAGGTAAAGCTCGAACTGCTGCTGGATGGTCTGCGCTTCGATTTTTTTCATGCCGACGAGCTGTGCGAGTCCTTTATACATCGGATAAACGGCGAGGCACGCGGGCTTCAATTTGTAGCGCTCCTCGAACAGCGGGATGTGCGGCTGGTGCGCGATGCCGCGCATGAGAAAACCGTTCGCCGGATGCTCTTTTGAAATGACCGGCAGCGCGGCCTTGTAAAAATCCGCGACGAGCGCGGCCATTTTTTTCTGGCCGGAATTATTTTCGTCGCGCGGATGAACGGTTGGAATCGGAAATCCTTCGCGGTTCGGATCGGCGTCGGTCAGCGGGCCTTCGAGTCCCTTGCCGCGAAAGATGACGACGAAGCGGTGTTCCTTTCCGGCCTTGATTAAAATTTCCGTGTCGCCGATTTTTTTGATTTTGGCCGTGAGCAGCGCGACCAGTTTCTCGCAGACTTCGGTCGCGATTCTTCCGGCGCGGCGGTCGGTGACAATTCCCTTTTCGTCGAGCGTGGCGAAATTCGCGCGGGCGCAAACGTCGCCCGGTTTCAACTCGATGCCGAGGCCGAGCGCCTCGATGACGCCGCGGCCGACTTGAAATTCCAGCGGGTCGTAACCGAAAAGCCCCAGATGTCCCGGCCCGCTGCCGGGCGTGATGCCGGGCGCGACGGGAATCATGCGGCCTTGAGCGGAATCCTTCGCGAGCTTGTCGAGGTTTGGCGTCGAGGCGGCTTCGAGCGGCGTGAGATAATTCTGTTCCTTCGTCGCAATGTCGCCGAGGCCGTCAAGCACGATGAGTGCGAGCTTGGCTTTTGTTTTAAGTGTCAGTTCGGAATAAATTGTGTCCAAATTCATGGGTCTAATTTGCGAGGAAGCGGGTGCGAGCGCAATGCGATTCCGCGCGCGCCTTTAAGAATTATTTCTTGTCGCGGCTGTGGACGAGCAGACCGGTCTGATAAACGAGATAATAGCCGACGGTCAGCGCCAAAATGAAAAGCGTCAGAGGGCTTTGGAACGGCACTCCGAGATTTGGCGGCGCCGACGCGTTGCCGGAGGAAATATATTTGTAGAGAAAGCGCCCGACGAACAAAACTGACAGCGCGATGCCGATGTGCATATTGGGCGTGTAAAAATGGCCTTCGTCGGTCGTTTCAAATTTCGTGAGACGCAACCCGACCAAGCCCAGCAATCCGCCGAGCAGCAGCCCGCCGCCGAAACCGAGCAGCAAACTGATGTTTTGCAACGACGTGCTGACGATCAAAATGCTGACTGCGGACAAAATGACGATGGAAGTGATCGCGCGGCGCGGGCGCAACGGCTGCCTGCCGATGTTGCGGCGGATGCGCCGGAAAATGCTCCAGGCAAAAATGCCGATGATCACAATGGTGCCGAAATGCTGCGATGACATTGGCGGAGGTTAAAATTTCAATCCGGCTTGTCGAGAGGAATCACTTTCCCTCAACGCCTTTGAGATAGGCAAAAATGAGTTCCGGCAAATCGCGGCTGTATCCGCCTTCGAGCAGGCTGAAGAACGGGATTTTCAACGCGCACAATTCCCGGCCGAGCCAATGAAAATCTTCCGCGAGCAAAGCGCCGTCGGCTAGCGGGTCGCGCTCGTAGGCGTCGAATCCGGCGGACACGGCGACGAGGCCGGGCGAGAAATTCTTCAAGTCGTCCAGCGCGCGGGCGAGAGTGGCGCGCCAGGTTTCGCGCGGCGCGGACGGCGCGACGGGATAATTGAAACAATTTTCGCCGATATTTTTTCCGCCGGTGCCGGGATACGCTGGAAACTGATGGACGGAAAAAAAGGCGACGCCTTCGCGGTCGAGTAAAACGTCCTCCGTGCCATTGCCGTGGTGAACGTCGAAATCAAAAACGGCGACGCGTTTCGCGCCGGCCGCAAGGGCTTCGAGAACGGCGATGGCGATGTTGTTCAAATAGCAGAAGCCCATGGATTGTCCGCGCGTGGCGTGATGGCCGGGCGGACGCATGAGACTGAAAACATTTTCGCCGCTGCGGGCGAACTGTAAGGCGTCGAGCGCGGCGGCGGCGGAAGCGCGGGCGCAATCGGAAATGTTTTCAAAAAACGGCGTGTCGTTGTCGAAGTCGCGGGGGATTTTCAACCGCGCGAGCATTTCGGGCGAATGGGCGCGGAGGATTTGACCGTCGGAAATGGCTGCCGGAACAATCCATTTAACCGGGATTTCATTTTGATTTTTCAACCGCGCGACCGTGGCGGTGATTCGCGCGGGACGCTCGGGATGGGCGTAGCGCGAATAGCCGGCACATTTTTCATCGGTGATGATTGTCACGCGAAAAATTTAACCACGGATTAACACGGATGGACACGAATTTTGTCGGCAACCGCGGCGATTCGTCTAAACTGTCCGGCGGAAAACATGAAACTAAAGTTTTTTTCAATCGCCGTTGCGCTTGGCGCGTTTGCCTTCAATGCCGGTGCGTGGGATTATGAGGGGCATCGCGCGATCAACCAACTGGCGCTGGCGTCGCTGCCGGATGATTTCGGCATCCAGATGACGCCCGCGCTCAAGGGGCGCATCGCGTTTCTCGCGGGCGAGCCGGACCGCTGGCGGAATGTTTCGGACCTGCCGTTGAAGCATTTCAACGGGCCGGATCATTACTTTGACATGGAGGACTTGAAACTTTACGGACTGACGCCGGAAACGCTGCCGATCATGCGCTACGATTTTGTCGCCGACATCGTGAAGGCGCGCTTGGCGCATCCCGGGAGATTTCCGCCAATTGACCCGGACAGGGACGCCGACCACACGCGCGAACTGGCCGGATTTCTGCCGTGGGCGATCACGGAGAATTACGAAAAATTGAAATCGGATTTCACCGTGTTGAAGACGCTCAGGCAATACGGCGGCACGCCCGAGGAAGTCGCCAACGCGCAGGCAGACATTGCTTATGTGATGGGCGTGCTGGGGCATTACGTCGGCGACGGTTCGCAGCCGCTGCACACGTCGAAGTATTTCAACGGCTGGGATCGGAACGACAACCCGAAGGGCTACACGACGCGGCAGACGTTTCACGCGTGGGTTGACGGCGGCTATTTCAAGAAGACCGGCGGAATCAAGGTTGAAACGCTCGTCGGAAAAATAAATCCGGCGGCGCACATTCCGAACGCGGGCGACCCGGAGGCGTTTTTCCGTTATGTCGTCGCGTATCTCGTCGAGCAGGACAAATTCGTCGAGCCGCTTTATGAAATGGAAAAGAACGGCCAGCTTACCGGCGAAGACGGCAAGGGCATGGACGGCGTGCCGTTTCTCGACGGGCAGCTTGTGAAGGCCGGCCAGATGCTCGGCAACATCTGGCTGACCGCGTGGCTTGAGTCGTCTGATGAAGACACTTACCTCAAAAGAGATCTGCAACACCGAAACGCAACGAATCCGCAGTCAAACTAGCGTTTGTTGTTCGCGGTCAAGTCCGTCTTTGGGCCGAAAGCGATTCTCCGCCCTTCCAAAACCGATGTTAAGCTAGCGGAAATTAAAATTATCCAAGCCGCGAAATGTTCTTGGAAAAATCCCGCGAACCGCCACCCTGTTGCCCAAGTCAACGAATCGAATTAACTTGACCACATGAAAAACGATATGGGAAAAGTCACGACGATGATCAAAGTCGCAAATTGGGATGACCTCGCTTTGCTGGCCGCAGGCGCGCGCACGGAAAAACCGCGCGCCATGGAAACCAACGCGCTCGTGGACACGGGCGCGGTGAAATTCTATTTGAAATCTTCAATCATCCGCGAACTCGGACTCCGGCCTGTCGGTCAAATCCAGATGCGCACCATGTCCAACCGCTCGGAATCGCGGACGGTTTTTTCGCCCGTCGCGCTGGAGATTCAGGGGCGCACCGGCAGGTTTGACGTGGTGGAGATTCCCGATTCACTGCCGAACATCGTCGGCCAGATTCCGCTGGAAGATTTGGATTGGGTGGTGGATTGCCGCAATCAAAAGCTGATTCCCAATCCCGAACACAAAAACGGCGAGCTGGCGGATGAGTTTTAGCGCTTGTAATTACGGCATAACCGCCCGATAAAATTGGTCAATTGGTCACGAAATCTTCGCAAACGAACGATTGGCTATTTCTTCAAACGGTAAAACATCGCGCCGCTTGAAATCGAATTCGTAACAACGTAGTTGTTTCCAACGATGACCGGGGATGCTGCCGCCGACCAGACTGATGTTGCCGACAATGTGGTGGAATTTTGCAGGCTAAAGCCGGTCGCGTTCGTTAGCCAAAAAAGAACGATTTTATTTCCCGCAGACTGGAAACCAAGTATCGGCAAAGTGTAAATCACGGTGATGGTGCTTTGGTTCGCGTTGCCAGCGGTGTCGCGAGCCGCGATGGTGACAACATTCGTTCCGGTTTGCAGCGAGACGCCCGTGATGCTCCAAGCGGTGGTGCCAGTTGCAGTGCCGTTGTCGCCACGATTGTTGCTCCAAGTCACTTGGGCAATGCCGACAATATCGCTGGCCGTGCCGCCAAAATTGATGTTGCCGGAATAATTGGTGTAAATCAGAAGCGTTGTCGGCGAAGTAATGTTTATCGTCGGCGGCATGGTGGCGTAAATCACCGCCAATGTGGCTTGGCCGGTATTTCCGGTGGCATCGTGCGCTGTAACAGTGATTGTGTTCGTTCCGCTTTGCAGGGCAACGCCGGTAACGCTCCAAGCGGTTGTGCCGGTTGCGGTGCCGCTGCCGCCACGATTATTGCTCCAAGTCACCTGCGTCACGCCAACATTGTCGCCCGCCGTGCCACCGAGATTGATGCTGCTGACGTTGGTGGAATAAAGCGCGCCAGTCGTCGGTGAAGTGATGCTGATGGTTGGCGGCGTCGTGTCCGGCGGATTGTAGATGACTGTGAGGGCGGCTTGCGCAGTGTTGCTCACCGTGTCGTAAGCCGTGACTGAAATCACGTTGGTGCCGCTCTGCAAACCGATGCCATTGGCGATCCACGCCGTTGTTCCGCTGGCGGTGCCGCTGCCGCCGCGATTGTTGCTCCAGGTTATCCGCGCAACTCCAAGAGTGTCGCTGGCAGTGCCGCCCAGATTTATGCTGCCGGAAGCGGTTGTGTAATTTGAAGCCGTTGTCGGCGAGGTAATCGCAATCGCCGTGTTCAATGCAGTCACAAGCCCAACCTGATAGCCGCCGGATGAAGGTTGAGTTAAAACGTAACCGCCTGAAATTGAATTTGAAAATGCCATGTATGCCGTGCTGGCGCCCGCGACGGAGTCGGTCAATTGGATGCCGCCGCAACTCGCGTTTAGTTTTGAATAAGAATAGGTGCCGATGCCGTTCAATCCTCCGCCACTGATTGATGTTATGGTGTAACCGTTCCCTGAAACAGCCGTTGAAAAAGTGAAGCTGCCATTGGCAGCATACGGGTAGACACCGCTCGTCACAGTGATATAAAAACCTTGCCCGGCGATTGAATTGGGAACTGGATCCGTGAGCGTGGCAAAATCGCCGGTTTGGGTGTATTGCCCAGATGTTCCGGTGCTTAAAGCGTAGCTTCCCAAGAGCGGAGTGAAATAAAAGAAACTGCCTTTGATTGAACCGTTGATGCTGTCGGAAAAATTGATTGTTCCAGCAGCGCCATTTCTCGAATAAGAATAGCTGCCGCTGCCGCTGGTGACATCTCCAAGGCCGATCACCTGATAACTGCTTCCCGAATTGGCTGGCAGAAAAAGAAAATAGCCGCTGCTGGCAAGAGGCGGCGTGCCGGAGGATACGACGGCAAGAAATGTGTTTCCGGCAATAGAAGAAGGTGCCTGCGCTGTTAAGAGTGCTATGTTGCCAAACTGGTAGTTACCTGAGGAAGGCTGTGTTGCAAGATAGTCGCCGGACACCGAATTTGAAAAAACCAAATACGCGGTTTCGCTGCCTCCAACCGAGTCGTTTAATTGGATGATGCCACAGGTTGCGTTTGGTTCGGAATAAGAATAGGTTCCGTAGCTGTTTGTTCCTCCGGCGCTGATTGCTGTGGTCGTGTATGTGCTTCCTGAAGTGGCAACTGTAAATACAGCGCCGTCGTCCTGCACACTGATATAAAATTTTTGTCCGACAATCGAAGTCGGAACCGGGTTCGTGAACATGATGAAGTCGCCATTTTGGTAGCTGCCTAAAGCAGGCACTGTAACAGAATTCGTTCCGGACAAAGAATTGGCAAATACAAATTTTAGATTTCCAGAAATGCCTGGAAGGGTGAAAGCTGCGGTGCCGGTTGCGCCGGAAGCCGTATAAGAAGAATATGTGCCGGGTTCGGTTGAACCATCTTCGTTAAAGATTTGCAAGCCGTTGCCCGAATTTGCCGGCACGAAAAGATAAAAGCCGAATCCATCGCCGCCTGTGATTTCCACGCCAAAAGTTTTTCCGGCGATAGAGGCGGATGCTTGCGCATTCGCCGAATCAAGCGACAGCACAACCATCAAAGCCACCGCAATCGCGAGAATTTTTCGTTTCATTTTGTTCCTTCGTTTTTCCGTAGGAGACGACGTCAGGAGTCTCTGAATCATTTCCGGTTTCATATTTTAATCAGAGTCTCGTCACCTCGACTCCTACTTTACGGCGTCCAAAAAATCCTGTAATTCCACGCCGCCGTCGCGCAGCGCGCCTTTGAGAGTGTAGCGGTCCACTTCATCGTGAAAGGGAAAAACAATCCGTCGTCCGTCGGGATGCTGAATTTTTACATGGCTGCCCTTGCGATGAATCTCGACAAACCCAAGCCGTTGCAAGACCGCCAAAACCCGCCGTCCTGACAACAACGGCAGCTTCATACCATCATTTCAACGACTTCGCGTTCATCGTTCAGGCTCAATTCTTCCGGTGCCGGCTCCAGATATAAATCAATGGCTTCGCGGATGTTTTTCAACGCCGCATCGCGCGTCTTGCCTTGCGACCAGCAACTTTTCAGCGACGGACAATGAGCCACGAAACAGCCGTCCTCGCCATGTTCCAGAACGATTTTCAAAGTCATGTCATCAAAGTGCTGTTTTCCTTGACAAATTCAAGCCAAAAAGCACGGTTTGTTTATCCAGCCCTTCATGCAAGTATTCTGGCATCCGGCGTCAAGCGTCTTTTTCGGTATTCCTTTCCTGTGCCGGTTGCAAAACTAAACGATGCTATCAGTTCTCAAGTCGCGTGTCTGCTAAAAGTGGAGCGTGAAAAGCGCGGCCTTTCCCTGAACGTGCTGGCCCAAAAAGCCGGTTTGTCGCGTCAAACCGTCAGTTACGTTGAACAGGAAGTGCAAAATCCAACGCTGGACACATTGCTCCGAATCACATCAGTTTTGGAAATTGACCTCGGAAAAATTATTTGTAAAGCACGGAAAGCTGCGGTCATACAGAAATAAGCATCTGGTTTTTTTCGGCAAATTCCTCGGCGATCATGTCGAACACGTCGTGAAGTTCGTGCTGCGCCTCTTCCGGCGTGCGCCCGATGGCGTGGCAGCCTTCTTCAATCGCGGGAACGTAGGCGACGTAACTGCCGTTGTCATCGCGCCGGCAAATGACTTGATAATCGAACAGCGTCTTCACTGGATGAAATTAACATTTCCCAAACGCGCGGTCAAAGCGTTTTACTCTGCCGTCGCCAACTCCATGTCGCGCGTGTAATACAAAATCCGGCCGCAGCTTGAGCAGGTCACAATCTCCTTCTGGGCTCAACGCTTGCTGGCGTGCAACACGGTCAGGCCTACCACTTCGTCGTTTTCGTAGCGCACGACAACATCGTCGTCGGTCATCTCGCTGTCGGTGGCGTGGCTGGGCTTTTTGAAATTGATATACAGCACATCCGCCCCGGCGTCGTAGGATGACCAGAGATAATTGTGCGGCGACCGCCTCACGGCGGGCATCAGCTTCAAAAATTCGTTGATCTCGGCTACGGCCATAATTGTTTTTTCCGGTTGAGCGAGGCTTCGCGGCGCGTCAGAAAAGCGGTGATGACAAAGCCGTCGTCAGCGTCCTCACGATACACGGCCACGAGGATTTTGCCATCTGTTTGTTTTTTGAGCGCAAGCAGTTCGTCCGCGCCACCGGCCAGAATCCGTTCCGGTTTGGAAACGGTTTCCAGCACATCCCATTTCAAACCGGCAAGCTCGGCGTGTTCCTCGGTGATGTGCGACCATCGTTCATCCGTGAGGCGAATGGCAGCGCCGTTTCTGGATGTCACGGTTTCGGTCATGGACTTTCAATTTCACTCCGCCGTCGCCAGTTCCATGTCGCGCGTGTAATACAAAATCCGGCCGCAGCTTGAGCAGGTCACGATCTCCTTCTGCGCCTGGCACGACACGATCAACTGCGCCTGCAATTTCATGTGGCAGCCGCCGCAGACTCCGTGGTCTATGCCCACCACCGCGTTGTCGCCCTTGCTTTTGAGAAGCCGGTCGTAACGGTTGCGCGCGGATTCATCCACGCCGGACGCCAGTTCCGCGCGGCCCGACTGCAACGCGGCGAGTTCCTTCTTGAAATTTTCCTCGCGCTGGCCGAGTTCGGCGATCAGGCTGTCGGCAAGTTTCTTCGCCTCGTTCGCCTCGGCGGTCGCAAGGACAACATCTTTTTGCGCCGCCTCGGCCTGTTCCATCAAAACGATTTCCGAATCCTCAATCTTCATGATGTCGCCCTTGCATGTCTCGATTTCGTGGGCGAGCGCCTTGTATTCCTCGTTCTTGCGCGTCTGCAACTGCTGGTTCGCGTATTTCTCGATCTGCGTTTTTTTGGATTCGACTTCGAGTTCAAGCCGTTTGCGTTCAGACTCGATCTGCTTCACGCGATTTTTCGCGGCGTCAAGTTGCGTCTGCGTGGAGGCGGCGCGGTTGCGAAGTGTTTCGCGTTCGGGCGCGATTTGGGCGAGTTCCTGTTGCACGCGATGGATTTTGCGGTCGCGATCCTGCAAGACGAGAAGTTTTTCGATTGAATCGAGCATTGAAATTGGAAGCGTATCCGTCAGCCGGCTTCAAGTCAAAAAGATTTTCCGCAGATTCCGCAGATTCCGCAGATTTTAATTTCAAAAAATTTCTGCGGAAACAAAACTTGCAACCTGAAACTTGAAACTTGAAACTACGCAAATGCGTTTCATCGGCAATGTCATCGAAAAATTGCAGCGGCATCCCAAGCGGGTCGTGTTTCCCGAAGGCCACGAACCGCGCATTTTGCAGGCGGCCCGGCAGTTTCACACGCTGCGGCTCGGCGTGCCCATTGTTCTCGGCGATGCCGCGAAAATAAAAGAAGTCGCGGAGAGTTTGAATGTTTCGCTCGACGGCATCCGCATCATCAATCCCGCCGCGAGCGAGGACCTGGACAATTTCGCAAACCGTTTTTACCGCGTGCGCCGCGAAAAGGGACTGCGCCAGACGGAGGCGCGCGAGGCGATTTTGCAGCCGAATTATTATGGCGCGATGATGCTGGCGATGCATCAGGCGGACGGCCTGGTTTCCGGCGCGTCGCACAACACCGGCAGCGTGCTGCGCCCGTTGTTTCAGATCATCAAGCCCGCTCCGGACATCCGCGCGGCTTCGAGCTGCATGGTGATGGAAGTCGAGGACATGCGCATCGGCGAGAGCGGCGTGCTGTTCATGGCCGATTGCGGCGTCATTCCCGATCCGACGGTGGATCAACTCGCCGACATCGCCATTTCCACTGCGCGGCTCGCGCGTCATTTGCTCGGCGTGAAACCGCGCGTGGCGTTGCTGTCGTTTTCAACCAAGGGCAGCGCGTCGCATCCGTCCGTCGGAAAAGTCCAGGCAGCGACCGCGATGGCCCATCGCAAGGCCGGACAATTATTTTTGGAGGCGGACTTCGACGGCGAACTGCAGGTGGACGCCGCGCTCGTGCCGGAAATTGCGGAACGGAAATTGAACGAAAGCCCCATCGCGGGCCGCGCAAACGTGCTGATTTTCCCGGACCTGAATTCCGGCAACATCGCCAGCAAACTCGTCCGCATCGTCAGCCGCGCGAACGCCTACGGCCAGATTTTGCTCGGCCTCAACCGTCCGGCGGCGGACGTTTCACGCGGTTCGAGTGCGCACGACATTCTCGGCGTCGCCGCGATCATCGGCGTGCAGGCCACCGATTACCAGAAACTTTATCCCGGCGCGGACGCGCATCTGCCGGGCGAGTGAATTCGTTGATCGGTTCGCGATTCAACGATTTGACGAATGAACGATTCAACACCCAGAGTTTTCATCGCCGCCACGCGCCAGAACGACGGGAAGACCACCACGTCGCTCGGCCTCATCGCCGCGCTGCAAAAATATTTTCCACGCGTTGGCTACATCAAGCCGGTCGGCCAGCGCTTCGTCGAAATCGAGGAGCAAAAAATTGACGAGGACTCCGTGCTGATGGATGCGGTCTATTCCATGAATTGTCCGCTCGTGGACATGAGCCCGATTGCCGTCGAGCCGGATTTCACGCGCAAATATCTCCAGTCGTCCAACAACGAGGCGCTCGTCAAAAAAATCCAGAAGGCCTTCGACCGCGTTTCATGGGAAAAGGATTTTGTCCTGTGCGAAGGCAGCGGCCACGCCGGCGTCGGCTCGGTTTTTGACTTGTCCAACGCGCGCGTCGCGAAAATTCTTGGCGCGAAAGTCATCATCGTTTCCCAGGGCGGCATCGGCAAGCCGATTGATGAAATCGCGCTCAACCAGGCGCTCTTTGAAAAGGAAGGCGTCGAAATCATCGGCGTCATTCTGAACAAGGTGCTGGGCGAAAAAATGGATTACATTTCCGACTTCGCCCGGCGCGGACTCAAGCGCAAAGGACTGGATCTGCTTGGCGTGCTGCCCTACGAACAAATCCTTTGCAATCCCTCGATGGAATTGATCCGCGAGGAGCTGCACGCCGAACTGCTGAACGAGCCGCCGGTGCTGCACACCTTGGTGGACGACGTCGTGGTCGGCGCAATGGGCGCGCACAACGCCATGAAATTTTTCAAGCGAGGCGTGCTGCTCATCACGCCCGGCGACCGCGAGGACATTCTGCTCGCCGCCGGCGCGATGACCAGTCCGCACGGCGAAGACAAAATGGCAGGCATCGTCCTGACCGGCGGCCTGCGCCCGGACGCCGGCGTGATCAAAGCCATGCAATCCATGCCGATTCCCGTGCTGCTCGCCCAGGCCGACAGCTACCAGGTCGCGTCCCAAGTCCACAATCTCATCGTTAAAACGCGGCCCGCCGACGCGAGAAAAATTTCACTCATCCGCGACATCGTCGCCAAAAACGTGAACGTAAAAAAAATAATTGATTCGTTGTGATTTTTAACCGGCGTGGCAGCCGGCGTGAGTCCGGCTCATTCTGAAAAATAAGGTTTGAGCGGATTGACATCCGCTGCTACGGGATTTGAGGGGCGGGAACGGCTTTTTTACGCTGCCGCCAGAGCCAGAAGAGGGTGGCGTAGCTGCCGATGAGCAGATACGCCAGGATGATTTTCATGGCCGTGTCTGCGGTTTGCGGCGGAATGTGCAGCGCATCCGTGAGGCTGCCAAGACAAGAACACGGGCGTTGCCAGTTTATCCGCCAAAGTCCAATGCGATACACTATAGAACTCGTGGACAACCAGGCTATTAGCAATGTGTTCAATTTGATTTTTTTCGTGAACAAACAAAAGTAAGCAACTACTGATTCCACAACCTCGGCGATTAACAACAAATGGCGAAACGAAAGCCCGATAAGCGGATCCACTTGAAGCAGGAACATCTGCGTTCCAAACGCACTAATTATTTTTACAACGGCCGTTATCCGAGAATCATCCCGGATGTTAGAATAAAGTAACGATGTAAATTTAACATAAAAATTTCAATCGAATTCAAAAGCATCATGGTTCTGATAATACAATTCGTCAAAAATAAAAAGGGTGGCAATTATTAAATAAATTACCACCCTTTTAGATGCCAAAAGAACAATTAACCATGTTTGCTCCTCGTCTTTAAGCTAAACCGACGTTCAACCATTCAATGACAAATGCGAAGACCGTCTCCTTAACCCCCAATACATTGTTGATATATTCTTTGGCATTGTGAAATTGTATTGTCGTATTGTTCACCAGCCGCATCCAAAGCATTGGCGTATGTAATTGCATTAGTAATTTCACATGAATCTATAGCTGGTGGCCATATTAATAAATAGCAGGCGGCTTCTTGTAGGTCATAAACGTTTGCGTCAGTGGCAACTTGGTCGTTATAACCGTTACCAGCGTCGGTCTCGCAATTGTTTTCGTCGCTAGCGCAATCTGCCATAGCTGATACTTGTGTGCCGATAAAGCAAACGGCTATTGTTGCAACCATGAGTTTTTTTAGTTTTTTCTTTTTTATTAGTTTCATATGTTTTTGGCTTGTTTGTTTTTCCACAGATTCAATTTTCCTGCGGAGAAAGTTTAGTCTGATTTCTTTTTGCCACATTGGTTTGCTATGATAAAAATGAGAAAGACAACACTTGAAACAACCAACATCAAAAGTGTAATTATGCGAATTGCAGGAGATGTCGCTTTTTCAGCATGGTCTATTCTTGTTAGTGGAATAAAAGCCCCTGTTTTTGGGTCTACTTTGACTATTCGTAGCGTATCTGGGTCAAACGCGAAGCCTTTGGGAATGTTTTTTGGCTTATGTTCTAAAGCTATATACTTCTCTGTTATTTTCACAGCTTGTTCTAAAGAATCTGGCTTCTCAATTTTATAGTCTTGTGGAACGATAAAAAAATCATCAGATAAGTCAGATAACACATCAAAGTCCTTGAACTCTATCTTGGCATATGTGGACTCGCCATGCAGCATTGTCATTTGTAAAACACGGTAAGTATTTGTTTCAATTAGATATAGACATCCATCAGGTATTATTTGCTTAAATTTCGCTCGAAGCGTCGCGATCAAACTTGCATCCATTGGTGCCATGTGCGCTTGAATCTGATAGCAGGTTTTACCACTATATGTGGTGAAACCTTTCCATTCCGCTGTGCCTAGTATGACTTGTGCAAACGGATTGACTGACTGCTCCTGTCCAACAACTTGTTTTAAGTAACTCATATCAATTGCCGCATGCACGTCTGGAAATAATTGATAACTTTTACCGTTGGAAAACAGATAAATTATCTTCGTGACTCCGGAGGATGTTTCACTGCGGGATGCTATCGTCCCATTTGTTAAAGTTTTTTGATAAACCACCGTTGTTGCAGCACCGTCAGCAGCATTAACTTGGTATTCCATCGCCACGTTCATGGCATCCTTTGCTTTTTCAATGATCTCTTGCGGCGAAGGTTCAGCCGCGACAGCAAAGTTGACGAATCCAAGCATTAAAAAAGTAAAAAGAACTCCCATTAAAATCGCACGAGTTTTTATCATAAGTTCATCGTTAAGATTTTTTGATTTCAAGCTTACGGCCTCGCCGTGGCCTGAACGACATCGTTTTGCAGGCCGATCTCGGATTGAGTTAAAATTAGCATAAAAATCATTTTAATCACCCCGCCACCGGAATGCTCACAACATCGCTCCATTGGCCGACGCGCTGGTCAGCCTGGATGTAGATGCCCTTGTATTTCCAAAGTGCGCTTTGTCCGGCGGCGGGCATGGGCGCGGTATCGGTGTAATTCGGAATGGTGTCAATCGCCAGAAACACGAAACCCGTGCCGCGATCCACCCACAGTTCCA
>Ga0207933_1001580_pt1 | contig 16742 bp, 13 predicted proteins | sample NGESurdeep092012_4_FD_184488 | JGI IMG/M metagenome (GOLD analysis project Ga0207933, IMG submission 184488) | Arctic peat soil microbial communities from Barrow, Alaska - NGEE Surface sample F53-3 deep-092012 (SPAdes) | ecosystem: Environmental > Terrestrial > Soil > Wetlands > Peat ...
TCTTGTCACCCTCTTTGGACGCGGTCGTGACGCCGCTCGTCTTCTCCGGGGCCACGTGAACCGGTAACTCCGCGCCGCCCGTGGACACCACGTCGACGTTGGTCAACGCGTGTTCGAGACCCTCGTTCTGCTGCTCAGCGTCGACTTGCGCCTCGGCGACCTCTTGGATCTCCACGCGGCTGATGAATCGAACGTATTCGTTGTTAATCGTCACGAGCAGTTCTTCGAAGAGCTGGTAGCCCTCCTTCTGCCAGGCCGTCAAGGGGTCTTGTTGCGCCACCTGACGTAGATAAATACCGTCGCGCAGGTAGTCCATGTCCGAGAGGTGCTCACGCCAACGTTGGTCGACCACCTGGAGCATGACGTCGCGTTCGATCTCCTTGGCCGTTTCGAGACCTTCGGCGAAGGCCTCGCACTTCGCCTCGTAGAGGGTGAGGGCGTCCTCAATGACCAGCGCGACGACGTCCTCGCGCTCCTCGTACACGGCCAGGGTCTCTTCGGTGAGCGTGGTCGGGTAGTAGATCATCAATTCGTTGAGCAGGGCGCGCAGGTCCCACTCCTCGTTGAAGTCGCTATCGAGTTGATTTTGCACCACGCTGGTGAGGACGTCTTCGATGAGCTCGACGGTCATGTCGTGCATGTCCTCACCGTCGATCACCTGCTGGCGGCGACCGTAGATGACCTTGCGCTGCTCGTTCATGACCTCGTCGTACTTGAGGACGTCCTTGCGAATCTCCGCATTACGCCCCTCCACCGTATTCTGGGCACGCTCGATGGCCTTGGAGACCATCTTGGCTTCGATAGGAATGTCGTCGGGCATCGTGCGTCCCATGACCCACGAGACGGCACCGGTGGCGAAGAGGCGCAGCAAGTCGTCCTCGAGGGACAAGAAGAAGCGGCTCTCGCCGGGGTCGCCCTGACGTCCCGATCGACCGCGTAACTGATTGTCGATACGGCGCGAGTCGTGGCGTTCCGATCCCAGCACGTAGAGACCACCCAGCGCGCGAACTTCGTCACCCTCGGCGGTACAGATGGCGAGATACTTGGCCTCGGCTTCGGCCACGAGTTGGGCGTACTTCTCGTCCTCGGGCTTCACGCCCTGACCCAGGACGTCGCGCACGGCGAGACCCTCGGGATTGCCACCCAAAATGACGTCCACGCCACGTCCCGCCATGTTGGTGGCGACGGTGACGGCGAACTTGCGACCCGCCTGGGCCACGATCTCGGCCTCGCGGAAGTGGTGCTTGGCGTTCAGTACCTCGTGGGCGATGCCGGCCTTGGACAACTCGCGCGAGATGAGTTCGGACTTCTCGACCGAGGCGGTACCCAGCAGAATCGGCTGGCCGAGCGTGGTGCGCTCGCGAACCTCCTCGATGATGGACTGGATCTTGCCCTCTTCAGTCTTGTAGATCTGGTCGGGCAGGTCCTTACGCGAGTTGGGACGGTGCGTGGGAATCGGCACGACCGAGAGGTTGTACGTGTTGCCGAACTCCCCGGCCTCGGTCTCGGCGGTACCGGTCATACCGGCCAACTTCTCGTAGAGACGGAAGTAGTTCTGCAGCGTCACCGTGGCCCAGGTGTGGTTCTCTTCTTGGATGCGCACGCGCTCCTTGGCCTCCACCGCCTGGTGCAGGCCGTCGGACCAACGTCGTCCCTCTAGGGCGCGACCCGTGAACTCGTCGATGATCTTCACCGCGCCCTGATCGACGTAGTACTCCTTGTCGCGGTGGTAGAGCTCCTTAGCGCGCAGTGCTTGGCCGAGTTGGTGCACGTAGTTCGTCGCGACGGCGTCGTAGAGGTTGTTCACGCCGAGTAGTCGCTCAACCTTTTCGATGCCGTCCTCAGTGGGGATGACCGTCTTCTTCTCTTCGTCAACCTCGTAGTCGTCGTCGCGCACGAGCGTGCGCGCGATGGAGGCGAACTGGTAGTACAACTTGGTCACGTCCGACGCGGGACCCGAAATGATCAGCGGCGTGCGGGCCTCGTCGATCAGAATTGAGTCCACCTCGTCGACGATGGCGTAGCGGTGTCCGCGCTGGACCATGTGTTCCCGACGTCGCGCCATGTTGTCGCGCAGGTAGTCAAAGCCGAATTCGGTGTTGGTGCCGTAGGTGACATCACACAAGTAGGCCTCGCGCTTCTGGTCGAAGTCGGGCAAATCAGGACCAACGCGGCCCACCGTGAGACCCAGCCAGCGGTGAAGTTGCCCCATCCAGTTAGCGTCGCGTGTGGCGAGGTAGTCGTTCACCGTGACCACGTGCACACCCTCGCCCGCGAGCGCGTTCAAGTAGACCGGCAATGTCGACACCAGTGTCTTGCCCTCACCGGTCTTCATCTCGGCGATCCAGCCGAAGTGCAGGGCCATGCCGCCCATGAGCTGCACGTCGTAGTGGCGCTGGCCCAGCACGCGAGTCGACGCCTCGCGCACGACCGCGTACGCATCGATCAATAGGTCGTCCAAGGTCTCGCCCTGGGCGAGTCGCTCTTTAAAGACGTCGGTCTTGGCCCGCAACTCGGCGTCGGTCAACCCCGCCATCTCTCCCGAGAGTTCGTTAATGGGACCGACGAGTTCGGCGAGCTGACGGCCACGCTTACCTTCTCCGGCCTTGAGAATCTTCTGGAACACACTCATGACTTCACAACACTACCGGTCAGTGACGAAGTTTGATTGGGCTGCGAGTGCTGACCTGGTCTTTGACCCCACACTCGCCTGAACCGGAGCGCACCAGTTTGGTACCCCTCGAACCAGGACTTACTTCTAAATCGCGCCATGCTCAGCGTCTTGTGGACGCCTTACGTGGGTCGTTTCGCCCGCGACTGGCATCGACTTTCAACCACAGAACCACTCGCAGCCCGCAACTAGTGTACGCCACTGCTCGATCAGTCCTTCGGGTGAACGATCGCGACCACCACCAGGCGCACGCCCAACACCAAGGCCGCGAGCGGCACCAAGGCGCGTCGCAGTCCGGTCGCCGTGTGCCATTCGAAACGCAGCGCGCTGCGGTGATGCGCCCACACCATGGAGCGCGTCGCTCGTTGGCGCGAGAGTCCCTCGGCGTGGGTCACCACGGCGTCGTCTACGGCGGCCACACCCCAGCCGCGTTGGCGTACGTCCCAACACAGGGCCATGTCTTCGGCGAACATGAAGTACCGCTCGTCAAAGCCGCCAACCGCTTCAAAGACCTCGCGACGCACCATGAAGCATGCGCCCGATACCCAGTCCACCGTGCCATCGACGTGGCGCGAACGATAGCGCTGCGTGGCGGGATTACCGGGCCACACCGGCGCCAACAAGGCGTGCAGACCGGCCAACCAGAAATTGGGAAACACCCGGTGCGACGGGTACACCGACCCGTCGAGGCGACGGATTTGGGGACCCACCACTCCCACCGTGGGCTGCGCGTCGAGGGCCGCCACGAGCGTCGCGACGGCGCCATGGTGCACCACCACGTCCGGGTTCGAGATCAAGACCAGGTCGTGGTCGCCCAAGCGCGCCACCCCCCGGTTGGCTCCGCGGCCGTAGCCGAGATTGAGCCCCGGTGCGACGATCGTGACTCCTTGTCCGCTCACCGCTGACACCGTCGAACCAGGCGTGCCATTTTCGACTACCACGATGTCGCGCACGCCCTCGAGTCGCAGCGAATCAACACATTGGGCCAGCGCGCTCTCGGCGTGAAAGTCGACGACGACCGCGCCGACCCGCTCGGACGTCGATCTCACGTAGTCACTCGCAGCGCGCGATCGCGTACCAGACGCTCGACACCGTCGTGCCAGTCCGGCAGCGCCGCGAAGTGTGATCGCCACTTGGTCGAGTCGAGGTCGCTGCGCTCGGGTCGGTGTGCCAAGGGCGCGGGTGAGAGATCGTTCGTCTTGATCGCCGTGGCGAAGTCGTCTCCTCGGCCGAGCAAGTGACCCACGTAGTCGGCAATGTCAAACCACGTGGTCGTCGTGGTGTTGGCCACGTGCCACGTGCCCCCCGGTCGCGTGCGCGCGACGGTGACGAGGGCGCGCGCGAGGTCACTCGCGACCGTGACGGTGCCCGTCTGGTCGTCCACGAAGCGCACGCGCTCACCCGACGCCGCGCGATCGGCGATGACGTGCACGACGTTCTTTCCGCGTACGCCCATCACCCACGATGTTCGCACGATGGTGTCGTCGGCTCGACACAATAACTCGCCGTCGCGCTTGGACGCGCCGTAGACGCTGAGGGGATTGGTGGCGTCGTCCTCGACGTAACTCGTGCCCTTGTACCCATCGAAAACGTAATCAGTCGAGACCGCGACGAGGTGCGCCCCCGTTTCGTGCGCGGCGTCAGAAAGATTCCCCGTACCGGTGGCGTTGACCGCGAAGCACACCGCCGCGTCGTTCTCCGCGCGGTCTACGGCGGTGTAGGCGGCCAGGTGCACCACCACGTCGGGGCGCGTGGTGCGAAGAGCCGCCACGACCCGATCACGATCCGTGATGTCAAGATCGTGGTGCGTCAGGGCTACCACCTCGAACTCGTCGGCCTCGACCTCGCGTCCGTCGGGGCAGAACGACACGCTCGCCCCCAGCGGCACGCTCGCGTTCAATACGTCCACCAGGTCCACTCCCACCTGTCCCCTGGCCCCGGTTACCAACACTCGTGTCGGTCGACTCATACGTCATCCTCTCGTCGTAAGTGCACCACGTCGCCCGCGCTGAAGGCGCGGACGTCACTGCCGGTATCGACGCGCAACGCGCCGTCAGGGTCGACGCCCACGGCCACGCCGTTCACGAAACCATCGGTGAGCTCGACGCGCACGCGACGTCCGAGCGTCGAGAGCGAACGCGCGTACTTTTCACTGAGGTCGGCGCGTCCCTCCGGTGAGTCGAGCGCCGACTGGCGTTGCGCGAGGGCGTCAAGAAAAGAACGTAACAACTGCGCGGGCGCGAGACTCACGCCCGTCGCCGCCAGTACCGACGTCGCCCGGGCGATCGACGGGTCGACGTCGGTGAGATTGACGCCCATACCGATCACCACCTTGAGACCAGTGTCGGTGCTCACGACTTCGGCCAGCAGTCCGGCCACCTTGGATTCGCCGTAGAGCACGTCATTGGGCCACTTCAACACGGGGCGACGAGCGGTGAGCAGTTCGAGCGCGTCGCACAACGCGAGGGCGGCGGCGACGACGATCCATTGCGGGGCGACGAGTGGTGCGGGCGCCGTCAACAGCACCGAGCACAACAGCGAGGAGTTCGCGGGCGCGCACCACTGGCGTTCGAGGCGACCGCGACCGGCGCGTTGGAAATCGCAGTACACGACGAGACCCTGCGCAGCACCCTCGCGAGCCCGGGCGGCCAACCAGGTATTGGTTGAATCGACGTCGCCGAGATGTTCGACGTTCCACTTCACCTGGCTCACGCTCAAACATTAGGGTTTAGGGAGCCAGTGGTAAAACCTAGGGCAAGCGTGCGGAGGATTACGTGTTTCAAAAAGTACTGATCGCTAACCGTGGCGAGATCGCGGTTCGCGTCATCCGTACCTGTCGCGAGATGGGCATTGCCACAGCGGCGGTCTACTCCGAGTTGGACCGCGACGCGCTGCACGTTCGCCTAGCCGACGAGGCCTACGCCCTGGGCGGCCAGAGCGCGGCCGACAGCTACCTCAACACGGCCGCCATTCTCGACGTCGTTGCCACTTCCGGGGCGGACGCCGTGCACCCCGGCTACGGCTTCTTTTCGGAGAACACTGACTTCGCTCGCGCGATCACCGAGATGGGCGTCACTTTTATCGGCCCCTCACCCGCGGCGATCGAGGTCATGGGCGACAAGATCTCGTCACGCCTCGCCGCCGAGAAAGTCGGCGTATCCGGCGTGCCGGGCCGGAGCGAGACCTTGACCAACTCACAAGAAGTGGTGGACTTCGGCACCGAGTTCGGATGGCCCGTCGCCATCAAGGCCGCCTTCGGCGGCGGGGGACGCGGCATGAAGGTGGTCGAGAATGCCGACCAAGCCGCCGACGCCCTCGAGAGCGCCCAACGCGAGTCGCTCAACTACTTCGGTCGCGACGAGTGCTACGTCGAGCGCTACCTCACGTGGCCACGCCACATCGAAATGCAGATCCTGGCGGACACTCACGGCACCACTTTGTGGCTCGGCGAGCGGGACTGTTCGCCCCAACGACGCCACCAAAAGCTCGTCGAGGAGTGCCCGGCACCGAATTTCCCCGACGAGATACGTCGCCAAATGGGTGAAGCGGCGGTACGTGTCTCGCAGGCCTGCGGATACGTCAATGCCGGGACCGTCGAATTTCTCTACCAGGACGGTGAGTTCTTCTTCCTCGAGATGAACACGCGACTCCAGGTGGAACACCCCATCACTGAATTGGTCACGGGACTCGACCTCGTCGAGTGGCAGTTGCGCATCGCGTCGGGTGAGGCCCTCGACTTCGCCCAAGACGACGTGCGCCACCACGGTCACGCCATAGAAGTGCGCATCAACGCCGAAGACGCCTCGGGTGGTCGCTTCGCACCGTCGCCGGGCACCTTGACGCGCTTTGACCAACCCGCGGGACCCGGCGTGCGCCTCGACGCCGGCTTCGCGGTGGGCGACTCGGTCTCGCAGTACTACGACAACCTGATCGCCAAATTGATCGTCTGGGCGCCCGACCGCGAACGAGCGCGCCGGCGACTGCTACGCGCCATTGACGAAACCATCATTGAAGGCGTCGCTACGACGTTGCCCGCCGACGTCGTGATCCTCAGCGACGAAGCGTTCATCAACGGGACGCACTCCACCACCTGGGTGGAGACCTCCCTCGACTTCTCCTCGATCGCCGCGCCCGTCATTGCCCCGCCCGGCGTCGACTCCGCGCTCACGCGAAAGGACGTCACGGCCGAAGTCAACGGGCGTCGCGTCGCCGTCTCGGTCTGGCTGAGCGACGATGACGCCCCCGCGACGTCGGCCGCGAGTGCCCGGACCCGGCGCCGGCACCACTCCCCGATCGCCGTGAGTGGATCGGGGACCGTCACCGCACCGATGCAGGGGACCATTGTCAAGGTCAGCGTCGAAGTCGGCCAGAGCGTCGAGGTCGGCGACACCATCGTGATTCTCGAAGCCATGAAGATGGAAAACAGCGTACGCGCCGAACGCGCCGGCAGCGTGCGTGTCATCAACGTGACCGCGGGCGACGGCGTCTCGATCGGCGACGTCGTGGCGGAAATCGAATGAGCGCGGCCACCGTACGCGACGCCATTACGGCAGCCGCCCCCGATCTCGTCGAGTTGAGTCACTTCATCCACGCCAACCCCGAGTTGGGGTACGAAGAATTCCTGAGTGCCGAAGCCATCGCCGCGGCAGCGGAGAAGGCGGGATTTCTCGTCGAGCGCGGCATCGCGAGTCTCCCCACCGCCTTTCGCGCCACCAAGGGCTCGGGCGACTTACGCGTGGCTTTTTGCGCCGAGTACGACGCCTTGCCCGACGTGGGCCACGCCTGCGGGCACAACATCATCGCGGCCGCGTCCCTCGGTGCGGCGATCGGTCTCGCGGCGGTCGCCGATGAGATCGGCGTCACGGTGGTGTTGCTCGGCACGCCGAGTGAAGAGGGCGGTGGCGGCAAGATTGACCTGATCAACGCCGGTTACTTCCGCGACGTGCACGCCGCCATGATGGTGCACCCCTGGCCGAACGAGCGCCTCGACGCGATGTGTCTGGCCGTCGACCACTTCGACGTGACCTACCAGGGCAAAGAGGCCCACGCCTCGGCGGCGCCCTGGGAGGGAGTGAACGCGCTCGACGCCCTAACCATCGCCAACGTCGCGATCAGTTTGTTGCGCCAGCAACTTCGCCCCGGCGACCAAGTACACTCCATCATCGCCGAGGGCGGCGCCGCCGCGAACATTATTCCGCGTCGCACGGTGGGACGTTACATGGCCCGATCGATCACGGCGGAGCGCCTCGCGCAACTGCGCGATCGTCTCGCGGGGTGTTTCGAAGCCGGCGCGCGCGCGACGGGAGCGACGTTGTCGGTCAAGGAAATTGGCAGTGCCTTTTCGCACATGGAGACGGACGCGGCGATCCTCGCGCACTATCGCGTGTCGGCCGAGGAACTCGGGCGATCTTTTTCCCTGGACGACGACGGCGTGGCCAGGCCCACGATATCGACCGACATGGCGAACGTCTCTTTGGTGGTGCCCTCGATCCACCCGCTGCTGGCCATACCGACTCACGGAGCGGTCAATCACCAGCCCGAGTTCACTGCGGCGTGCGTCACGCCCGAGGCGGATGAGGCCGTGATCGACGGGGCACTCGCCCTCGCGATGACGGCCGTGGGTGTCGCCACCGACTTACCCCTTCGTCAACGACTACTGGAGAGACCATGATCATCGAACACGCGTGGCTCCCGGTGACGCCAGGTCGCGAAGAGGAGTTCGCGCCGTCCATCGCCGCGGCCCTGTCCATCATCGAAACGGCACCGGGGTGCCACGGAGCCGAAGTTCGTCGCCAGATAGAAGATCCCTCCACATTCCTGCTCATCGTGCGCTGGACGAGCGTCGAGACTCACCTCAGTTTTCGTGAATCACCGCTCTTCGACGTCTGGCGAGCTCAGACGCACCCGTTTTACGAATCACCGGCGACCGTCACGCATTTCTCGGACGTGCTCCCGCGCTAATGCGGGTGATATTCGCCAAACTCGGCGCGTAACACGTCGGCGACCTCGCCCAGGGTGGCCAGTCGCGCGAGCGCCGTCTTCATCGGGTAGAGCACATTGGAACTGCCGCGCGCCGCGCTCGACAGATCCGATAACGCTGCGCGCACCGCGTCGTTGTCGCGACGCTCTCTCAAATCGTGCACCCGCTGTACTTGCCGGTTCTGGCGCTCGAGGTCAAAGAGGAAGACCTCCGGCGAGACGGTCGCGTCTTCCATGAAGTGATTGACGCCGACCACTATTCGCTCTCGCTGATCGATAGAGCGCGCGAAGTCGAAGGCGGCGTTCTCGATCTCGCTTTGGGGATAGCCCGCCTCGATGGCCGCCACGGCTCCCCCCATCTCGTCCATGGCGTCGAGATACGCGCGGGCCTTCTCCTCAATTTCATTCGTCAGAGACTCGACGTAGTACGAACCCGCGAGTGGATCAACGGTATCGGCCACGCCGGTCTCGTAGCCGATGACCTGTTGGGTGCGTAGCGCCAGGCGCGCGGCGTGCTCGGTCGGCAGTCCGAGGGCCTCGTCGAAGCTGTTGGTGTGCAGGCTCTGCGTACCGCCCAGAGTCGCCGCCAGTGCCTGGAGAGTGACGCGTACAATGTTGTTCTCGGGTTGTTGCGCGGTGAGCGTGGAACCAGCAGTCTGAGCGTGAAATCGCAACATCCACGACGCGGGATTCATCGCGCCGAAGCGTTCGCGCATAATTCGCGCCCAGAGGCGCCGCGCCGCGCGGTACTTGGCAACTTCTTCGAAGAGTTCGTTGTGCGCGTTGAAGAAGAAGGAGAGGCGCGGCGCGAAGTCGTCCACCGCCAATCCCGCGGCGATTGCCGCCTCGACGTAGGCGATGCCATTGGCGAGGGTGAAGGCGACCTCCTGGACGGCAGTCGAACCCGCTTCTCGAATGTGGTACCCCGAGATCGAGATGGTGTTCCAATTGGGCAGTTCCTTTTCGCAGTAGGCGAAGGTGTCGACGACGAGGCGCATGGAGGGTCGCGGGGGGTAGATGTAGGTCCCGCGGGCGATGTATTCCTTCAAGATGTCGTTTTGAATGGTGCCGCGCAGCTGCTCACCCGACACACCTTGCTCCTCGCCCACGAGCTGGTACAACAAGAGCAAGGTCGACGCGGTGGCGTTGATGGTCATCGACGTCGTCACTTCGTCGAGGGGCAGCTCCGCGAGCAACAACCGCATATCCTCCAGGGAACTGATCGATACGCCGACGCGACCGACTTCGCCTTCGGCTCGTGCGTGATCGGAATCGAAGCCCATTTGCGTCGGCAAGTCGAAGGCGCACGAAAGGCCGGTCTGGCCGGCGGCGAGTAAGAAATGAAAACGCTCATTGGTGGCGTCGGCGGTGCCGAATCCGGCGTACTGGCGCATGGTCCACAGACGTCCGCGATACATCGAGGCGTACACGCCGCGGGTGAAGGGATAGTGTCCGGGCTCACCGAGGTCGCGCGCTTCGTCAAAATCGGACAAATCGTCCCCGTGATAGACGGGACGCACTTCAATCCCCGAATCAGTTCGTCGATCGTCCGGGCTCACGAGGGCCATGCTACGCCGTGGCACTCATTTCCTTCGTGGCTCGTGGTGGCTGACATTCCTACGTGATCGCACGACGCCTCGTGGCTCGGTCAGACTGGAGGGATGTTCTGCGCCAATTGCGGCTCAATGAGTGACGACGACGTGTGCCGCGTGTGCGGAACGCCGGCGTTATATGCCGACCCCTTTGACACCGCGTCACCGATCCTGGCGGGGTGGTGGAGCCGCGTCACGGCGACATTGATTGACGCGCTGGTGTTGTTCGTGCCCACACTGATACTCGCCCTGCTCTTGGGCAACGTCCTGGGCGTGCTCGCCTCGGTGGCCGCCCAGGCGATCTACATGATTTCGATGCAAACCAAACCCGACGGCCAGACGCTGGGCAATCGCGCGGCGCGCACCCGAGTTCGCGACGCCCTGACCGGCCAGGTGATCACCAACGGCCAAGGATTGGTGCGCTGGTTGGTCATCGCGGTCTACAGCGTCGCGAGTACCTTATCCACGGCCGGTACGACGCCACTCCTGGCGATCAGCCTGCTCGGACTCGCCGACTGCCTCTACCCGCTCTTTAACGCCCGCAAACAGACCATTCACGATCGCATCGCGCGCACCATCGTGGTACGCGTCTGATGCCTTACGCGAGTACCGCGTGGGGCATGCACAGTTCGTCGTATTCGAGAACCTGGATTGGTCCGGCGTGTTCACCACAGGTCGGGCACCCGGGGTCGCGGCGCACCTTGAAGGTCCGAAAGCTCTGATCCAGTGAGTCGTACGTCAACAGCCGACCGATCAACGGCTCACCGAGGCCCAGCAGCAACTTGATCGTTTCGATGGCTTGAATCGATCCGACGATGCCCGGCAACACGCCCAGCACGCCGGCCTCGGCACAGCTCGGCGCGAGTTCGGCGGGCGGTGCTTCGGGGATCATGCAGCGATAGCAGGGTCCCACGTAGGGAGCGAAGACGGTGACTTGACCCTCGAAGCGAAAGATGGAACCGTGCACGACGGGAATGTTCTTCAACAACGCCGCGTCATTCACCAGGTAGCGCGTCGGGAAGTTGTCGGTGCCGTCCACGATGACGTCGTACCCGTCGATGATGTCGAGGATGTTGTCGGCGCCCAGTCGGGTGTCGTAGGTCTTGACCGTCAAGTCCGGGTTCATCGCTTCGAGCGTCATGCGGGCGCTGTCGACCTTGCGCATCCCGATGCGATCAACGTTGTGCAGGATTTGACGCTGCAGGTTCGACGAGTCCACCACGTCCATATCGATGATGCCGAGGGTCCCCACTCCCGCGGCGGCGAGGTACAACGCCGCGGGCGAACCGAGACCGCCGGCGCCGAGCAAGAGGACCTTGGAGTCGAGCAACTTCATCTGCCCCTTTTCTCCGACTTCGGGCAATAGCAAGTGGCGACCGTAGCGAATGCGCTGTTCTGAGGTCATGGTGCGCGGCGTCGCCCAGGGGAGTCCCTCGTCCTTCCATTTGTTGAATCCACCAGCGACCGAGACGACGTCGAGGTAGCCGAGGTCCTGGAGGGTTTTGGCGGCGAAGGCCGAGCGCGTCCCACCGGCGCAGTAGATCGCGACGGGGGCGGTCTTATCGGTGAGGCGACCCTCCACGGAGAATTCGAGTTGTCCGCGCGGAATATGCACGGCTCCGGCGACGGCGCCCTGCTCGTACTCGTCGGGTTCGCGCACGTCGAGCAACGTGTAGTCCTTCAGATGGTCCGCGACCTGGTGAGGATCGACCTCACGAATTTCGGCTTTGGCGGCGTTGAGTAAATCTCGGGGTGATGACACGGTCGCTCCTTTGGTCCAGGTAAATCTTACCGGATTGGTCAACAATCGCGACCGGTCTCTAGTAGAACCGAAGTGTGGCACTCCTGGACTTGTTGGCGCGTCGGCGCATGACGAGATCGTTTCGCGACCAACCTGTTGACCAGGACGTCCTGGACGAACTGTGCGCGGCGGCCCTGCGCGCGCCCACCGCCGGCCACAGCGCCGGGGTGCGCATGACCACCGTCGCGGCCAGCCAGGTACCGCACTACTTCGAGCACGCGACCGACGCGGCCTGGCGCGCGGCGAGCCCCCGCTTCGAGGGACTCTCACGCGCCGGCGCCGTGGTGATCGTGACGTCGCGGCCCCAGGACTACTACGCGCGCTACGCCGAGGCGGACAAGGCGTCATCGGGACTGGCCAACCCGGACAACTGGACCGTGCCCTACTGGCACACCGACGCGGCGATGGCCACGATGGCGCTGTTACTCCTCCTCGAAGAACGAGGGCTCGGGGCGACGTTGTGGGGAAACTTTCGCCATGACGGCGACGTCCTCACGTGGGCCGGAATCCATGACGAAGTCCTGTTCGCGTCAGTTCTCGTGGGAACGCCCGACGGCCAGGACCACGCCTCGGCCTCGTTGTCGCGCGACGTGGCGACCCGACGAGAGCGAGTGCGTCGCGTGCGACGCTCAGCGTAGGACTGAACCCACGATCTCGTCGATGGTGCGCGACGAGAAGGTAAAACCACTGTCCACGAGTGCGGCGGGTACCACGCGCTGACTCGTCAACACCGTGTTATCGGCGAGTTCGCGGCCCAGCGCCAACCGCAGCACCGTCGCGGGAACGCGGGCCAGCGCAGGACGACGCAGGGCGTGGGCCACTGACCTCGTCATCTCGCGATTGGTGCAGGGTTCGGGTGCGCCGAGATTGAAGACACCGGCGAGTTGGTGGTCGATCAACCAGATAATCGCCGCAACCTCGTCCGATAGTGAGATCGGGCTCATCCACTGACGGCCGTTACCGAGCACCCCGCCAAGTCCCACCCGCATCAGTGGCAACAGACGGTGCAGCACACCGCCGCCCGGCCCCAGCACAATGCCGGTACGAATCGTGGCCAAGCTGGCTCCGGTGTCGGCGAAGGGAACCGCCGCCCGTTCCCATTCGCGACACACGTGGGCCACGTAGTCGGTCCCCGAGGTCGAGGTCTCGACCAACGTGGCCTCACCGCGGTCGCCGTAATAACCGACGGCCGATCCGCTCACCAGCACCGCGACGCCCGACGTCATTGACGTGAGCGCCTCCACCAGCAGGGTGGTGGACGTCGTGCGCGACGTCAATACCGCGCGACGGTACCTCGGGCTCCAGCGGTGCGCGGCGATACCGGTACCCGCCAAATTCACGACTGCGTCGAAGCCACCCACCGCGGCGAGATCACCGTCGTCAACGATGCCGCGCTCGGGGTCCCAGCGCACGCGCAGTCCGTCCACGTCACCCGACGACGGTCGCACGAATCGCACCACGTCGTCACCCCGCTCACGCAGGGCCGCCACGAGGGCCGCACCGATGAAGCCCGTCGATCCGGTGACGCCGACGCGCATTATGGTTCGTCGGCGTCGACCTCGGGAGCCGCGGCGTCGGGGTCGAACGCCACGCGCACGAGGAACTCCACCAAGGTGCGGGCGCTGAAGGCGGTGGCGCCCTTGGTCACGTAACTCCTCGTCGCGTCGGCCCGACCAGGCCCGGCGATGTCGAGGTGCGCCCACGGACGACCGTCGGTGAATCGTTGCAGAATCAGCGCCGCGGCAATGGCCCCTGCCTTGCCGGGCTTGCCCATGTTCTTCATGTCGGCGATATCAGAGTCCACGTGCTTGTCGTACTTCGACACCAACGGCAGGCGCCAGAGATTCTCACCACTTCGTTCACTGGCGTCGAGCAGCATGCCGGCGAGTTCGTCGGTCGAGGCGAAGAGCCCCCCGACCTCGTCGCCCAGAGCGACCGCCTGAGCCCCGGTGAGAGTGGCGACGTCCACGATCGCGTCGGGATTGGCCTCGACGGCGAGCGAGAGAGCGTCGGCCAGGACGAGTCGCCCTTCGGCGTCGGTGTTGAGAACTTCGATGGTCATGCCGTTGCGGATGGTCAGGACGTCGCCGGGGCGCGTCGCACGATCTCCCGAGAGGTTCTCGCTCAACGGCGCGATCGCCGTCACGCGAACGGGCAGGCTCAGGCGCGCGACGATCGACAAGGTGGCCATGACAATCGCCGCGCCCGACATGTCGGTCTTCATCGCCATCATGCCGTCGGCGGTCTTGATCGACAGACCGCCCGAGTCAAACGTGATGCCCTTCCCCACCAGCGCCACGTGCGCCGTCGCCCCGACGGGTTGGTACATCGCGTACACCAGGCGCGTCGGCTCGGCCGAACCGGCGCCCACGCCCAGCAGTCCCCCCAAGCGTTCTTCACGGATCTTGGACTCGGTCCAGATCTCCACCTGCACCTCGGGGTCATCACCGAGGCGATAAGCGAAGCGCTTGGCGAGCTCCTTGGGCGATAGTTCGTTGGGGGGCGTATCGATCAGGCGCTTGGCCCAGTTCACGCCGTCGGCGATCAAGACGCCGCGACGCACTCCTTCGACCACGTCGTCGTGGTCGGCCACGCTCGGCAGCGGTACGCCCAGCGCCACGACGCTAAAGTCGCAATCTTCGTCGGACTTCTTGAAGTCGTACGAACCCAGCAAGGCCCCTTCGACGAGGGCCTGCGCGGCTTCGTCGGGCAGCTCAATGCCGTCGGTGGGCAACAAGAAGACGATGTGGTCACCGGTGCCACGTTGGGCCGCGGTCGCCCCGGCGAGACGAAAACTCTCGGCGTCGTTGTACGTCGCGCCCAGACTTACCAGGATCAGAGTGGGAGCGTTGAACGAACTCCACGTCGTGGCCGAACCCGGGGTCGCACTCAGTCCGCGCGACGAACACCACGCAGCGTCAAAGGAGCGTGGCACCTCGTACCCTGCGACCGACGCGGGGATGGCCTCGGTGACCAACGCCCCGTTATCGTCAAAAATGACGGGGACTACCAACGTGGTGGCGTCGGTGAGATCGTCAAGAGTGACGACGCGCGCGTTGGAAATCATGGGGCCTCCTTGGTCATACTGCGAGCGGTGAGATGTGCGGGACCTTCCGCGACGCGAGCGAGCGTCCAGACGAGGTCGCTCAGTCGATTGAGGTAGGCCACGACGAGAGAACCCTCGACGTCCCAGGTCACGGCGATGCGTTCGGCGCGCCGCACCACCGTGCGCGCGACGTCCAGAGCCGCCGACAGTTGGTTTGCTCCGGGCACCACGAAATCAGCGGGCATGGCCACGGCGTGATTCGCGTCATCGATCTGGTGTTCTAGTTCGTCGATCATGTCCTGGGAGACCCGCGTGCGACCGACTTCGAGCTTCTCGCGATTCTCCAACTTCGTCGCCACTTCGGCCATCAAGATCCACAAGTCACGTTCGAGCCCGGCGACCAAGAGATTCATCGGGTCCTCGGACTGACAGAGCGAACGCGCCCACCCCAGGGCCGCCTGGGCCTCGTCCACGGCTCCATTCAGCTCGATGGGGTCCGAGTCCTTTTGTGTTCGACCACCAAAGAGCAGACCGGTTGTACCGTCGTCGCCCTTTCGCGTGTAGATCTGCACGAGTTCAGCGTAGTGACTCCGACCAGGTCGCAAGTAGCCTGGGTGCTCAATGGAACTTCCCTCACACGCGCCCTTTGCTCGCCCGACGAGCCACGACCCCTACCTGCGTGCCGTGGCCGAACGCGTCGTCATCTACGACGGCGCGACCGGTACCAGTCTGCAGACCCAGGAGCTGACCGCCGACGACTTTGGCGGAGCCGCCTTCGAGGGCTGCAATGAACTACTGGTCCTGACGCGACCCGACGCCGTGGAAAAGGTGCACCGATCGTTCCTCGACGTGGGCGTCGACGTCATCGAGACCGACTCCTTCGGTTCGTTTTCGGTCGTGCTCGCCGAATACGGCATCGCCGATCGCGCCTTCGAGCTCTCGCTCGCCTCTGCCGTGCTGGCGCGGCGCGTGGCCGACGAATACGCGACGAGTTCCCAGCGCCGCTTCGTGGCGGGTTCGATGGGACCCGGGACGAAGTTCCCGACGCTCGGTCAGATCACCTACGACGATCTGTCAGCGAGCTACGAGGAAATGGCCTACGGCCTCTTAGAAGGTGGCGTCGACGTCCTCGTCGTCGAGACCATGTTCGACCTGCTTTCGGGTAAGGCCGCCATCGCGGCGTGCCATCGGGCGATGGCGCGTCACGGCCGCGTCGTACCCATCCAGGCCCAGGTCACCATCGAACTCACCGGTCGCATGTTGCCGGGCACCGAGATCGGGGCCGCCATCACGGCGTTGAGCCCCCTGGGGATCGACCTGCTGGGCCTGAACTGCGCCACCGGCCCCGTCGAGATGTACGAACCGTTGCGCACCCTGTCCGAGAGCGCGCCCGTCCCCCTCGCCTGCCTGCCCAACGCGGGCCTGCCCAGTGTGGTCGAGGGCAAAATGCACTACGACCTCACGCCCGAAGGACTCGCTGAGCACCTCTCGAAGTTCGTCACCGAATACGGCGTGGCCGTAGTGGGCGGATGTTGCGGCACGACGCCCGAACACCTGGCGCGCGTCGTCGAGGCCGTGCAGCCCCTGACGCGTCGCGAGCGCCACCCCGTCCTCGAACCCTCGGCCACGTCGATTTACTCACCCGTCACCTAC
>Ga0207933_1001581_pt1 | contig 16733 bp, 19 predicted proteins | sample NGESurdeep092012_4_FD_184488 | JGI IMG/M metagenome (GOLD analysis project Ga0207933, IMG submission 184488) | Arctic peat soil microbial communities from Barrow, Alaska - NGEE Surface sample F53-3 deep-092012 (SPAdes) | ecosystem: Environmental > Terrestrial > Soil > Wetlands > Peat ...
ATTCCTGTAAACATGGCTAATAATACTCAAATATACTAATATTATTAGCTTAAAACAAATACTATTCAATTCATCACGACCTATCTGCTTTATTCTATAAAAACATTTAATCTAATTGATTAAAATCAATAATTCATTAACCGTGGGGGGTACGTTAAATGCCTGTTGTCAGGCAGTTAGTATTTAAAAGGAAAGAGATTTACATTCAGTAATTCAGGAGGATGGAGTTTCTAAAGCACTAAAGCAGTCTAGTGGTTAGGAGGTAAAGATAGAAAAATAATTAATCTATCATAGTATTTTTACGGGTTTTTTTACTATTTTTTTTGCGAGCGATAGTAAACGAAGAAATAAGGAGAATTTCTGTTTTCCACGAGGATACGGCGATTGCCTGGACTAAAATAAAACACTAATTGACGGGAGACGAGTAGTGAATTTAAATGCTATCGCAATATGCTATTTATAATAGGTAAGAATTTGATCTTCGTAAGAATAATAGCCATGTCCGTTTGCATATCCTACCCCATAAAGCCTATAACTGATTAACCTGCCAATGTTATCATATTGAGGGTTGGGATTAAAAGTTACGTAAGAATCAGGAGACGATTTCCAGGCTTTTGTATTTAATGCGGGATATTTTGTAAACTGACACAAATAACGATCGTTAAATCCGTCCAGCAACGAACCATTGAATTCTGCTGCACCCAAATTAAGCAAAAAGCTTGCAACACCATTAAATAATAAGCTATTCAAATTGTAAAGCTGGTTTCCCTTTGTGTCTCGTCCATTAAACTCAAATGTAGTGTGAGTGGTAGTATCGGAAGGGGTTGCGCCATTCGGTCCGTTTATGAAGCCCTCAATCATTTTGCTAACATTACCATCCGCATCATACACAAAAGAATGAGTAGTTCCGGACTTCAAATCAGGGTAGTATAATTCGCTTTTTGATAATATCCTCCCACTCGAATCAAAAGAAATTGTGTAAAGTGTACTATCAGGAAAATCTGTAATCGGCACATTAAAATCTAACGTATACCCATCTTGCAAATCGCTTGTTTTATTAATAGGTATTGTCTCAATATTTCCTTTGGTAAAGGTAAATGTTTGGCTATTTACAATATTTTCTTCATCATAGGTATAATCAACCACACGTACCTGGTTGATCGAACCGTCATCAGTTATATTAAACTTCGCTTGTATAAGCATCCCGTTATTATTATAGCTCAATGACATCAAATAATGGGAAATATCCGGTGAAGAAACAAACTGATCGGATATAATCACTTTCCTGTTTATGGTATCGTAGTAAAAAAAAGTTCCGCTATCACTAAAAACAAAATTTCCCAGGCTATCATAAAACTTTTGCGAAATGCTCTTTACTAATTGTGTGGAATCCTTAAATCCCATAATGGTTGCGGAATCAAGAACGACTGGACTGTTAGAAATTTCACCTTTCTGACAGGATGAAATACTAAATACCAATACGACAAAAACAAGAATGATGAATTTAAGTAAGCGCATTAGAGATTTTTTTTTTGGAATTTAATGATTCTTATTCTTCCAGCAGCTTTTTTATCTTATACCACTATCGGCTGCCATCCGCCACCGGCAAGGGTTTCACGAAATCTCTTTTCGCCATCACCTACCGTGGCATAATCTCCCTGGGATGCCGTCAATACGGTTTGGCCGTTTTCTTCTTTCACGTCATAAGTTACCGTCAGGTAATTCTCAGGAATATCTGCAGTGTCTGAATTGGGATCGATAGTGGTATAAGATAAAAACTTTTCCGGAATGATTTCTACAATTTTCCCTTTTACAAAAACCATTTCTTTTCCTTCATCGTTTCCGCGCCATAATAAGTCGCTACCGGGTTTCCAGTCAGAAACTGTTTCGCAACCAAACATGTATTTTTTGGTTTGTTCAGGATTTACCAGCGCATCCCAAACCTTTGCGGCCGGCGCGTTTATAGTAATGCTGTTTTTTACAATCAAAGGAGTATTCATCTCGTAATTATTAAGTTATTGTTTGGCTAAGTTAATAATGTATAATGAAAATCAGGAAAAGGAACTTTCTAAACTCTCTAATCCGCCTAAACTTTCTAAACCATCCAACCCATTTATCCAACTGCTATATGCATCACTGCCCACAACGCCGCAACGGATATCACCACCCACAAAGCAACGCCCTGTATCAAAGGTTTTACGCCCACAGATTTTAAAACCGCACTTGATAATCCGGCGCCTATTAAAAATAATGTAACAGTTAAGCCAATCTTAGCGAGATGAACCATCACCTCAGATGCAGGATGAATAACAGGAAAATAGGTGTTGATGATCATCGCCAAAATAAATAAGCCGATGAAGTAAGGTATTTTAATTTTCTGCTTTCCGGTTTTGAAAAATACGGTGGTGAGAAATGCTACCGGAATAATCCATAATGCCCTGGCAAGTTTAACGGTGGTGGCTACCTGCAAAGCTTCCGCGCCGTATTTGTTGGCCGCACCTACTACGCTGCTTGTATCATGAATAGCGATGGCGCTCCACAATCCAAATTGGGTTTGAGACAAATGCAACTGGTGGCCGATAAAAGGAAATAGAAATAAGGCGATGGAATTTAAAATAAATATGGTTCCGAGCGCTACAGAAATTTGTTTTCCCTCCGCATTGATTAAGGGGCTTATGGCCGCAATAGCACTGCCACCGCATATGGCAGTACCGCAGGCAATCAAATGAGATGTTTTCTTTTCTATTTTCAAAAATCTGCCGAGCAATAAACCCAAAGAAAGTGTGCCAATAATAGAAGCCACCGTAAAAAGAATTCCTTCCTTGCCTGCATGGACGGCGCTTGTTACATTCATACCAAACCCCAAACCAACCACAGAAACTTTTAACAGGAAAGAAGTGGCTTTGTGATTCAGATGAAGAAACGGATGGCCCACAAACTGCGCCATGGCGAAGCCTATCAGCAAAGCAACCGGGGGAGACACAAAAGGTGTAAGACAAAATATTAAGGCAACTACAAAAACAATTTCTCTTGTTGTTACACTTTTATCCAATAAGCTTTTGAAATTTGCCGTCGTGATTTTAGATGGTGAAGAAACAGGTAGCGTGTGCGCCTTCATTCCTTTGTTGGCAGTCTGCTCGTGTTGTGTAGCTATCACCGTATTCTTTTCCATAACTGATAAATTTTTATGATGCAAAATTCATCAATATGGGTATGCAAAAGAAATGGTTATAAGTAATCCGCTATTACCTGAAGTTATAGCGACTGGCGAATTTCATAAACAGTTCCGGCAAAGCGTCTGATTGCCCGTGCAACTGTATGAAATAAAAGAACCGTTCAATATTCATCCCTTTGATGTCAATAATCTGAAGTTCGTTTCTTTTCAATTCACTTAATATGGAATGTACGGAAAGAAAAGCCATACATCCGGAATGAAACAAATAGGATTTCATACTTTCTGTGCTGGCCAGTTGCATTTCAATTTTTAAATCATGAAGGTTGAGCCCAATCTTTTTCAATTCATGCGCAATTACTTCCAGGGTACCGGAGCCAGGCTCCCGCATTAGAAGCGGAATATTTTTAAGGTCTTTTATTTGTATCATTCCTTTTTTAGCCAGTGGATTGGAAACAGAAGTGACCAATACGATTTCATCTTTTATAAATTCAGAGTATTTTATAGAACTATTTTTTGAGTGCCCTTCAATAATGCCCAGGTCAATTTCATTATTTTTTAAAGCATTCTCTATCTCCTCGGTATTGCCGGTGGTAAGTGTTATTTGTACATCCGAAAACTTTTGATGAAACCCCGCCAGTACCGGTGACAACACATATTGTGCAATAGTAGTGCTGGCTCCCAAACGCAACTTCCCCTCATGTTTTTGAGAAAGCTGGTTCATTTCAAATTCCATGTTGCGATACATCGCAAATATTTGTTCCACATGATGCAGTAAAATCTTTCCCGCTGCAGTAATTTTTATTCTTGAACCACTTCTGTCAAAAAGTTTTACCCTGAATTCCCGCTCCAGTTCGTGAATGTGTTTAGTAACGGCAGGCTGCGTGATGTATAATTCGGCTGCCGCTTTAGTAAAATTGAGGCGCCGGGCCACCGTTTGAAAAACCTGCAAACGAAAGTCGAACATGGGAGGAAGGGTTATTGTTTAATTAGAAATCATGGTTATTTGTTTGTTTGCTGAAGGCAAAAAGCCAAAGTCTGGATGCTAAAAGCCGAAGGCCGAATAATCAAAGCTAAATTGTTTTACCGAAAGCAATAAGAAGGTTAAATAAAAATCTCCGGTATTTGTTTGTTTACTGATGGGTCATAGCTAGTCGCTCATAACTTATAACTCACCTCCCAAGAATCATATCGCTGTAAGAAACCGAAATATAATCCTCACTTTTTATTTCGAACAAATCAGCGTATTTCTCACACTGTTCTTTTAATTTTTCGATCCGATAGCCATCGGATCCAATATCGCCGGAGTTCTCAATGGCTTCCACTTCTACAAATGTTCCCAGGTCATCAATCCTATCAAAATGGAATTTTACATTTCCGATGAAATAAATTTTGCGAACTTTTTTCACCACCACTTTTATTCCGTGAAGTCTGGTAAGAATATCTTTTAATGATTTATCCGGCTGATGTTGATACAATAAAACGTCCGATTGTTTGGCGATGGCGGTATTTTGCCTTTCGTAATAAATCAGCGCATTTTCTATATTTCCTTCGCGAAGTTTCAATCTTCCTTTTGTTACGTTAAAATAGGTATCTGTCTGATTGTCCTCACCAATATATTTTGGATTCAGTTGAAGTAACTTTTTTTCAAGAGCAACTAAATTTTTTGCTCTTGCTTTAAACTCAAAATTGATATGTGGCATAAAGACAATTTGAGCAATCAATTAAACCTGATAAGATCTTTATCATTATTCAACTTTAATGCTACATCTATTTTATTCGATTGTGTTGCTAAATGAGAAGCATATTTTGATCTTGCTTCACCTGTATTTTTAAGCTTATTATCTTTACAGAATTTTAATAGCGCATCCAGGTTAATGCGTACAGGAGTCACGGCTATATTCTCTTCTTCCAAACCGGTCTTCGTTTTCATAAACTGAACCAACCAATCTTCGTAAGTATCACACATACTTTCTCTGTCGTCAGAAATTTCCAAAAGTGTTGCATAATCCTCTGCCGAATAAAAACATGCTGCTAAGGATATCATTATATTTTTATTTTAAGATTGTACTTCTTTTTTCATCAGCCCATCCATTCTCTCTCTTGATTTATTAAAGATCATGATTCCGTTTTTTACTCCTTTGCGTCTTTCTTTTCTTTCTTCTTCGGGTAAATGATTTTCTGACTGACATTCTTCAGAACAGCATCCTTCATATTTTGCTGCGCAGGATTCGCATTGTATGAACAGCAGGTGGCAAGCTTCATTAGCGCAATTGGTATGCATATCACATGAAGCACCGCATTGATGACAATGGCTGATTATTTCATCACCGATCTTCTCCCCCAGCCTGCCATCGAATACAAAATTCTTTCCTAAAAATTTATTAGGTAAATTTTCATCTTTCACTTTATTCGCATATTGAATAATGCCGCCTTCCAGATGATACACATTTTTAAAACCATTGTGGAGCATGTAGGCGCTGGCCTTTTCACACCGGATACCGCCGGTACAATACATGATGATGTTCTTATCCTTATTCTCTTCAAGAATACTAACGGCCATGGGTAGTTGTGCCCTGAAAGTATCAGATAGGATCTCTATTGCTTTTTCAAAATGGCCTACTTCATATTCATAATGATTGCGCATATCCACCACTATGGTTTCGGGGTCAGATGTAAGTTTATTGAAAGAATCTGCATCTACATATTTACCCTTTTTGCTCATATCGAAATCGGGATCGTTGATGCCATCTGCAACTATTTTATTTCGCACTTTTACTTTTAAAACCCAAAAACTTTTGCCCCGCCCGACTGCGCCGTTCGGGCAGGCATCATCATCAACAGCAATATTCAGACGAACATCTTTTAAAAAAGGAATGGTGTTTAAGTATTCTTTAAATTTTTCAAAATTATTTTCAGGAACGCTCATCTGGGCGTTAATGCCTTCCTCTGCGACGTAAATACGCCCAAAGACTTTTAATTCATCCAGGTTTTTGTAAAAAATATCCCGGAATAAATTCGGGTCTTCTATAAAAGCGTATTTATAAAATGATAGGGTAACGCGGGGTTCTATTTCCTCAAATAATTTTTGTTTCAGTTCCTTTTGAGAAACACGATTGTGTAATAACGCCATAAGAAAAACTTTTATCCGGGTTTGCGTGGGACATTTACAGGATGAACCAGGCCTTAAAAAGGTGGATAAAAATTAGAGAGCAAAGGTAAGGTCTTAATACGCGTTTTAAAAATCGGTATGGCATTTGCAAGGCTTGATAAAAAAAGTTATTATTTAACTCAAAAAAGAATTATGAAAAAGACAATCAGTTTTATGAAAAAGACAATCAGTTTTATGAAAAAGACAATCATTTTTATGGCTACATTATTTTCTCTAAGTAGCCTAAAAGCGCAAACGGCGCATTTTGGAATTAAAGGTGGTCTGAATGCTTCCTCGGTAAATTCCAGCCCCGAAAATTCAGACAGGCAAACTAAAATAGGGTTTAACCTGGGATTGCTGGCACACATACACACTTCCAGCAATCAATGGGCTATTCAGCCGGAAATATATTATTCAGCTGAAGGATCAAAGTACAAATCTAGTAACGCTTCACTAAATCTTGGTTATTTAAACATCCCGGTACTTGCCCAATACATGTTTGACAATGGTTTCAGAATTGAAGCCGGACCGCAGCTTGGTTTTTTGATGGGTGCCAAAAGCAAGTCAGGAGATGTTTCGGTAAATGTTAAAGACAATTTTAAAAGCACCAACTTCTCGATACCGGTTGGGGTTGGTTATCTTACCAGTTCAGGTCTTGGATTTGATGCCCGGTATAACTTCGGAATCAGCAACATCAATAACACTTCAAGTGCTACAAAAATTCACAGTAACGTATTTCAATTCGGGCTTTTCTATCAATTCTCGCATAGTAAACACTAAGAACCAGCGAACCGATTTATATTAAATACAGCCGGCGGATTTTTTTAAAGTCTTCCGGCTGTTTATTGTTGGTAGGTACAATTAATCAAATGTTCAGAAAGTTTATTCAAACAGGAATCGCATACGGTATATTTGACAAATAAATAAATGACCGATGGGAAAAGCATTAAAAAATTCCGCAGAAATCTCACTGTTTGAGAGAATCAATTCTCTTCAAAAACTTATCATTTGCCTTATCATAGGATTGGCGGTTTACTTAATACTTGATGTAAAGAATATAGACTCACTTTCTCACCTGATGATTGGTTGGGATACTTTTAGCTTATGTATGATTGTGATGAGCTGGATTACTTTCTTTATTACGAACTCAAAACAGATAAGAGAACAATCTAAAGTACAGGATCCAAAACGTTCAATCATTTTTATTATCATTTTAATTTCCACCTTCGCAAGTATCCTTGCCGTAATACTATTGATTGTTACCAAAAAAGAAGGCAACAGTGGCGCTTTCTGGAGACTACCGATCGCTGTGTTGGGAATGCTGTTATCATGGTTTTTAATTCATACTGTATTTTCACTTCGCTACGCGCATATTTATTATGGCGATCATAAAACCAAGCCCAACACGCACGCAGGAGGCCTGGAATTTCCGGGAGATGAAATGCCTGAATACCTTGATTTTGCTTATTATTCTTTTGTGTTAGGAATGACTTTCCAGGTTTCTGATGTGCAGATTACTTCAAAAAGATTTAGAAATCTTGCTTTGCTGCATGGCTTAATCTCATTCAGTTTTAATACCATTATGATTGCGCTTACCATTAATTTAATCGCCGGATACGGAGGTTGATAGATTTACTATTGAACCCGTCCGTTACCGTTCGGACAGGTATTCACTTTTCCACAATAAATTTTCTTATTAAATTCAGCGCCATCGTTGAAGTCACTTCAATATTTTTCTGTCTCGCAAATCGCTGTTTTAAATGATAAGTCTTTTGATTTGCTTTGCTTCCAACCGCAATCCACACAGTACCAACAGGTTTATCATCCGTGCCTCCATCGGGCCCCATGATTCCTGAAACAGCAACACCATAAGTGGTATTCATTTTCAACAATAATCCCGAAAGCATTTCCTTTACGGTTTCTTCACTCACGGCGCCATATTTTTCCAACGTATCTTTTTTCACGTTTAATAATGATTGTTTTACGTCATTAGAATAACTGACAATGCTTCCCTGGAAATAAGCTGAAGCGCCGGGTATTGATGTAATAAGACTGGCAATAGCGCCACCGGTACAGCTTTCAGCAGTTGAAATAGTTTCTTTATTTTTCAATAATATTTTGCCCAATACCTCCTGCATTGTTTCATCTTCATCAGTAACAATATATTCCTTCACTAATTTTTTTAATTCAACAAAACGATCCTTAATTATTTCTTCAGTTTTTACTCTATCAAAGCCGGAAGTAGTAAGCCTGAGCCTAACCATTCCATAATTAGGTAAATACGCCAACCGGATTTCCGGAGGCAATTCGTTCTCAAAATCTTTAATCATTTCTGCAAGGGCCGATTCTCCAATCCCAGCGGTAAGAATGGTTTTGTGAATAATTGCAGGAAGTTCAAATCGTTTTTCCAGGTAAGGGATTACGTCCTCCATAATTCCCTGCATCTCGTAAGGCACGCCCGGCATACTGATAAAAATAGTTCCTTCTTTGTGAAAGAGCATTCCGGGGGCAGAACCTCTTTTATTTTGTATTACTTCACACACATCAGGCACTTCGGCCTGTTTTAAGTTAACCTCACTAACAGGCTTATGATACACCATTTCGAAGAGACGCTTTACATTTTGTAAGGCCCCTTCATCCACAATCATTTTACCATTGAAATATTTACATAAAAGGGATTTGGTAATATCATCTCCTGTAGGCCCAAGACCACCGGTTATCAAGACAACGTCGGATTCTTTTTCTTCTATATCAAGCGCATTCCATATTTCATTTGGATCATCACCCACCGAAAGCCGATTTCTTACTGCTATACCTACCTTATTTAATTGTTGTGCGATCCACGCGCTGTTGGTGTCTATCACCTGTCCTATCAGCAATTCATCACCAATTGTAATTACTGATGCATATATATTTTTCATGCGCAAATTTAATGAGAAACAGAGTTATACTAAGATCGTCGAACTAGTTAAAGCAGAAAATTATATTTTTGACCTCTTATTTTAAAAAAATCAAAATCATTTTCATTGAAAAGATTACTGATCCTTCTTATTGCAATGGTTGCCACCCAAACTTATGCTCAAAATATTGACAAAGTGTTCAACGCGGCATTTAAAAAAATGGCCGATGATCCTACTTTTAAACACGCTACCATTAGCCTGTACGTAATCAATACCACCACCGGGAAAACCGTAACTGAAGAAAATACAAATATTGGGGTAGCACCTGCAAGTTGCCAAAAGGTAATCACTGCTTCTACGGCGTTTGAATTGTTAGGCCATGATTATACTTACAAAACTACAATCGGGTATACAGGAACGATAGTAAACGGAGTTTTAAACGGGAATCTTATTCTGAAAGGCAGTGGTGATCCTACCCTGGGAAGTTCAAGGTACGCTGGCGCAAATGAAGAAAGCGTAATTGCTGATTTTAAGAAGGCAGTAGCACAGGAAGGGATACGCGAAATAAACGGCCACGTATATGCAGATGAAAGTTTATGGAACAGTGAAGCCACGCCCAACGGATGGGTATGGCAGGATATTGGAAATTATTACGGCGCTGGTGCCAGGGCACTCAACTGGCGTGAAAATCAATATGATCTTTATTTAAAATCAGGAAGCAAAATCGGCGACCCCGTAAGTATCGCAGGAACGAAACCTTCTTTTGTTGAAGGATTGAATCTGAAATCGGAGGTAATCTCCGGAGCCAAAGGAAGCGGGGATAACAATTATATCTATATGCCACTTGATAATTTTTATGGCTATGTGAGAGGAACAACACCTATCAATGAAAATCATTTCTCCATTTCAGGTGCCCTGCCACATCCCGCTACCCAACTGGCCTTAACGCTGGAAGCGTCGATTAAAAATCAACCCATAGAAACCATTGCGAAAAATTATCCGGCACCAAATAATATCGCTGCACCTAAAGTCTTTTACACCTACACATCACCGTCATTAGATAGCATCGTCTTTCATTTTTTAAGACGCAGCATTAATTTATATGGTGAAGCTTTGTTGAAAACCATGGCTTATAATGTTACCAAAGTGGGGGATACAGACAGCGGTGTAAACGTGATTCATAATTTTTGGAAAGACAAAGGCATCGACCCTTATGCCATCAATATTCTTGACGGAAGCGGCCTCTCCCCTTCTAATCGCGTAACCACCCAGGCGCTGGTAACTGTAATGGAATATGCAAGAAAGCAAAGCTGGTTCCCTTCTTTTTATGACGCGCTGCCTACCATCAGTGGCATTAAAATGAAGAGTGGCTCTATCAATGGCGTGATATCATATACGGGATATATAAAAGGAAAAGACAGCAATCAGTATACTTTTTCCTTTGTAATTAATAATTTTGACGGAAGCGGAAATGTGGTAAGAAGAAAAATGTGGGATTTGCTGGGGATACTGTGAGGTATGAGAGTTATCAGTTATGAGTTATTAGTTATTAGTAATAAGTTTAAAAAAATAAATCAGTTAAAATGAATTTTCCATTTGAAAAAGAAATTATCCTTGAGAATGCAGCGGCAATTCTAAGGCCACTACAAATTTCAGACTTTGATAATTTAATAAACATCGCCACGGAAGATGGAAACCTGTTTCAGTTTTTTCCAAAGGCTGCCTATTCCGAAGCATTATTAAGAGACTACATAGACAATGCGATGAAGGAAAGAAAAAACAAAACCCGTTACCATTTTATCATATTTGATAAAAAGAAAAATGCCTACGCCGGAAGTACCGGTTTTTTAAATATTTCCAATGTTGACAGCAGGGTTGAAATTGGTTCAACCTGGATTGGAAAAGACTTTCAACGCACAGGGCTGAACCGGAATTGCAAATTACTTTTATTGAGTTATGCTTTTGAAGAACTTGGCGCTGAAAGAGTAGAACTGAAAACAGATGAAAGAAATACGAAGTCAAGAAATGCAATAGAAAAAATCGGCGGAAAATTTGAAGGAATATTGAGAAGCCATACGTTGATGTATGACGGCTACAGGCGCAACACGGTCTACTATGGAATTTTAAAAGATGAATGGAAAGATGTAAAAGCTAATTTTAAAATTGATAAAGATTAATAGCAGAGAAAACAAGAATTAGCTTTATTTCTTGTTTTACTGCATTCATTCAAAAAAGACGTTTATGGAAAAGAAAATAGAATATTCTAATGGCGAAATGACCATTGTCTGGCAACCTAACCTGTGCCTGCATTCGGGAATATGTGTACGCACGCTCCCAAACGTCTATCACCCAAAGGAACGTCCATGGATAAAAATTGAAAACGCCACTACCGAAGAACTAATCAACCAGGTAAATAGGTGTCCGTCAGGTGCGTTGAGTTATTATTTGAATAAAGACAAATAAAAAGAAACGCCAGGATTAGAACACTGCGTTTCATAACTTTTGAGAAATTACGATCTCATAACAACTTGGATAAAAAAATGCCGGGTGGAATTTTTAACGATTAGAAAGCTAAAACGACAAACCCTCTGACAGTAAAGCAACAAATTCTTTACTTTTCTGTTTTCAAAAGGCATAGCTGGGCTGAGAAGAAATCACATTCCATAAAAATCATTTCCGCTACTTCTATAATTTATTTTCTGTAAAAGCGTTTATCAATTACCTCAATATTTTATGTAATGAAAAACCTTTTTAAAATCACAGTAATTGTATTGCTTTTTTCGTCCTGCTCATCCACTCAATTGGTAACCATAAGTGTATTGCAACCTGCTCCTGTTACGCTACCAGCTTATGTAAAAAACGTAGTAGTAGTAAACAGGACTACACCCTCCCAAAAAGTAAAAATAATTAATGTCGTCAATAAGGCATTGTCTGGCGAAGGTACCGGCCTTGATAAGGAAGGTTCAAAAGCCGCCACGACCGGACTTGCAGATGAACTAAGCAAAAATGTACACATTGATAGTGTAAGCATCATTGACAATAGCAATCTTACAACTGATGTACCAGGAAGTTTTCCGACGCCTTTGGCCTGGGATGAAGTAGAAAAATATTGCCGCGAGCACAACGCAGATGCGCTTTTTGCTCTTGAGATATTTGATACGAAGTCAGATATAGATTACACAGCTAATCAGACCGCTATAAAAACACCGCTTGGAAATGTGCCCGCATTAGAGCAAACGGCTAATATGCACACAAGTGTTACGACCGGGTGGCGAATCTACGATGTAAAAAATAAGAATATTCTGGATGAAATCGCTTTCTCAAGGATGCTGGTTTTTCATGGCCAAGGAATAAATCCGTTGCTGGCAGCAAACGCTTTAATAGGCCGGAAAGAAGCGGTTAAGCAAGTCGGAAATTTAGCCGGCCACGACTATGCATTTAGCATTGTGCCTGTATGGAAAAGGGTTTCAAGAGACTATTATGTAAAAGGTAGTAATAATTTCACAATGGCTACGAGAAAAGCACGCACCGGCAATTGGGATGACGCGGCCAGTTTGTGGAATGAAGAAACCGATAATCCAAATGGAAAGATCGCAGGCAGAGCATGTTACAACATGGCGATCATTTGCGAAATAAACGGCGATCTGGACGGTGCCATCAAATGGGCGCAAAAGTCTTACGAAAACTACAACAACCACCTGGCTTTAAATTATGTGAAAATTCTAAATGACAGAAAACTCGATAATCAAAAATTGAACGATCAACAGGTTACGATGACCAAATAATATTCGAAATATCTCCAATAATTCCGGGAAGTATGTCCGGAAATAAAAACCCCTATTTGTTGATTTACTGTTTAGCATATTGCTTAGTTTAATTCAGGCTTGGTTATAAAATCAACCTTCCCATTTTTATGTCTTTAACCGATGATATTACGAAATGAAAAGTATATTAATTTGTCTCGTCTTTCTCACTTTAACCTCCATTTGCAAAGCGCAGAATGAGGACCGCATTTATTCATTTATGAATAATGAGCTTCCTCCGTTGGAGCCTGGGAAATCTTCATGGGGTATTTTTACTTTAAACCAACCTGTAGTCCTTGATAGTGAAAACTATAAACAAATAGTGGAAACCAGGTTGAAGAATGTTCCTCAGAATATACAACAGGAACTCTACCAAAAATGCACGGATCAGGATGTTGGCTGGGCAAATAGGTTTCATTGGCAACAAAAAAAAATGATGCATGTCATTGTCGTGTCGGATACCAAATTTAGAGTATCGACCTCGGTGATTTCAGGATCAGGCTGGGCTAAAAATGATGTCCAAAATGCAAACTACTGGATAAAAGAATGGAACCAGGCAAAACCAGACGACCGTTTAGTCAACTATTCGAGCCTCTCGGTGTTTTCAAATAACCAACAATACGTTTTGATCCTGCGCGGCCAGGCTTCAGAAAATGATGGCGGGTGGGATACGATATATATTTATAAGAAAGAAGGCGATAAATGGACGATTGCAGATAAAATCATAGTCACGGAATTATGACCAGTGCATTCTTACGTTAAGTAGACGATTAAAGAATAGAATCCTTATTTACCTGATTTTATATTTGTCATAATTAATGATAAACACACTTAGCAAAATAATAGCCAAACCAGCTATTTGAAGGCTGTTGATGAATTCACCACCAAATAAAACACCCAGCAATACCGCAACAACAGGATTTACATAAGCATTGGTGCTAACCTGTGTGGCCGGCCGTACCTGTAATAACCATATATAAGCACTGTAGCCTGCTATCGAACCAAATAAAACCAGGTAGATAACAGACAGCCATGCACGCAAATGAATAGCACCTATATTTAAATGATTAAATTCTCCTGTAAATATTGCCACGATTATGAACGAAAACGCTGCAAAAACCATTTGCCAGCCTGCACCAACAATTGGATTACCGGAGGTTTTATATTTAGAATACAACGAACCAATGCACCAACTGATACTCCCCAGAATAACAACAATCAACGAAATCATTTCAAGGTTATCTTTAGCCGGGGAAAGTTGATGGTAGATTTTTTCGCTAAATAAAAGAATCACTCCCGCAAGACCAATAGTAACCCCGGTAATAACAAATGGATTACGAAGATTGGATTTCAATGTCCGTGAATCAAGCAACACAAACCAAACAGGCGACGCAGAAACCAATACCGCTACCAGCGAGCTCGGAAGGGTTTCCTCAGCCCAGGTAATGGTTCCGTTTCCTATGAATAACAATAAATTACCGACTATAAAAGATTTCTTGAGTTGAGGGCGATAAAACAGTTTTTCCTTTTTGAATCCCAGCCATGCCAGTAAAATAATACCAGCTGCCATAAAGCGTAATGCCCCTAAAATAAACGGAGGAAAATCTCTGAGTGCAGCCTGAACGGAAAAATAGGTGGAGCCCCACACTATGTAAACAATGGCGAAGGCGATGACTACTTTAGCTATTGGCGCAGATTGGTTTTGGTTGTCAGGCATTTCGGTACAAAGATGTGGTACAGTAATTTATTCTTCAAAAATTATTTGGGAAATGTAACCTGTAAGTGGCAATTTAAAGTTCTCGATTTTTTATTTGTTTACTTTGAGAATTGTTACCCGGCAACAACTCTTTTTTTTAAATAAAAAAAACCGGGAAGGTTAATAGCACCTTCCCGGTTTTACAGTGTGATAATTATCAAAAGGCTGTAGAAAAAAATTAAGATTCTGCCGGAGTAGAATTTATGGTTGACGCTGTTTCATTTGCAGGCCCTTTAAAGAAATCTTCAAAATGTTTTTCCACATCCGGAAAATGTTCTTTGAGGACACCGGCAGCTTTGTCTTTTAAATCGCTAAAATAGCTTTTCGCATTATCGCCGGCACTTTCAGCTTCCGCTTTTAACTTATGAAATTTATCTTTTACGGCGTCCGACATTTTCTGTTTTTCCTCATCCGTCATGTGGGTATATTTATATGCTCCGAAGGCAGCAGCGGCTCCAAGTAGAACGGCTGCGAGGTGTTTGTTGTCTGCACTCATAGTTTATTATTTAATTGTGTTAAGAAAATTTTATCATTATAAATATAATGGATTTTATTCTCTGCGACTTGATGAATTTGTTTTTTATGAAAATCTTATTGAATAAGATAGGAAACGCCATTTAGTTTGTAAAATAGAAAAAAATAAATGAGATTCCGATTGGGGATCAATAGACCTGCAACGGCGTAATATCTTAACATTGGGCACAGTCCGGGGTAACGCTCAATTCTCAAGTATTGATGCTGTCGTCACCCAAATATACTATTTCAAGTTTTTCATTTTCGCACGAATTGAGTATGTCCAAAAAACTTTCTTTCTTATCAGCATCATCCACTAATAATTCAGATGGATTCAACATAATAATCTTAACTTCTGCCTCTATAATCCAATCCAAATCAGCGAGAACTTCTTCCAAAGCGTCTAAATTATTTCCGAAATAGTCAGGTAAAGAAAGTTGCTGTTGCAATGTAGCAAAGCAATCTTCTAATTGCTTACAAGCCCGGCCGTCAATAAATACATAGCGGATATTATCTTCAGAAAAATAAGATTTAGGAATATTTGATACAGCGCTCATACTATTTGATTTCTTTAAAAGATTTATAATGATCGTCCGTGTACCAGGCTCTGCCATCGCTGCCTGTTAATATCCGATCGGTTCCACGGTTCTGCCCTTCTATTTTTGGGTTGACGTCCCATTCCTGGTATTTAATTGGGTTGCCCTTATCATCAAATTGTGGCACTATTTTTTCACGGTTCGAAAACGCGCGCCCGCCCACATACCCAGGCATAGAATGATGGTTTGCCCGGATATATTTTAGTACGTCATAACCTTTTTGAGGAATTTCCGGGTTGCTGTTTTCACCCTCGTTTAAATTAGTTGTTACGGCATTTCCATCTGGAGACGGACTGCTCTGAGAAGCTGTCGGAGTAATAGCAATTTGCGATTGGCTTGTTCCGGAAATTTGTTTGCCGATAAATATGCCAATCAGTAACCCAATAATAATTCCTAAAATAAGTTGCGTGTAATTTGTTTTCATAAATTATGAGATTTCTTTTCATCGTAGGCTTAAGGCATGCCTTGCGCCTACGTACATTTTCATAAACTATTTATTCATTGTAAAAGTAAAATAAAATAGGTCGTATTTGTTGCTTTACTGTTGAAGTTCATGCAACCGCACTTTGTAGCCGTAAAATTTCGATTCATAAAAATCCTTTGAGTCAATCCGGAGGCATGTTAAAACCGTAGCTATTAGTCTGCCACTAAAATGGATCTACACAAATGAATAAAGGCTAAGGAATGAACATCGATCCCGCAACGTGGCGCGATTGGCACGCGCTTTTGCGCGTCTTTAACTAAATTAGATTGTTGAGACGGCCTTTTAGAAGTAGTTTTGCCGCTTGTTTTATTTTAAATATTTAACGTGAAGAAAGGGCTTTTTTTAATCATTACTCTAT
>Ga0207933_1001582_pt1 | contig 16713 bp, 13 predicted proteins | sample NGESurdeep092012_4_FD_184488 | JGI IMG/M metagenome (GOLD analysis project Ga0207933, IMG submission 184488) | Arctic peat soil microbial communities from Barrow, Alaska - NGEE Surface sample F53-3 deep-092012 (SPAdes) | ecosystem: Environmental > Terrestrial > Soil > Wetlands > Peat ...
CTCGGTGTCACGGGCCGCGCTGAAGGAGATCGAAGCCGACCTGGGAATCGTTCTGGGCACTCGGGTACTAAAGCGCAGTACGTTCGGAATACCCAGACTGGGATGCATCAATCTGCATAAAGGGGCGGTCCCCGGTTACAGGGGGATGCCGCCCGGATTCTGGGAAATGTATAACGGCGAGAAGACCGCCGGAGTCACCGTGCATTTCGTCGACGATTCGCTCGATACAGGCGCTATCGTTGCCACGTCTGTAGTGCCGATCCTGCCGCTCGACACGCCGGACAGCCTGCTCGCCAAGCTTCACATCGACGGAATAACAACGCTGGCGAATGGGGTCTCCGCAATTCTGTCTGGCAGCGCGATGCCCATTCCTCAGGACCGGACAGGAGGCAAAACAAGATCGAAGCCGACACGCGCGCAGGTTGCCGAGCTCCGCCGGCGGCTGCCCCACTGGTACGTGCCATCGCCGCTCCGGCAGATTCTCAAGAATCTCCTGGTTCTGGGGATCTACTATTCGGGATTCTATTCCTTCGTAAAATGGCGGCAACGGCGGCAGAAGAGCCGAGCCGCAGTTGTTTTGTACCACCGGGTGAACGACGTTTCGGTAGATCCGCTGACGACCAGCCTGGAGTGTTTTGCCGCTCACATGTGCGTGATTTTGAAGTGGTATCGTCCGATCGCCACGAGCGACCTCGTGCGCCGGGTGCGAAACAGAGAGACGATCGCGCCGACGTCCGTCGCGGTTCACTTCGACGATTGTTACCGCGATGTCTACCTGAACGCGTTCCCGATTCTGCAGGCTTGCGGCCTTTATGGCACGGCGTTCGTGAATTCCGGATTCGTCGATACCGATCGCGTTCTGACGCACGATTTGGCGAATTCTCCTTTTCGTTTTGAGAATTTCATGACCGGAGACCTGAAAGCGATGGTGGCGGCCGACTTCGAGATCGGCGCTCACACGGTCAACCACGTGGACCTCGGCTCATGTCCTCTTGACCAGGCAAGGGGTGAAATTGCGGAGAGCGTAAAAGATCTGGAACGTATCACCGGGCGTGCGATCACGTTGTTTTCGTACCCTTTCGGCAGGGAAACCAACATCCGGGCCGAACTCCGCCAGACAGTCGCCGATGCCGGCTGCGATTGCATGTTTTCGGCGTTCGGAGGTTTTGTCGACCCGGCGACGAATGCGTACGATATCCCTCGTATCTGCGTGTCTTCGGGGCACACGCCTTTGTATCTTGCGCTTCAGATCGAAGGAATCGATCCCAACGCCCTCATGAAGAAGCTGTTACGAGTCCGTTAACCGGCTATCATGGCCGGGCGAGCGCAGTGGCCAGCCGATCGTCGTTCCGGAATGCGAGATAGTTCGCCGCCGCCAGCCCCAGCGTGATGGCGCAATAAGGCAGATATACGATATCGCAAAAAAAGGTGCCGAACGCATAGACGACGAGTGCCAGAAGGATGCAGACGGAGTTCCGGCTGGCGTCCTCAAAGCCGGGGCGCCCACGCGACCGCTGGAAAGTACGCCAAGTCATCCAGAAAGCAGTAAGGATCGACCACACGTAAAAAAACAGGCCCGGAACGCCGTTTTCGCTCGATATTTTCAGATAGGAGTTGTGTGCCGTCAGCCAGGGTGCTTTTCGCCCGGAGGTTTTCTTCATGAAGTCCGCGGTTTCTCCGGCGAACATCAACATTCCAACGCCGAAGACTGGATGGCGGACAGTCGCATCCACCGCCAGTGCGGCCAACTGCATTCGCTCCTCCTCCGAACCGAGCGCCCTCCGATCCTGCATATCGGCGGTTTCCGCGGCGTCCGCACCGACATCGGCGATGGAAGAGGTTACCTCTACCGCGAATATCCGGCTCAGCGTGGCCTTAGGCAGGAGAGGGAGCGCAATGGCGAGACCGATTGGAACCACGACCAGTAGAATCGCTCTGACAGACGGAGCGGCGAGCAGAAGACCCACCACCACCACGGCGAAAATAGTCAGGAAATTCGAGCGGGAAGCCGTCTTCAGGATAAACCAGAGAGAGGCTGGAATCACAACCAGAGTCAGCAATTTGCCCAATTTCCCTTTGTGAAGCAAAAACAGGAGCAACAAAGCAGCACCCCAAAGGAGATGAAAGGCAAGGTCGTTCGGGTTTTCGAGGCTGGTGCCCGGAATATTGAACCGTGTTCCTGCCTGTGTCTGGCCTTCGGTGAAGCACAGGAAAATGATCGGGAGAACGCCGATTGCGGTTATTGACAGCAAGCGCCGCACTCCCTTCGATGTCGTCGCGACCGCACAGAATAGAAACGGGATGATCTGCAAACGCAATTCGAACGGGATAACGGAGGTGATGCTTCCCCTGGGATAGAAACTCACTGCCGAGCAGATTATTACCCAGGCGTTGAACAACATCCAGGGAAGTGCCAGCGGAATGCCCAGGAACCGCAGCACGCTGCCGGTGGACAGAACGACCAGGGGTACGATGACGGCGAAGATCCCGACCACAGGGAACGGGACATGCAGAAACACCTGAAGGATTTCGCCGGCAAAACTTGTATGCAGAGCGCTGTAGAATCCAACGAGCGCCAGCGTAAATCCCGCCGGAGCGGCAATTTGCCCGCGAAGCGCCATGCTGGCGGGCGGAGCGAACCTCCCGCCCCCGCGAAATCCGGAGGCCGGATGTGCAACTCCGACTCCGGCGGCATTTCCAAATTGTCCTGGAACCGGTCCAAAGGCACCGATTCGCTTACCGGGGAGCACGGGGATTCCCCGGGAATGATTCGGAACGAAACTGCGCGGCATGAGCTACTTGACCAAGTATAGCGGACGACAAACACGATTCACCGCCTGACGGGACGGCGCCAGGGGCTCCGCCGCAAGCCGCGCGGCTCTATGCGGGTTCGCCTGCGAGAAACGCCGCAACCCGCGCCTCTGCCTCTTCCGCGATTGCGGGTTCGTCGCCAAAACCGGAGACGATTTCGAGCCCGGGCTCCTGCCGGAACCAGGTCATCTGGCGCTTGGCATAGCGGCGGGTTTCGCGCGTGGCATAAAACAGCGCGTCTTTGGGCGAAAGCTCTCCGTTAAGCGACTGCAGCGCCTGCTTGTATCCGATGGATTCAAAGGGCTTGCAGCCGGGCGCGTACCCCATCGCGAGAATCGACGCGGTCTCTTCGATGAGGCCGTTTGCGAACATGGCCGCCACGCGGGATTCGAGCCGTTGGTAGAGCCGTGCGCGGTCCGGAAACAGACCGATCTTCAAGACGCGGAAACCCTGCAGCGCGTCTCGTCCGGCGGCGAAGGCCCCGGTCGCGGTGCCTGCGGCCGAGAGGCAGATTTCAATCGCGCGGATGACTTTGGGCAAGTCATTGGGATGAATGCGGGCAGCCGTGGCGGGGTCCCTGCGCCGCAGCAGCCGGTGTGCACAGCCCGGACGCGCAGCCTCGCGCGCCCGCAGGAAGGATCTCAAATCATCGTCCCTGCCGGGGCCGGGCGCCAGGCCGTCGATGAGCGCGCGGAGGTAAAAGCCGGTGCCGCCGGCGATTATGGGCAGACGACCGCGATCCGTGATTTCATGAAGCACCGGGCGCGCGATACGGGCGAAGCCGCCAGCCGTAAATACCTCGCCGGGCTCCGCGATGTCGATTAAGCGATGTGGAATCCCCTGGCGATCTTCGAGTGGAAGTTTCGCGGTCCCGATATTGAAAAAGCGGTAGATCTGGACCGAGTCGCAGTTCACAATTTCGCCATCGAAGCGGCGGGCAATGCGCAGCGCGAGAGCGCTTTTCCCTGAGCCCGTAGGGCCGGCGATGGCAACGAGAGCTGGATTTTGGGGCAACGGATTGTCTTCCTTCAACGTCTTCCGGTCAGCGGTATACAATGAGGACGGACGGATTGTGCCGCTTCACGATGCCGCGGGCGTTCCGATCCGCTGCGGGTGTGTCGGGGCCGCACAAAGAAAGCTGGAACATGATCTGTCATTCGAAAGCCGCGCTTCTGTCATTCGGTTTGGTTTGCTTTTCAGCCGCTACGCCGGCCTTTTCCCAATCTCCGGCAAATCCTGCTCCGGCGAATCAGACAGACGAACACGCAACGTCATATTACGACTTTGCCATGGCCCATCTCTACGGCGAACTGGCGGGAGCGTACGGCAATCGCGGTGAGTACGTCAACAAAGCGATCGATTTCTATCGGCAGGCGATGAAAGCCGATCCGTCCGCGACAGTTATCGCGGAGGAGTTGACCGAGTTTTACGTTCAGGCCGGTCAACTCGACAAGGCGATGCAGGAAGCGGATGTGCTGCTGAAGGCGAACCCGGCGAACAATAATGCGCGTAAGATTCTGGCGCGAATTTACAGCCGGCAGATTGGCGATCCCGATCAGGGCAAGGTCGATCAGACCATGCTCAAGAACGCGATTGACCAGTATGTGAAGATTACCGGGCAGGACCCCAAAGATACGGAGAGCCTCTCGATGCTGGCCCGGCTCTATCGGGTTTCGCACGACCAGGCGGGCGCGGAAAAAGCGTATCGTCAGGTGCTGGCGATCACACCTGATGACGACGACGCCCTGAACGGGCTGGCCATGGTCTACGCGGACCGGGGCGACCTTCCCAACGCGATCGCCCTGCTGAAACAGGCGGTCGACAAGAATCCGGATCCACGCACGGTGATGACCCTCGGTGAGTTTTACGAGCAGGTCAAAGATTTTTCGAAGGCAGCGGACACGTTCAAACAGGCGATGGCGCTGACCAACAACGACATTCAGGTGCGGAAGCACTGGGCGGTGGATCTCTTTACCGCGGGACGCCTCGATGAGGCTCTGGGTGCTTTCCAGCAACTTGCCACTGACGATCCGAAGAACGTGGCGCTGCAACTGCAGATCGCCGAACTGCTGGAGCGAAAACATGATTTCGCGGCAGCGGGCGTGGCTCTGGCGAAGGCGCAGGCGATTGAAAACTCGACACAGGTGCGGTACGCGCAGGTGGAGCTGTTACGGCTTGAGGGCAAGGCTCCGCAGGCCATTGCGGACATGCAGGCTCTCCTGAACGATTCGAAGAAAGACAATTATACGGACGAGGAGAAGGCGCAGCGCAAGCAGTTGCTCCTGGGCCTCGCGGCGATGCTGGAGGAGGCGGGCAAGACCCAGGAAACGATTGCGGCGTTGCGGCAGATTGCCGATGTCGATCCTTCGCTGGGCTCGAAAGTAGAGGCGCAGGTCATTGAGGCGCTGCGGTCCGCCAAGGAATACAAAGCGGCCCGGCAGGAAGCGGATTCGGCGTTGAAGAAGTTTCCATCCGAACGGGTCCTGATCCTGGAGCACGCTCAGTTATTGAGCGATCTCGGCCAGACGGACGCGGCGATCAATGAATTGAAGGCACTGCCGAACTCCGCGAAAGACCGCGATCTGCAGGTCAATATCGCGCAGGTTCAGGATAAGGCACGGCGTTTCGGGGACGAGCGAAAGACGCTCGATGTGGCGGATGCCTTGTCCACCACCCCGCAGGACAAACAGGCGATCGAGTTCATGCGCGGCGCGATGTTCGAACGCGAGAAGAACTTCGATGGGGCCGAAGCTGCTTTCCGGGCCGTGCTCGCGACGGATCCGGGAAACGCCGATGCGATGAACTATCTGGGCTACATGTTTGCGGACCGGGGCATTCGTCTGGATGAAGCGCAGCAGTTGATTTTGAAGGCGCTCGATATCGAGCCTGGCAACGGAGCTTTTCAGGACAGCCTCGGCTGGGTCTATTACCACCAGAACCGGCTCGATCAGGCGGCTGACGAACTTCGCCTTGCGGTCGACAAAGTGGGGAAAGACCCCACGGTGCACGATCACCTGGGTGACGTTTACTTCAAGCAGGGCAAGATTCGCGAGGCGATTCAGCAATGGGAAGTCTCGGTTTCCGGGTGGAAAGTAGCCGCGCCCGGGGATCAGGATCCCGTGGAACTCGCGAAAGTGACGAAGAAGCTTGAAGGCGCGCGCGTTCGCGTGACTGAAAAAGCACGCTGAGAAAGCACGCGTTCCGTTCGCTTAAAATAAAACGGTCCCGGGGCTAAACAGAGTCCCGGGACCGGAATTCCACCCGCATAACCACCGGCTGCATCACAGGACGTCGGCGAATCCGCGCTTCATATAGCGGAACACCAGCCCGCCGCAGACAAACGCCGTGATCGCGAACAAAGCGGTCGTTCCCAGATCTTTTGCCGTCGGCAACGCACTACCCAGGAGAATTTCCTGGTATTCCCGCACGATATAGGTGAGCGGGTTGGCTTTCAGCAAAAACCGGCTCCAGGGGGGGAATCTGTCTTCGGAGATCAGAATCGGCGTGGACCAGAACCAGAGGGTCAGGATTACGGAGAGAACCTGCGCCGTGTCCCGCAGGTATACCTGCAATGCCGCGACGATCCAGCCGATTCCCACCGCGAAAAGGCCGACCAGCAGGATGTAAACGGGCAGTAAAGCGAGGATGGGGTTCAGGTGCCGCAGGAAGATTGCGGCGCCGGCGACCGCCAGCGCGACTGCGAGGAGGTGATTGATCAGGGATGAGAGAAAAATCGACACGGGCACGATCTCAGCCGGAAAGACCGTCTTCGTGATCAGGTTGGCCTGGTCGATCAAAGATCCCGCGGATCGCTGCACGGTCTCGCTGAAGAGCAGCCATGGAAGCATGCCCGCGAAGAGCAGCATCGGGTAGTTGGTGGTCACCTGGCCGGGACCTGGCGTCATTTTGAGGCAGATGCCGAAAATGAAAACATAGCTGGCGAGCAGGACGAGGGGGTGGATCAAACCCCAGAGCCAGCCTGCCGCGGAGCCGATATAGCGCTGCTGAAAATCGCGTTTAACCAGCTGTAATATCAATGTTCTGCGCGCGATCAGGTTGCGTGCGAAGTGCGTTCCGGGTATACGTTTCGGCAAGTCGGGATGTTAGCAATGAAAAGGGTTGACTTGCAAGCTTAAAGAATGTTAACTTGGCAGTTTCTCAACTTTAGCCGGTTTCGATCCCGCTTCGGCGGCAGAGTTGTATTCGATCGGGGCCTTGACAGTCCGGAATCGCCTGGGGCACGCATTTCCGAAATCGCGAGCCAAAAGGAAAGGGCTTGAAGCAAGATTATTTTATAGTTGTATTGGCGCATTCGTTCCATGGGCGCTTGCGGCGCATCCACATTCCGCACCGGGTAGTCTATGGTGCACTGGGCGCGTTTGGCGTCGCTCTGCTGCTTCTGTTCAGCGTAGTGGGCAGTTACGCAAGAATGGCGTGGAAGGTATCGAACTACAATTCACTTCAGCACGAAGCGCAGTTGCTCCGGGTGCGGTATGACAATCTTCAGCTGAAGGTCAAACAAACCAACGAGCAACTGGCCAGTCTTCAGTCGCTGGCTGACGAGGTCACCACCGCCTATGGGGTGAAGAGACAAGTCACGGGCTCCGCGGACCTAGTCGAAGAAGCGCCGCTGGTCCCGACCATGCACGATACGCTGGCCGAGTACAGCTACCTCCGCACCACCAATCTGGCAACCAGCCAGCGAAACATTTTCACGCGGGGCGACTTGAACGTTCTGCCAGACGTGTGGCCTGTCAATGGGCGTCTGATGGGTGGTTTCGGCGTACGCAGCGATCCGTTCTCGGGTGAAGGCGCCATGCACACGGGCGTCGATATTTCCGCTCCCATGGGAACGCCCGTGCACGCGACGGCCGACGGAATCGTCGTCCATGCGGGCTGGAACGGCGGCTATGGCCGCTGCGTGGTGATCGATCACGGCAACAATTATCAGACATGGTACGCGCATCTTTCCCGAATGGACGTGATTGAAGGCCAGGAGATCCGGCAGGGAGAAGTGCTGGGCGCTGTCGGAACCACGGGCAGGTCCACCGGGCCGCACCTTCACTACGAAGTTCGTATCGCCTCAACGCCCGTGAATCCTTACCGGTTCCTCGGACGGACGCTGGCTGTCAAAGCCGCGCCCCCGGCGAGCGAATTTCCGTTCTGAACCCGCAGGTCACTGGGGGGCTCACTGGAGCGCGTAACCGGTTGCCAGCGCATGAGCCCAGTCGGGCCGGTTGGCTTTTTTCGCGTCGTCCGAGGCTGCGCGCCAGTCGTATTCCAGTGCCATAAAATCGATCTTCCAGCCGCCGGCTTCCCGGTCGAGCAGCGCGTATCGCGCGTGTGGACTCCCCGTTTCCATATAGTGAGGCCAGGGGTGGATGTCATCGTACGCCTGCAAGCCGACACTTCCCGGATTGACAATTTGAATGCCGCCGCCGATTGAAACCACGCGCGGAATGTGGGAGTGTCCGCAAAGCACGAGCCTTGCGCCAGGGTTTCCCAGCCTCTTGCGAATGGCTTTCGCAGCTGCCAGATGCGCTCCCCGTTCGCCGACTTCTTCCAGCAGGTATTGCAGATCGCTGCCTGGCGAGCCGTGACAAAGCAGAATATCCGTTTCGAGTTCCAGCATCTCCGGAAGGCTCTGAAGCCAGCGCTTATGCCGGTCTTCGAGTTGAGCGTACGCGGCGTGGTCGGACGCCCCCATTGCTTCCGCTGGCCGATCCACCAGCTGGCGGTCATGATTGCCGCGAATGTGCAGGTACGATTCGCTCATCAGCAGATCGGCGGTCGCGGCGGCCTGGAGAGGGCCGGAAAGATGGTCCCCAAGGTTCACTACCAGGTCCGGGGATTGCTTCCGAAGGTCCGCCTGAACAGCTTCGAGCGCGCGCAGATTGCCGTGAATGTCGGCGATGACTCCGATTCTCAATCGTTCACCTGACGAAATAGTGTAGCGTCTTCCTGATAACCTTAGTAGTTGCTGCGCTGGATCTGTATTATTTCCGTCTCGCTGATCTCTTCCTGGCTGGTTTTCGCCCCGTCCCCGTGCCTGGCGGCGGATACGGTGGCCGTGCTGCCGCTCTTCAACCTGAACGAAAGCAAGGCCCCCAATCTGGACTGGATCGGTGAAAGCGTCTCCGAGACGATTCACGAGGCGCTCGATGGCGGCGGGCTGCTGGTTCTATCGCGCGAGGATCGCGAGGAGGTCTACCACCGGCTTTCGCTGCGCACCGGCGTGGTTCTGACCAAAGCGTCTGTTCTGAAGATCGGTGAAACGCTGGATGCGGGGCATGTGATCTTCGGGGAATTGCAGGTGGATGGCGCCGACGGCCCCACTGTCAGCCTCAAGGCGAACCTGCGGCTGGTGGCGCGCATCATCGATTTAAAAAAACTCCACGAAGGTCCGGAGTTTTTTGAAGAAGGCCCTCTTGAGAATCTGAGCCAGATGGAAACGAAACTGGCATGGATGCTGCTGCGATACCTCGCGCCGGCAACCGCGCCTCAGGAAGAGACGTTTCTGCACGAACGCCCGCCGGTGCGCGTGGACGCCATGGAGAGTTATGTGCGGGGGTTGATGGCGCCGAACGAAGACCAGAAGATCAAGCTTTTCACGCAGGCCGTTCATCTGGACGAACACTTCTCTCAGCCTGACTTCGAGCTGGGGCGCATGTTATTCGGCAAAAAAGATTATCAGGCGGCCGAACCATGGCTGGCGAAGGTTGCGAAAGGCGACTCGCGCTATATGGAGGCTGCGTTCCTGCGCGGCATCTGCAAGTACTATCAGGGGGATTTCGATGGCGCGGCCTACCAGTTCCGGATGGTTTCCGCCCAGATCCCGTTGAATGAGGTTTTCAACGATCTGGGAGCCGCGCTGTCGCGCCGGAACGATGCCGCGGCTACGGTGAATTTCACCAAGGCCCTCGAAGGTGACGAGGCCGACCCCGACTACTGGTTCAACGTGGGTTACTCGCTCTGGAAACAGGGAAGATTCGACCTGGCAGCCACGAAGTTCCGCGCCGTGCTGGAACGTTCTCCCGGAGATACGGAAGCCGCGGCTCTGCTCGCCCGCTGCCTGAAAATGGACGGACCGCATGCGAGCGGGGACGCCCGGAGCGAGGGCCGGGAGCGAATCAAGACTACTTTTGAAGATTCCGCCTTTCGGCAACTCCAGGCAGAACTTAAAAAAACCAAATAAGCGGATTAATGTACTTTAACGTACATGGGATTGGCGTTTGCTTGACAAACACCTTTATCTCGTATGCCATGCCTCCTGACGCTGGTCGTCCTGATGTTTCCGCGGATCATTCTGGTACTGCTGTGGCTGTTTTCACATTTTCTTGATCACGCTTACCACGGTCTCGTCATCCCGCTTCTCGGGTTTATCTTTCTGCCCATCACGACAATCGTGTACGCGTGGATGGTGAACTCGGGCTTGCCGCTTGCGGGCTTCAACCTCGTGATCCTCATCATCGCGGTGCTGCTCGATGCCGGTTCGCACACGAGCGGCGCGGGCTATTACCGGCGGCGCCGGATCTAGTGGCAATTGCGGCTTATTGCGGCGAGCCTGGCTACACGCGGCTCTGAAATTGCGCGATAATCGCGCACAGGGTGATCGTGCGCCGGTCCGCTATTTTCGCTGTTCTCGCGGCGGCGCTGGCTTGTCCTCTCTTCGCGCAATCGCACGCGGCGGCCGATCTTGGCCGGGCGATTCTTACGGCGGGTCTGGATTCGTCCGCCTGTTACCGCGTGCGCGATCTGGAAATTGACGAAGAAGACGCGCAGTTCTACCTCACCGACGGCTATCTCATTTTCGGAAAGCCCGTGAACGGCGCGCCGATCTCCGCCGTCTTCACTTCCGACGTGGCGGGTGGCGACGCCGAGGTGCTTCTGCTGCCACCCGACCGCTCGGAACGCAGGACGCTGTCGGAATACACGGGTACGCCTAATCTGGATGAACACTTCCTGAACGCGGTCTTTCTGTTTACGGAAACGCGGGCGCGGGCTCTCGCGGAGGAAATTCGCGCGAAAGGCGATGCCAGGCCGGCGCCGGAGGTTGCCGCGCTCATGTCCGACCGGTGGGCCGCGGCCGTAGCCAATCTCGCGGGCAGTCTTGAATCGCGGCTGGTGCTCGACCTGATCGACGGCGCGCCAGCGCGGAAAGGGTTTTTCGAAGCCATCGTCCACGGACGCAAGCTTGGCAACTTCGACGTTGGTTACGATGCGCGAAGCCGCGAACAGCTCAACGCCGGTCAGTTGAATACGCGCAATGGGCAGACTTACCGGGACGTATGGGCCAGTTTCGCCGACAGGGACCATCGTAATCTCCCGCCTCCGGCGCCCGAAGAAGAGATTCTGAGCTACCGCATTGAAGCCACGCTGGATTCGTCCTTCACGTTGCACTGCGTGACGCGAGTTCGGATCAGGGCGACGGCCGGGTCGCGCCATGCGATCCCGTTCGATCTTTCGGGGCAGATGCACGCGACGGGGGCGAAGGTCGATGGCGTGGAAGCGGAGGTATATTCTCGCGACCGTCCGGCTGACAGTTCCATCGGGAACAGCGAAGACGAACTGCTGATCGTGGTGCCACCGCGGCCGCTCGATCCGGGTTCCGAGCACGAAATCGAAATTCGTCACGAAGGAAAAGTCGTTCTCGATGCCGGCCATCAAGTCTATTTCGTCAGTTCGCGCGGAACCTGGTATCCCAATCGCGGTGCGCAGTTCGCCACTTACGACGTCACGTATCGTTATCCGAAAGCGCTCGATCTGGTCAGCGCGGGGCAGGTGAAAGAGGATCGCACGGAAGGGGATCTGCGGATTACGCGGCGCGTGCCGGATGGCCCGATCCGTCTGCTGGCCTTCAACCTCGGTCAATACGAGACGAAAGTCGTGGAACGTCACGGAGTTCGAATCGAGGTCTCCGCCAACCGCGAGCTGGAAGACGCTCTGCGGCCACGTTCTCAGGATCCGCCGCCCGCTGACGCCAATCCCGCTGCTGGAAGCCCGTTCCGGCCGCGGCGCGGGCTTGCAAGCCCCAACCTGAACGAACAGCCCGAGACGTTCGTGCAGACGGTGAGTCCAGGCAATCAGCTGTCGCAGATTGCGGGCGAACTTGCGGGAGCCGTTGACTTTTATCGCGCGCGCTTCGGCGACCCTCCGCTGACCCGGATCGAAGTATCCCCCGTGCCCGGGCGTTTCGGACAGGGTTTCGCGGGCATGATTTACCTTGCGACTCTTTCTTACCTGCCTACCTCGGTGCGGCCTCTCTCGCTGATGCCGGCCTCGCAGCAGATCTTTTACACCGAACTCCTGCGCGCGCACGAAGCAGCGCACCAATGGTGGGGCAATATTGTTACTTCCGCCGGCTACAGGGACGAGTGGCTGATGGAGGCGCTGGCCAATTATTCCGCGCTGCTCTATCTCGAAAACCGGAAGGGGCCGAAGTTTATCGACGGCATCCTGAACGAATACCGCCGCCAGTTGCTGGCAAAAGGCCCGGATGGCGAAACGAACGAGGCGGAAGGCCCGGTGGTGGAGGGCAGGCGGCTCGAAAGTTCGAACAATCCGAGCGCATGGATTGCCATTGCATACGGCAAGGGCACATGGATTCTCCACATGCTGCGGCGGCGCATGGGCGATATGCAGTTCACGAAGATGCTGGCCGAACTGCGCCGACGCTACGAGTGGAAGACCATCGACACGGAGCAGTTCCGCTTACTCTGCGCCGAATTCGTGCCGAAGGACCCGGCCGACCCGAAGCTTGAAACTTTCTTCGACCAATGGGTTTACGGGACAGGTCTGCCCGATCTCAAGCTGAAATACGCGGTCAAAGGCAAGCCCGGGGCATGGAAGCTGACGGGAACGGTGACCCAGGCCGAGGTTCCGGACGGCTTCAGCGTCATGGCGCCGGTTGAAATCCAGACCGGCCGCGGAAAGGTTGTTCGGGAAGTGCTGACCGGTGCGGATGCCGCGGCCTTTTCGGTTCCGGTTTACGCGGCAAATGCCAAAGCCATGCTCGATCCCGGTGCAAGCGTGCTGCGACGGTAGAATTGTAACTTCCCCATGCGATCGGATCTGGTCTGTTTCAACCCCGCGTGCCGCGCGCGATACCGCATTACCGCGGTCCTCTATAACTGTTCGAAGTGCGGCGGACTGCTCGAAGCCCGATATGACTTCGGCCGTCCCGATGTGGACGCGCTTAAGCGCACGTGGCGCGAACGGCGGATGTCGAATGCGCCGCTCGATCAAAGCGGTGTCTGGCGGTATCGGGAACTGTTCCCGTTCATTGAGGACGACCGGCATATCGTGACGCTGCGCGAGGGGAATACGCCGCTGCTGAACGCTCCGCGATCGGCGGATTACGGCGGTCTGGACGGGCTGACTTTCAAGCATCAGGGGTTCAATCCCACCGGCTCGTTCAAAGATAACGGCATGACGGGAGGGGTGGCGCAGGCGCGGCTGCTCGGCATGAAGCGCGTGGCGTGCGTCTCCACCGGCAATACATCGGCTTCGATGGCTGCTTATGCGAGCGCGGGCGGTCTCGAACCGCTGATCTTCATCCCGCACGGGAACATCTCGTACGGCAAACTGGCGCAGGCGCTCGAATATGGCGCGAAGACGTTCCAGGTCGATGCGAATTTCGACCAGATTCTGGCGCTGGTGCGCGTGCTGGCCGAGCGCCTGGGCATTTATCTGCTCAACTCGATCAACCCGTTTCGCATCGAGGGTCAGAAATCGATCGTAATCGAGATGATGGACCAGCGTGACTGGCGGGTGCCCGACTGGATCGTGCTGCCTGGCGGTAATTTAGGCAACGTCTCGGCATTCGGTAAAGGCTTGCGCGAAATGCATTGCCTGGGGCTGATCGACCAGCTCCCGCGTCTGGCGGTGGTGCAGGCGGAAGGCGCGTCTCCGTTCTACGAATACATGCGGGACACGGCGCTGGAGCCGTTCCGGGCGCAGGAGCATCCGGAGACGCTCGCGACCGCGATCAAGATTGGCGACCCCGTTTCGTGGCCGAAGGCGCAGTTCGAGATCGAGAGCACGAACGGAGCGGTAGAGCGTGTCACCGAGCAGGAGATTGCGGATGCCAAGGCGATTATCGGCCTGAGCGGCATCGGCTGCGAGCCGGCTTCCGCCGCAACCCTTGCGGGTATCCGGAAACTGACAGGGGCAGGGGTGATCTCGCGGGATGCGGATGTGGTTGCGGTGCTGACCGGCAACGTGCTCAAGGACCCGGATTACATCTATCGCTATCACACGGGAGAACTCAAGGCTCCGGACGGATCGCCGATCGTGGCGACTTTCGGCAACAGGCCGATCGTGGTTCCGAACGATGCGGAACGGATCGCGGAGTTGATCCGGTAATACTTGCACGGACGCGATATGCTGGTAGCACCTGAAAAGGTGCTTTTAACGGAGTGTTTACATGCTTGATATTACGAGCGATATCCAATCGCTGACCACCTTTCGCCGCCGGTCCGGCGATTTCATGAAACAACTCGAAAAAACCAGGCGTCCGGTGGTGCTTACGGTGAAAGGGAAAGCGGCGGCTATTGTTCAGGATGCCGAGGCCTATCAGCGCCTCCTCGATATTGCAGCCAGTGCAAGCGCGGAGGAGGGCATCCGTCAGGGACTGGAAGATGTGAAACAGGGAAGAGTTCGGCCAGCGAGGGAGTTCTTCGCGGAATTCGAAGCCGAACATGGCATATCGCGTTGAAGTCTCCTCCCGCGCCCAGCGGGATCTGGCTCGGATTTACAAGCGGATCGAGGCGGATGACTCCGACTCCGCGCTGAAGTGGTATCGCGGGTTCACGCAGGCGATTCTCAGTCTGGAAGAACAACCGCACAGATGCGCTGTCACGCCAGAAAGGGACAAGCTCAGACACCTGCTTTACGGCAACAACCCACACATCTACCTTTGAGAGCTGCCCGCCTTGTGCAGAATCGCACGGGCGCATCGCCGCCACGAATCGAGTTGATGCTGCTACCCCGCAAACCCACCCGCCGTGACGAGTTGTAGCTGACGAGGTAAATCCGCGAGGCGTCACGCGCCAGTGACCGATTTGACCAATCGATACAATCACTTATCGTCCACAGTGCCTGAGACCGCCGCAAACGCGTGGTACGGATAAGGCCGAAGGAAAAGCCGTGACCGGAACCTGGTATGAAAGATACAGCGAAAGCGAGAGAATCGGCCATACAATTAAGCGTCCCCCCGACCTTGAAGCACTGATCGACACGCGCCTTTCGAGCGGCGGCTATCCCGATGTTGAGGATGTTTTGCGCCGCGCCCTTGAAGCGCTCCCCTGCGCGGCAATTCCCGGCCCGGCATCACAATCCGTGCCCTTCGTTTCTGGGCGCTGACCCGCTATCCGAATTACGCCGTTATGTACCGGTCAGAGACGGCCCGCTTCGAGATCGTTGCCGCTATGCACGGAAAGAGAAATATCCGGCCGTTCTGAAGCAGCGTCAATGCAGGACCCTGCCCACGTCGCATGGCCTGAAGGCCCGTAAACATTGGGCTTGGCATGTTGCAAATGTGTACTGCAAAATGAACGGAATGAAATGCGCTACCGGGTTGCCAAGAACACAGTGTTTGACGGTACTCCACCAACGGAGATCGTAAGGGACACGTCATCTTTTTCGGATGCTGCCGGTAACTGTGCGTTCACCTGATACAACCCTACTTCCCCAGGCACAAGCCCCGAGAAGAGCACGCTTGCGGGTGCGCCACCTATCGTGACCGTTGGAGTGACCGTTGTCCACGATAGCGGATTGGCGAGAGCCGGAGCCCCGGTGATGGGTTGATTGGTTACGGGACCTAACCCGGTGCAGTAGATTTGCACGACCGCCCCGGTTATGGCCGGATTCGCAGGCCCGACCAAGTTGTAGCTCGCGTCCAGAACGGCACCTTGGTTTGTTTGGGCATTAACGACGAAAATTCCGGGAGCGTACACTGCAAGAGGCACCGTCTCTATGGCGCTGGGCTGTCCATTCTGAGAGACAGAGACGGTCGTTTGCGTTTCGCCTGTGAGTTCCCAAGGAATTTGGACATTAAACTGGGACTGCGAGCCAAAAAAGAGTGGGGCCAGTGGCGCAGTGCCGAACTGGAACGAAAGGCCAGAGAGCACAGTGGAGATTGGGAAGCTAGTGGAAGACGTGGGGGGCGGGTATCAGAAAAGTTCCGAACACTGACGCAATGCTGCCCGGTGCCACTGGGGCCGCGTAACTGGCCGCGTCGACGACTCCGTTCGCACTGATCGACGGGAGGATATTACCCAAGTTGAGCCTGAAAATTGTGCCGCCGTTGTATAGTCCGCCCCCACCAGTCGTGCCGTAAAGGTCGCCGTCGGAGCCCAGCGTGAGTGTGGCTTGGGGATACTCGCCATCCGCGCCGCTGAAACTGTAGACCGTTGTCATGACACCGGTCGGGGTGATCCTAAAGATCGTTCCGTGCTTGTGTGCTGCGCTGATTCCAACCGTTCCATAGAAGTTGCCATCCGGGCCAAGCATGAGCGCGACGCCGGGAGGCGGGCCACCATCGCTAAAACTGTACAGCGCTGTCAGCGTGCCGGTCGGGGTGACCTTGAAGACAATGCCGTTAGCCGTCAGCCCATAGAAGTTGCCATCGGGTCCCAGCGTGAGCGCGGCATCAGGATATGAGGGGGCTGAACTGCCAAAGCTGTGAAGCGTTGTCAGAACGCCAGCAGGGGTGATCTTGAAGACCGTGCCGGTACCGTTTGCCCCGCCCGAAGAAGTGGTCCCATAGAAGTTACCATCAGGGCCAAGCGCGAGCGGGGCTTCGGGACCCGCACCATCCGCGCCGCTAAGGGCCTGTCACAAAACAACCGGATCAGTTTGGAGAGGGCCGCGGCGAGATTGTGTAGTTCCAATCCCCATGAA
>Ga0207933_1001583_pt1 | contig 16670 bp, 17 predicted proteins | sample NGESurdeep092012_4_FD_184488 | JGI IMG/M metagenome (GOLD analysis project Ga0207933, IMG submission 184488) | Arctic peat soil microbial communities from Barrow, Alaska - NGEE Surface sample F53-3 deep-092012 (SPAdes) | ecosystem: Environmental > Terrestrial > Soil > Wetlands > Peat ...
GTTCGCGGAACTTGGCGAAGACGAGCCGGACCGCCTCGACCACATGCTCGTCCGGATCGATCTCGATCTTGCCCGCCTCGCTCCAGCAGAAGCCCGGCGGCAGACAGCGACGAGGCCTTTGCCCACATCCACATCGTCGCCTCGACTATATGGCGGTCACGAGCCGCCGCATCGCCGGGCGAAGCGAAGTCATCACCGGCCGACGCGACAGCGAGGAAGCCCTGCGATTCCGCGAACGCGCGACCGACTACGAAGCGCAGAGCAAGGAGCTGCAGCAGGAATACCGCGATCTGGCAACCGAACGGGCCGCCCGCGCGGCTGATCCGCAGGAACGGCAGCAGCAGGAAGCCCAGGTTCCGAACAGCCAATCGGCCCAGCCGGCGGAGAACAGCGCCACCAAGGAAGCCGAAGCGCGCGATCCCGAGCTGCCCAAGGGCGAATTGACCGACGCCAAGGCCGAGAGCATCGCCAAAATTCGGGAGCAAGGCCGGCAGATCGAGAGCGCAGAGAAAGTGCGACAGAACGACCAAAGTCGCGACCGAGGGGGACGATCGCTATTGGCGCACTCATCGATCAGAACGCCGAGCGGATTGAGGAGTACCACACACAAACGCCGCCCGCTTCCGCGCTGTCACCGCCGTCAATTCACCTCTGGGGTCAATGAACAGAGTCGAGCGTTCGAGCGTGGCAAGGTTCGGCATCAACAGGCTTCTTGATCTTCCCGTCCCGGCCGCCGGGCGATTGATGCTCGCCGTCCTCGACGCCCTGGCTGACGTGGAGTGCGACCTCATCCGCACCAGCGCCGCCGAGGGGCGGAGCCGCGCCAAGGCGCGCGGGCAGCACATGGGCCGCCCCCGAAACTCACCGACGCGCAGAAGGCGGAGGCTGGCCGCCGTCACCAGAGTTGACCCCTCGACGTGGTTGCGATGGCGGGATGTAAAGTCGCTTTTCGATTCCTATCGTTTTCTTTCTCAATTTTGAGCGTGTCGGGATGCTGGGCACGGTCGTCGCGCGCGGTGCCGATTAGGCGCGCACGACCTTCTCGGTCTCTGTCTTTGGTTGATAAAGGTGCCGTGCTAACCTGCCCGTTCTATGGCGTGACCCATCAACGAGGCCGCGCCATTTCGGCTTCAGCGACGTCGAGATCGGGAGACTGGAGTCGGAAGGGCTGAGGCTCAGCCGACCCTGCGGCGCAGCCACGCCGACAGCCGCTCGGCCGCGATCACGATGACGAAGGTGACCACCAGCAGCAGCGACACCGTGCGGTACTGGAACAGGTTCATCGCCGTCAGCAACTGGAAGCCGATCCCGCCGGCGCCGACGAACCCCAGGACCAGCGAGGAGCGGATGTTCTCGTCCAGCCGGTAGAGCGTGATCCCGAGCAGCGACGGTAGCACGCTCGGCACGACGGCGTGGCTGAACACGGCGGCCCGCGAGGCGCCCGACATGGCGACGGCCTCCACCGGGCCCATGTCCATGTCCTCGATCACCTCCGCGAACAGCCGCCCAAGCATCCCGACCGAATGCACCGAGATCGCCAGCGCGCCGGGGAACGGGCCAAGCCCGACGGCGGTGACGAACAGCAGCGCCCAGACGAGATCGGGCACGGCGCGGCAGAGCGCGATCAGCCCGCGCGCGCCGGCATAAAGCGGACGCGCCGGTGTCGTGTTGCGGGCGGCGAGGATCGCGAGCGGCAGCGCGAGCAGCACGCCCGCTGTGGTGCCGAACAGGGCGATATCGACCGTTTCCAAGGCCGGCCACGCGACTTCGCGCAGCTTGCTGAAGTCGGGCGGGAACGCGCGCGACAGGAAATCCGCCATTCCGGCGGCGCCCGTCACCAGGTCCTGCGGACGGGCATGAACGACCAGCGCCGCCTGCCCCAGCAACACGAGGAACGCGAACACGCCGATGAACCCGAGCGCGTGGCCCGTACGCCCCGGCTGCGGGTCGAGCGGGGGGGCCACGCGCTCCAGCGCGATCGGCCGTACCTCGTTCATGCCGTGACGTCTTCGTAGAGCGCGGCGATGTCGGCAGACGACACCGCCGAGGCGGCTTCCAGGAACATCGTCCGACCGTGCCGCAGCCCCAGAATGCGGTCCGCGTAGCGTTGCGCGAGGGCCGGCTGGTGCAGCACACACATGACCGCCAGGCCTTCCTCGGAGGCGAGGCGGCGGAGCAGCCGCATGATTTCCTCGGCCGCCTCCGGATCGAGGCTCGCCACCGGCTCGTCGGCGAGCAGCGCGCGCGGGCGCTGGGCGAGCGCGCGCGCGATCGCCACACGCTGCGCCTGGCCGCCCGACAACGTGCCGGCGCGCTGGGCGGCGAAACGGCGCAGGCCGACCGCATCGAGGCAGTCATGCGCCAGCGGGGTTTCCTGGCGCGGCAGCTGTCCGATCGCAGAGCCGAAATTGCGGTGCCGCCCCAGCGTTCCGCACAGGACGTTGGCGATCACGCTGCGCCGGCGCACCAGATGCGCGTGCTGGAAGATCATGCCGAGCGCGAGTCGCGCCTCGCCCAGGCTCCGTCCGGCGAGCCGGCTGATCTCCTGGCCGGCGACCCGCACCACCCCCGTGGTTGGGCGCAGCATCCCGGCGACGCAGCGCAGCAGCGTCGATTTGCCGCTGCCGTTGTGGCCGAGCACCACGACCAACTCGCCCGGGCCGATCGACAGGCTGGCGTTATCGAGCGCCAGCCTGCCGGTCGGATAGCGCATCCCGAGGCCGGCGGCCTCGATCATGGCGACCACTTCAGGATAGCTTGTTGAGGTCGATGTTGAGGACATGCACGAGGTCGCGGATGCCGTTGTAGGCGGCGTCCTTCTGCGGCACGAGGTGTCCGCCATCGCTGCCGATGATCTTGAGGTCGTCGGCCGACAGTTCGCTCAAGTCGAGGGTCTGCAAGACGTGAACGAGCTTGTCGCGGAACGGCCCCTGCACGCTCGGCGCGATCGCGATCGGGTCGATCGGTATCGGGTCGGAGCGCCAGAGTTCGTCGAACATGCCCGGCTTGTAGCTGCCGGCGATGGTCGCCGAGGCGATCTGCTGGCTGTTCAGCTCCCCGGCCTGGGTCTTGTGGTTGCGAAGCGCCTCGAAGCTCGCGCCGTGGCTGCCGGCATAGATGCCCTTGACCCCGGTATCGGGGTCGATCCCGGCCTTGGCGAGCCCGTAGGCCGGGAACAGATGGCCCGACGTGGAGGCGGGATCGGAGAAAGCGAAGGTGTGGCCCGCGACCTCCTTCAGGGTGTGGATGCCGGAGCCCGGCCAAGTGACGATGCCGGCCGTGTAGGTCTCCGGCTTGCCGTCCTTGTCGGCGAAAGTCGCGACCGCCTCGGCCTTGGCGACCTGATGGGCGAGCACGTAGCCGAGCGGCCCGAATTCCCCAAGCTCCAGCTTGCCGCTGCGCATCGCCTCGATCTCGGCGGTGTAGGTGTTGGTGATGAACACCTGAACCTTGCAGCCGAGCTTCTTGCCGAGCAGGTCGCCGACATGATCGTAGATCGGGATCAGCTTGGCGGCGGCCTCGAAGGGCTCGACGCCGAAGCGGACGGTGCCGTTGTTCGGGCAGTCCGCGGCGGTGCCTTGGGCATAGGCGGGGGGCACCAGCGGGGCACAGAGCGCGAGCCCGGCCATTGCCACCAGGGGAATGAGGCTGGCGAACATAGGCGTTCTCCCTTAACGTAACTTGCCCGCCAAATAGCCGAGTCATGCGTCACCGCGGTTGCATCGGCATGACAGATACGGGACATCGCGACGCGTCGGCGCCCGCCGCAATGTCTTGCCTCGCCCCGCGTTAGCCTCGCGAAGGAGGCGTTCCATGCGCCAGGCGGCGATCGGGATGGGTTGGCTGGCGGGCCGGAACGGGACGGCGATGGCTCAATAGGGCCGGCAATCGGGTCCGGGACCGCAGCTCGAGCTGCTCGACCCGCGCGCGCAGCTTTTCCGACGAGCGGCCGAACGTCACCCGCAGTAATCTGGCGAGCCGCGCCTTTAGCGCCTCGATCTCGAAGCGCTGCTCGATAATCCGCCGCCAGTTCGGCGTGCGGTGCGGTGATCTCCGCTGCCTGCACCGCGATCATCGCCCGCACGTCGGCGACATTGCTCGGTAGGTCTGCGGGCGCGATCGGCATGGCGAGAGGCTCGACCATAGTCTCGCATCGCACCAAGCAAAAACTGGCACGCGACGGCGCTGCAGCCCGCCATCTCCAGTTGCCACGAATGCGCGGGCATCCGACCGCCCAAGCTCACCCCGCACCAGCAGCGCGAGGCGATCAAGCGCCGCGAACGGAGCGATGCCGCACGCACGGTTCCGTGCGGGGGCCGGCCAGTAATAGGCGTCCCTTGTACACGATTCCGTTCGGCCAGGATCTCCTCAACCTCTCCGGCCTCCCCGGACCATTGGTTCAGGGGCGGCGGCGTCTTCCCGCGCCCGCAGCCCAACCAGGTGGCGCAGGAACGTTTCCGCGCAGGCCCGCCAGCCGAATCGCTCGGCATGGTCCCGGCACGCCGCGCGGTTCGCGCCGAGCGCCGCCAGCGCCGCAACCCGCAGGTCGGCGTTGATCGTCCCCACGGGCGCCGCCGCCCCAGCCAGGACGTCCACCGGCCCGGTCACCGGAAACGCGGCGATCGGTGTGCCGCAGGCCAGCGCCTCCAGCAGCACCAGGCCGAACGTGTCGGTCAGGCTCGGAAACACCATGACGTCCGATCCCGCATAGGCGCGCGCCAACTCGGCGCCGAAACGCGGGCCGGTGAACGTCGCCTCGGGATGCGCGCGCCGCAGCGCCGCGAGTTGCGGGCCGCCGCCGACCACGACCTTGCTGCCCGGCAAATCGAGGCGCAGGAACGCCTCGACGTTCTTCTCGACGGCGACCCGGCCCACATAGGCGAAGATCGGGCGCGGCAGACCCCAATCCTCGCGTGGTTCCGGCTGAAATAGGTCGAGGTCGACGCCGCGCGACCACGCCACCACGTCGCGGAACCCGCGCGCGGTCAGTTCCGCGCGCAAGCTCGCCGTCGCCACCATCATTCCGTGCCCGGCGCCGTGGAAGTGCCGCATCCACGCATAGATCGGTCCGACCGGAATCCCCGTCCGCGCCCGGACGTATTCAGGAAATCGCGTATGAAACGAGGTGGTGAACGCCGCGTTCCGCCGCCGCGCCCAGGCCCGTGCCGCCAACCCCAGCGGCCCCTCGGTCGCGATATGCAGCGAATCGGGCGCGAAACCGGCGATCAGTCGCGCCAGCCGCCGGCGCGGCAGGATAGCAAGCCTGATCTCGGGATAGGTCGGGCAGGCGATCGAGCGGAACCGATCGGGCCCGATCACCTCGACGACGTGCCCCATCGCGCGCAACTCGCCGGCGACCGTCGATAAGGTGCGAACGACCCCGTTCACCTGCGGCGTCCAGGCGTCGGTGACGATCAGGATGCGCCGGGCAACGATCTCAGGCAGCGTGCGCCACCCGAACTTGGCGAGGCGCGCCGAGCGAGAGCTTGTTCGCCGCCACCCAGTCGATCAACTCCAGCCTGCCGTCATGGTGTTCCACCAAGGCCGTGCAGCTTTCGACCCAGTCGCCGTCGTTGATGTAGAGGATGCCGTTCACCACGCGCATCTCGGGATGGTGGATGTGGCCGCACACGACACCGTCGAACCCGCGCCGCCGCGCCTCGTCGGCCAATGCCTGCTCGAAGCGGTCGATCGCCTTCACCGCCTCTTTCACCTGCCGCTTCAGCCACGCCGATAGCGACCAGTACGGGTAGCCCAGCCGGCGGCGCACGACGTTGAACCAGCGGTTCAGCACCAGCGCGACCCGGTATGCCCAGTCGCCGAGGAGCGCGACAAAGCGGGCGTAGCGCACGACGCTGTCGAACGCATCGCCGTGCAGGATCAGCAGCCGCGCGCCCGTCGCCGTGACATGCTCGGCCTCGTCGCGCAGCCTGATGCCGGCGACCTCGAGGCCCAGCGGCAGCCAAGCGCGGAACATCTCGTCGTGGTTGCCGGGGATGTAGGTCACGACCGTGCCGGCGCGCGCGTGACGCAGGATCTGACGCAGCACTTCGTCGTGATGCGCGTCCCAGTACCACGACCGGCGCAGCCGCCAGCCGTCGATCATGTCGCCGACGAGGTAGAGCTGCTGGCAGCTCGTGCGCCGCAGGAAATCGGCGAGGAAGTCGCAGCGTGCGCCCCGCGTGCCGAGATGGGCGTCAGAGACGAACACGCTTCGGTACGTCGGGCCGCTTGGCGTGTTGACATGGGTCATCGCGACACGCAGCAGATAGACCCCGCGCCGCGTCGCGGAAGTGAAGCTTGCATGAAACGAACGCCGGCCGACATGTCACGCAATCGCCGCCGGATCGTCGCCGAATCGTCATTCGTGAATGCGAGTCTTCCGCCGCCCATGCTCATCATCTTCAATCCGGTCGCCGGGCGCCGCCGCGCCCATCTCCTCTGGCGCGTGCTCGATCATCTCGTGGCCAATGGCATTCGGCTGGAGATCGCCGAGACGACGCGCCGGGGCGACGCCGAGGCACTGGCGCGCGCGGCCGCGGCACGTGGCGCGCCCCTCGTCGTCGCGGCCGGCGGCGACGGCACGATCGCCGAGGTCGCAAATGGCCTGATCGGTAGCGCCAGCGCGCTCGGCCTGATCCCGCTCGGCACCGCCAACGTGCTCGCCCACGAGATCGGCTTGCCGCTCGCCCCCATCGGCATCGCCGCCGCCCTCGCCTTCGCGCGCACCCGCCCGCTCTGGCCCGGGATCGCGCATGGGCCGGACGGGGCGCGGCTGTTCGTGCAGATGCTGGGCGTCGGCTTCGACGCGCAGGTGGTGCATCGGCTGGGCCCGCGCCTGAAACGCCTCTGCGGACGCGGCGCCTATGTCATGCAGAGCGCGCGCGAACTCGCGCGCTACCGCTTCCCGCCGCTGCATTTGCGCGTCGATGGCCACGACCATGTCGCTTTTAGCGTCATCATTTCCAAGGGCCGTCTCTACGGCGGGCGCTACATGCTCGCGCCCGAGGCGATGAGCCACGAGCCGGGATTCTCGGTCGTGCTGTTCGATCGAAGCGGTCCCGGCGCGGCGCTGCTCTCCGGCACGTTCCTGCCGCTCGACCTGCTGCCGCGCGCCCCTGGAATGCGCCGCCTGCGCGCCGAGCGGATCGAGTTCCTCGGCAACGCCCCAGCGCCCGCGCAGGCGGACGGCGATCCCGCCGGCTGGCTCCCGCTGTCGATCACCGGTACGCCGGTCCCGATCCAGGTAGTGGTGGGCTGATCCGGCGGGCCCCGTCTGCAGGCATTCGCTCATCGAGGCGACGCGCCGTAAACGCCATTCTCCCCCAACCCCTCACGCAAGGGGAAGGGAGTAGAATGCCGCTATTCTTCTTCCCCTTGTACCTGATTGTTGGCGGTTCGTGGTGCGACGGTTCGTTCCGCGCATGACGGCGGCACGGCGGGTTCCGTCCTCGGCGCTCGGGACCCCGAGGGAAACTCGACCGCTGTCGAATTGAAGCGAACATGCTCGACATCGAGGCCGACCAGCGTGGCGCGATTTAGGCCCGTGCTGAACAGCCGCAGCAGCGCGCGATCGCGAACTCCGGAAAGATCGCCCGGGCAGGCGGCAGCCATACGGAGCAGCTGGGCGCGGCGTGGCAGTGCCGCGCGCCGCGGGACCGCAGCGCGGCGGCCCTCGCGAAGGATCGATTCCACGGCCGGATCGGTAACGCAGCACGCTTTCCCAGCGGCTTCTGCGTCAGTCGATCCGCGTTGCCACCCGCTCGTCATCGCCGGCGCATGATCAGGCTGGTCGCTTTCTCCTGAGCGTCCAGCCTGAAGCGTATCTGCTTCGTCGAGACGCGCGTAAAGAAATCGTCCTGAGCATCCGGCAGGAGCGCGGAGCGCGGCTCGCCGGTCACCTGCATGAAGAGTTCCGCGCCCGCTTGCGTGACCGTCACTGTGCGGTCCGGATCGAACCGGAACGTGCCGACATAGCGCGCGAGAACGTTCGGATCGACCGCGACGATGGTCCGCCGCGCCGGTTGGAAATCGGGCCAGCCGTATTCATGCGCCATGCTGCGCATCAGCGTGAACACCAGCCATTCGTGCCAGCCGTTCGTCATGGTGACAGCGCCCTCGCCCGACCCGTAGGCGACAAAGAGACTAACGAAGCCGAAGTCCACGCCTTTATGTTTAGAGAATGGATGCGCGGCGCTTCCGCCGATGATCAACCCGAGACCGTAGCCAATTCGCACCGGCGTGAGCATCGTGCGGGCCATCTCAGGCGACAGCACGCCGCCGGGTTTCCCTGCCAGCGTGTCCTGCACCCCGAGAGCGATGGTGTTCGTGCGCGGCATTGGCGCGCTGTCGCCGCGCGTGTTCACCGAGGTCACCAAGGGCAACGGCGGCGGATTGCTGAACGCGATCGAGGGCACCGCCGTGCTGGCCTTTGGCACCCTGCTGCTGGCGGTACCGCTGGGGGTCGCGGGCGGGATTTGCGTCGCGAAGTTCCGCGCGACGTGGTGGGCGCGCATAGCACGCTTCTTTTCCGACACGCTGGTGGGCGTGCCCTCCATCGTGCTTGGCTATGCGGGCTTTGTGATGTTGGTGCAGGCGCTCGGCTGGAACTTTTCCGTCGCCGCCGCCTGCATCACGCTGGCGATCATCTGCCGCCCTATGTCTGCCGGTCGAGCGAGCTGGCATTCGCCGAGGTGCCGATCGAGCTGCGCGAAGCGGCCTATGCGCTGGGCGCCGGCGACCGCAAGGTGATCCTTGGGATATGCCTGCCGATGGCCGCGCCCGGCGTGCTGACCGGCATCCTGCTGGCGCTGGCGGTCTCGGTCGGCGAGACAGCGCCGCTGCTCTACACCGCCGGCTGGTCGAACTATCTGTGGAACGGCCACGTCACCAGGTTTCCGATCGCCTATCTGACTTACGCGATCTGGACCTTCATCAACGAGCCGTTTGCCGCCGCCAACGCGCTCGCCTACGCGGCGGCGCTCCTGGTGACGAGCTTCGTGCCGCTCATCAGCGTCGTATCGCGGCCGGTCCTGGGACGCCGGTAATCGACTTCGGGTCACGTGAGGTGGCTGAGATTTAGGGGTCGACGCCGTCCGGCGGTGGCGGCGGCGCGGTCCCACAGAGAGGTCACAAGCTGTCCGCGAGCGGCGTCCAGTCTAGAATGTCATCGGGCACATCGACAGTCTCGATCACGTCCCAGGCGGCAATACCGGACGCGCGTCCAACCAGTGCGGAGACGGCGGAGTCAGCGGAGTCCCAGCTCCCGGCCAGAGTCCCGTCGAATTCGATCTTCCACCGACGCGCGTCATGCAACAGTCTGATCAACCCGTATGTGGAGCGGTATTCGTAGGCCACGGCCGGGCGGTGCCCCTTAAGGCAGATCAGCCGCGCAAGCGACGACGCTTCAGCCCGAGCAGCATCAGCGCTGCCACGCCCAGCGCCGCGATTCCGGCGGGCTCCGGGACGGCGACCGGAAGGAACGCCTCGCCGCCCGGACTGCTCAGGCCGGTCACGATCGGGGTCAGATCACCGGTGGCGAGATTCAGCTGACCAATGAAGTCGGTTCCCGAAACGCCGGAACTGGATGCCGCCGCCGAGAAGGCCGTCCCCGGTGCGAAATCGCCGGTCAACCGATAAACCGTGTTGGTGCCCTTCGCGGCGAACAGCAGCGTGCTCTGGCCGGAGCCGGAGAATACGGTGTCGTCCACCTGATTCGACAGGTTCAGGACGGCGGCGGATTGTCCGGCTCCCCCCGGATCGGTCACGAACACGAGTTGGCTGTCGCCCTGACTGTCGAGAACCAACCGCCCGTCTGGCGCGAAGATCAGCGAGTCCGGGTCCTGTAGGTTGAGCGTTGTCGTCGTCCCGGTGTTGATGACGTGCGCGGTGGCATTGCCGGCCAGGATGCCGGTTACGTTCACCTGACCCGGCGCGAGTGTCGCCGAGACGATTGCCGGGGCGGTGTTCGGGTTGATCGTGGGATTGGACGCACTGATGAACGCGGAGCCGCCTCTGAACGCCACGTCGTCGTATCCGCCGCCATGCGCGGCCGGCGTGAAGACGTAGGGCGCCGACTTCACCAACGTGCCGGGCGTCATCAGAACAAGGTTCGCATTTGCGTCCTCGTTCTGGAGCGCCCAAATCTGCCCGCTCGTCGCGTCATAGCGCAGGCCGTCGTTGTGTCCCACAACAGATGTACTGTTGAGCAGCGTACCTCCCAGGCTGTATTCCGCGATCGTGCTCACCGCGCCGCCCGCGCCGGTCGGATCGCCGCCATTGCCGTAGCCGACGTAGACATCGTTACCGACAATCGTGATGGAATCCGGTGCCGAACTGCCGGCGGGCGCCGTCGCGAATGGCGTCAGCGTGTAGCCCGACACCGCGACCGGTGCGGCCATTGCGGCGCCTCCGGCGGTGCAGAACAGAGCGGCCAACACGACCTTGCGAGCCATGCCATGGGATGTTCCCCGAGGAATCAAGATCATTTCGCCTCCTCTTCGTCGATCGCTTCACGGTTCCACACTGCGAAGGGTCGGGTTACCACCCCGTGTTCTACGCAGACAGGTGTTCTCGAAGCGTGACGGTTCAGAGACTCGCGTACGTGTGAGAATTGGAGATCTGGCTGCGCCATCAAGCCGGCAACCCCCGGCGATCGATACGTTGCTGCGGCTTCCATGCGCGGCGGCAACACCGATCACGAGGCTCGATGTGCCGTCCTGGATGAATGCCGTGAGGCAGGCAACCGGGCGCAAAGGCTGCGCCCGGCTCCTGCCGCTGCGCCGCGCTGACCGGGGAGGATCGCGGACCGGAGCTGACAGAACTGCTGCCGCTGATCGGGAGGGCCCGCACGGCGCAGCGTCTGCAAGTGGCGGCGGCGTGATCGACGCTGCCCGAGCACCGGCGTGTCGTTGCAACGTCATGGCCGGGTACTGGTCGAATGCGCGATAAGCGTGCCCGCGCCTGGGGGCGCGGGAGGCGGCCGTGGCACGACGAGCGAGACCGGATTCACGCAGCGAGGCGCCCGCGCTTTCCGGTCCTTCCTTCGCCCAACCACAACCGACGCCGGCCCCGACCCGGTTCCGCGTTCGCCATCCGTCCGACAAGACCTCGTACAGAACGATCGACGAGCTCAATCGCGAGCATCGCCTCACCTCGCTGCCGTTTCCGCCGCCGCGCGACCTGCCGGAGCCACGTCTCATGTTGGAGGCCGCTCTTGGGGATGGCGGACCGGATGCCGTGGAGGTCATCCAGGCGAGCGGGCTGGTCGTGTTTCACAGCGTCGGCGACAGCGGCAACACGCGCGGTCCCGATCCGCAGAACCTGGTCGCCGACAAGCTCGTGGGGGATTTCGACGAGGCTGATCCGAAGGAGGTGCCGCAGTTCTTCTTCCACCTCGGCGACGTGATCTACAATTTCGGCGAGGATCGCTACTACTACGACCAATTGTACGATCCCTACCGCAACTATCCAGCCCCCATCTTCGCGCTCGCCGGCAACCACGACGGCATGGTGGCGCCGAACGACGATGCGCCGTCGCTGGCGCGAGCCATAGGCTCGTGCATTTCAGCAATGGCGGTAGCGTGCGAGCGTAAGCTTTCAGGAGGCCCGGCATCCTTTTCGTGATGCGCGAGCCCCATTATCATTGTCCGGTTGATCGCGGCCCACGCCGCTTCATTCCGGGCGGACTACGCCTCCCCGCTTGCCGGTTCCTCGGTGACCCACTTCTGTCCGTCGATGGCCTGCGGACCATTTTTCAGACCCATCAGGGCACCGTCGCCGCAGTCGATCTCTCGGTCGGGCGCGAGCACACTCGGCATTGTAAAAGAGTCCGGCTGCGGCAAGTCGATGCTGTTGCTTTCGGTGATTGGCCTCGCGCTGTCGCCGGGACCCATCGGGGCGGGGCGATGGTGTTCGACAACGTGAACTTGCTGACGCTGTCGGCGGCGGGGAGGCAGGCAATTCGCGGATGGCGCGTCGCCATGATCTTCCAGGAGCCGATGACCGGCCGTAACCCAATGTTCCCGCCGGCGATTAGATCGCCGAGCCGATCCATTGCAGCCGGCCCTACTGGCGACATCCAACGCGGAGGAAGATCGAACGCCTGCTGCTGGATCGGGGTCGGCCTGATCACGACGGTGAGCGGACAGTCGGGTATGATGGTAGGTGTGGGGTGTCGCGCGCCAACGTCGCAAGGCCAGCCAGCGGCGACAGGAAGCTGTGTGCCGGCAATCCGTCCTCGATCAGGCGGGTCGTCTGCTTGGTGACAGCGGCCGGAGAGCGCTGCGCCTGCCGCCACCACGCTCGCGCGCAGAGCCTCGGCGGTGGCCTTGTCGGTGTCGTCTATGTGCTGCCGATGGCTGTGATCGCGCTCGGCAGCCTCGCGGGACAATGGAACGGCGTGCGGCCGAGCGCCCGCCTTGACACAAGCCTCCGACGCGTTGTCAGGCACGGCGGCGGACTAGCACGAGGCCAAGCAGGCCGGCTGCGAGCAGGGACATCCCTGCCGGCTCCGGAACCGCCGCCGGGATCGCGCCCGGCACGAACAGGTCTGACAGATTGGTCGCCCCGCACGCGGCGGCCAGGCATGGCTGCCCGAAGATCTCCTCGTCGGTCAGCAAGTCGGAGGAATGCGTGTAGTTGATCGCGTTGGTGTAGGCGTTGCCCTTGGCGAGCGGGGAGATGACGATTTCCGTGCTGGTGAAGCCGGCGGTGCTGGCCCCGTCGCCCTCGGTCTCGTCGTTCCAGATGACGATCTCGCCGTTGTCCTTGAACGCGGCCGAAGCCTCGATCTGCGGTATCACGATGGAGAGGAAATTATCGCCCTCCGCGACGGCGGCCTGGTCGCCGGCATAGTGGATCTCGTTATAGGTGAAGCCGGCGCTCAGCGGGGTGTGCATGTCGTTGTACTGATCCGGCGTGATCCAGTTGTACCGCCCGACCGTGTTGTTCGCGAGGTCGGTCGCGAGTTGCTGCAACGGCGCGTAGTGAAGCGCTTCCGGATTGCTCGGCGTCGGGTTGTCGCCACCGTTGGTGGCGGTGAAGAACAGCGGCGGATTGTGCTTCGCCGCGTAGTTGTACTGGTTGCTGCCGTTGTACGGGTTGGTATATGCCGAGGACGTGCCGGAGAAGCTGCTGAGCGGGACGGTGTACTGGCTCTTGGGCACGACCGTGTTGGTGAGCTGGCCGCCGACCGTTGCGAGATCGGTGTCCTCCTGGTACGACGTCCAGGAAATCCCCGCCTTCTGGAGCTGACCGCTGAGGTTCGGCGCGTTGATGATGTTGTTGGTGGGGTTGGTGGAGGGGAGGAGCGCGGTGTTGTTGCTGATGCCGGGCGCGTACGGGTCTTTGTCGTTGCGCGCGCCGGTCAGGCCCGCCTCTGCCCAGACGTAGTTCGGCTCCGACGGATGCACCCCGCCGGCGCCCGACGGGCTGCCCGCCACCTGGACCGGAACGTTGGTATAGTTGCTGGCATAGGAGACGTCGGCGGCGTTGGGATTGCCCGGCGTGATCAGGCTGTTGATATACGGCGCGGCGGGATTGCCCTTGATCTGCTGCGGGCCGGCAAAGCTCGCCGGTTGGGTGAAGTTGTGGTTCTCCAGCGCGATGTAGAATACGTCGCCGATCGCGGTGGCCTTCGCCGGGGCGGCGCCAAGAAAGGCGGTTCCGCCGACCGCGACCAGGGCGGATGCGCTGAGCAGTCGCTTTTGGTAACACATGGCATTCTCCATCGGTCACATTCACGACTGAAGAGTTCAGCCGCTCGGGCTATCGGGAGATGCTTAGACCGGGGAGATTGCGCGTCGCGGTCAAAGGCGTGACGTTTGGATGAACCTTGAAGAGCCGCCATCCAGCGGCTACGTTCCGCGTAACCGCGCCCGGAGAATGGCGATAGGCCGCCGAAGCGTATAGCAGAATGGCGGCACCGCTGCCGATACGGGGTCCAGGACGCAGCCCGCCAGACTTCTTCGATCAGGCGATCCTGAGCTCCCCTACGGGCTCTGTTGCAAAAGTCAGGGCGGGTGTGGTTAGGGTAGCGGGGCGGGACAGGGAACGTCGGGGACGGCGTGGTGACGACGGGCCAGGACGGCGCGGTTAAGGGGCGGCACTTCACGGCCGAGGTGATCCTGTGGGCGCGGTGGTATCTGGCGTTTCCGATCAGCTACCCCGACCTCGCTGCGATGCTGTCGGATCGCGGCGTGGCGGTCGACCACACGACCGTGTTTCGCTGGGTATAAGCCTATGCGGCGACGCTGGAGCAGCGGGTCCGTCGACATCTGGGGCCATGCACCGGCTCGTGGCGGGTGGACGAGACGTACATCAAGGTCAAAGGGATCTGGACCTAATCTGTATCGGGCGGTGGACAGCCTCGGCCAAACCATCGACTTCCTGCCCTCGGCCCGACGCGATGTAGCAGCCGCCAAGCGATTCTTCCGCAAGGCGCTGACGCAGCCGAACACCGTCAACCCGCGCACGATCACGGTGGACAAGAACCCAGCCTATCCGCGTGCGACGATAGAGATCAAGCGAGCGGGCGAGCTGTGGCGCTTCTCGCATTTGCGGCAGTGCAAGTATCTGAACAACATCGTTGAGCAGGACCATAGGCGGATCAAACGACTGGTCCGGCCGGCCCTCGGCTTCGGCAGCTTACGAACCGCTAGGCGGACCCTGGCCGGATACGAGGTGATGGCGATGATCAGGAAGGGGCAGATTCACAACCTCGACGGTCACGACACCCAGGCACAGACCATCTTCGTCGCCAGCCTCTTTCAGGTCGCCGCCTGAAATTCCCGGCGTCCGACACTTCCCACGTCTCGGCTCAGCGTTTGCAACACAACCGTCGATTTCGCCAATCAAGGCGCATGCGGTCGTGGAGGCGCGGGGACGTACGCCACTTCTCCTGTGGGCGCGGCACAGTCATCGCACGCAGCTCGATCGCATCGCGCGTGATCTCCAGCCGCTGGAAGCCGAAACGGTCATCGACGTAACGCTCGAGCACCACCGCACCGTCGTTCGGCACGCTGAACGGGGTGACGAGGTCCGACCCGTCGATCATCGCCATCTTATGCAGGTTGTGACAGCCGCCGTTGCCACCGACAATGAACGGCGTCACGCCCGCCTCCTCGGTGACGGTGAAACGCTGGTAGTTATGAACATGCCCGGCGACCACCATCTCCGGCGCGCGACGGGCAGCGGTAACAGCCTCGGCCAGGACCTCCGCCATTACCCGGCTGCCGCTGTGATAGGTGTCGAGCGAATGGATCGGGTGGTGCATTGCCACCAGCAGCGGCTAGTGTGTCGATCCTAACAAAAGATTCCCAAGCGTCGGGTTCCGTGCGAGTCTGGGGTCATGAGAAAGACGCGAACACGAGCCTGCATCTGGCTGTCTCCTGGGGATCGGGCGACGCTGACCGATTGGATCGCCGACCGGAATACGCCGCAGAAACTGGTGTGGCGGGCACGGATCGTGTCGTTGTCGGCTGATCGGGCCGGGGTGATGAGCATCGTGCGCTCGGTCGGCAAGAGCAAGGTGACGATCGGACGGTGGCAGGAACGCTACCTTGCCAGCGGCATCGCCGGCCTGTGCCGTGACAAGACCCGGCCGGGGCGCAAGCCGCCGCTGCCGGCCGAGGTGATCGAGCGGGTGCTGCAGACGACGTTGCATGAGAAGCCGGCGGCGGGAACCCACTGGAGCATCCGCAAAATGGCAGCTGCGGCTGGCATCAGCTACACCAGCGTCCAGAAGATCTGGAAGGCGCATGGGCTGAAGCCACATCTGGTGAAGACCTTCAAGCTGTCGAACGACAAACGGTTCGTTGAGAACGTGCAAGACGTGGTTGGACTCTACGTCAACCCGCCGGAGAGAGCGGTGGTCTTCTCGGTCGACGAAAAGAGCCAGATCCAGTCCCCGCGTACGCGGGGATCGACCGAACCCAGCCAGGCCTGCCGATGAAGAAGGGGCAGGCCGGGACCATGACGCACGACTACAAACGCAATGGCACCACAACGTTGTTCGCGGCACTCGACGTGGCGACCGGAAGCGTTATCGGGCAGTGTATGCAGCGCCATCGCCACCAGGAGTGGCTTAAATTCCTGCGCGGAATCGACCGCCAGACACCCCCGGCACGGAGCGTTCACCTGATCGCCGACAACTACGCAACCCACAAGCACGACAAGGTCAAGGCCTGGCTGAAGCGCCATCCGCGCTTCCATATGCACTTCACCCCGACCTCGGCATCCTGGCTCAACCAGGTCGAGCGGTTCTTCGGCCGGATCACCGAGGACCGCATCCGCCGTGGCGTGTTCAAGAGCGTCAACGAACTCAAAGCCGCGATCCACGAGTACCTCGATCAACACGTTGTTGGTGGCGGGCACATCGCGACCGGTGATGAACACGAACAGATGCTCGCGGTCGCGGGCGATGCGACGACGCAGCTTCTCGGCGGCCTCTGCGCGTCGCAGGCGCGCCAACACGCGGTCGAGCCTGCGGTCCAGATCGGCGCGATATTGCGTCAGCGTGGTGTCGAGCAGGCGGTCGCGTCGCCAGGGCTGTTCAACGCTCTCGGGTCGCTTCTATTGAGTCCGATCCGCAACACCTGCGAGGCGAAGTGAGACCGCCGGTGAGATCGAGGATTCTCGAATCGGCAAATCTCTGACTCCTGGGGCGGCAA
>Ga0207933_1001584_pt1 | contig 16669 bp, 16 predicted proteins | sample NGESurdeep092012_4_FD_184488 | JGI IMG/M metagenome (GOLD analysis project Ga0207933, IMG submission 184488) | Arctic peat soil microbial communities from Barrow, Alaska - NGEE Surface sample F53-3 deep-092012 (SPAdes) | ecosystem: Environmental > Terrestrial > Soil > Wetlands > Peat ...
GTTCTTGGTCTGCTGTGATGCAGGATTATACAGAGACAAATACAGCGTCATCACAAAGCTCGACTTATGCGATCAATCTTGCTTCCGGCAATGTATTTTCCCTGACACAGACAGGTAACGTGACTCTCAGCTTTAGCAACGTTCCAGCGGCAGGATGTGTTTCGATAACGCTATTCCTAATTCAAGACGGCACAGGAAGTAGAATTCCGAGTTTTCCCGGATCTGTTATATGGAATGGAGGAACGGCTCCAACTTTTACTACGACTGCCAATCACGTTGATATTGTCGTTATGACCACAACAAATGCAGGCACTACCTGGCGTGCTGCCGCAGTTTTAAATTATAGCTCATAGGAAAGAGATATGGCATTTAGTACTTTTAGATTTTTTATGGCTGCTAGTAGTAGCATCACACCGCCCCCGCCCGGCAATACGAATGTTTTCACTCCGCATGTAGCAAGTTACATATTAAATAACTCGGCGGCTGTAACAAGTACATCTACCATTACAAATAATATAATTTTAGCAGGCGATGCAAATTATGTGCTAGCAACAACTTCTGATCCTGCATCGAGTAATGATTTGTATGCTTCGCTTGTTGAAAAGGGAACTAGCTTCGATGTAGTTCCTGCTACTACGGCTTCTAAACGTTTAACTGGAAATTATGGTGGTAACCCTGTTAATCAAGTATCTGGAGACACGGTATCTTCTACAGCTTGGTTAATGAGTTATATTGATACCTCTTCTAATGTTTTTTCTCAATATTTAACGAGAAGTTCTAATACTCTGACTGTATCAGTCGGAGCAACTACTATATATTCCGGTGGAGATGCCACAACTTGTAAGACATGTGTATTAGATAGTTCTCATGCAATCGTTTTGGCAAATAACGGTACAACAACCAGTCCCGGTACTAACACTTTTACTCTAATTAATTCAACAACGCTTGCAATTATAAGTTCTGTTACAAATGGAAGTGGCGGGGTAAGCGTTCAGCCATGGCAGTCTTTAATAGGGTTAACCTCAACATTGGGCGTATTCTTATCTGTTAATACTGGTTATGGATTGCAAGCTCAGGGCATAGATCGTTCCGGAACTTCTTTAACGATCAATAGTCTTCATTCGATCTTTGCTGGTCTTCCAAATAGCAATTCATATAACACTGGCTTGTTTGGAGCATGTAAAGTTTCCAATAGCACAATATTAGTAGCGTATTATAAATCAGTTACACCCGGTGTTTCAACCAGTACCATTGTTATTGGTGCACGAATAGTAACAGTCGCATCGGGTGGTACTATTACCTTAGGTACGGAAAAAACATATTCAGTTACTACGGCAGATGCTAATGCAAATAATCAATCTGTGGGAGTATATACTCCAGCTATTCTGAGTTCAACGGCTGCTGTGATAAGTTTTAGTATTGGATCTGCCACGGCAGTATCGAGTGGATATAGTTTATTTGCGCTTCCTCTTGCTATAAGTGGCACTACTATAACGCTCAGCACACCTATCTATCCTCTTGAATCATTCCAAGGAATGTATCTGCGTGATGGTAATATGTGCGCCGTAGATAGTACTCATGTAGCAGTTCAATGGCTTGAAGACCCTACTGCTTTTGGTTCGACATTTAATAGTCCGATAAATGATAATCTGAACCGAGCCGTATTTATAGACGTAAATAATGCTACTCCAACTTGGGTTACTATAGGAAGTAAAAAAAGCTACACAAGCCTTGCGACATTAAGCACATCTGTGCCTTCTACCTCTGTTACATATGCGTGTCCACTTCAATTATATATTGTAGATAATGCCGCAAACTTGCCAGCTTACGTCTTATCAAATGAGTCAATTTATGTAAGTGGAGTGACTTATAATGGTTCAAGCGCATCTGGTCATCTGCCCAAAATATGTAATATGACATTCTATGATGGAGGCGCAATTCCTCCAACGATTCAAACTTTGCAAGTAAGTAGAAATAGTTCAGGATCAATGCGAGCTTATATCGCAGATGGATCAAATAGTACTTCTAATGGGACTTATTCGGTTAGTGGAACTATCGGAACTACCAGAAACTCATATCAAATAATATATTATGGGGCAGTTAATCAGAATTTCTTTATCTATAGCAATGGAACATCAGATTACAGTGGTGGTATCGTTGATACGACGTCTGGTATAACATCTATTACTTACGCAGACCAAGTATTCATAACAAGTTCTACGCTCGGAACGGGATTTACAGCACCTGCGCTTGCTTCGATAAGTACTACTGCAATTCTTATGGCATATGTTGATGGAAATAATATTAAGGCAGTAATATTTACAATGTCTGGAGATTCTATCACAGTAGGTACACCTGTCACTGTATTTTCAGGTACGGGAACTCCAACGTTGACTGCGGGAGTCGCGGTACTAAGTTCAACTAATGGTATTATCACCTATTCAAATACCGGAACTTCGACTGTATTATATTCAAATGGTATAACTTGGAGCGGTTCTACAATTACAGTCGGAACGCAAAGTACGGTGCTTACTTCGCAAAGTTTCACCAAAGATGGTTATAATATTGCTAGTAAATCAGTGCCAGTTAGTCCAACTCAAGCAATCTATACATATTGGGACAATGGAGCTACGGCTGTAAGGGCTCTCCTGCTTACATATGTAAGTATTAATAGCATAACCGCCGGAACGCCTTTTAGCGTCAATACAAATGTCTCATCTACTTATGCGGATTTATCTATTGGTCTTGTCGCAACAGAAACAGGCAATGCGATAGTGGCGGTTCAAAACTATGAAAATACCTCTTCTTATGAAACAGATGCTCAATACTTGTATAGGGGATAAGAATGGCAACTAGCGGTACTTACAACTTTTATACTAGCGAGCAATTAGTCCAGTTCATCACTGAGGCTTTTGAACGTCTAGGGTTTATGGGTGAGCAAGTATCTGGCGATATGATGACTTCAGCGATTAATTCCCTGAACTTCATGTTTGCTAACTGGACTGGCGATAAGTCTCGTCAATGGGCGATCAAGCTAGTGTATCAAACCATCGTGCCTATGCAGTCTAACTTTACCATGCCAATTGGTTCATATGACATACTGGATATGGTTAATAGGTTAAACAACATTGACATTGGAATGTCACAAATCTCAAGGGACGAGTATTTACTTATCAATTACAAACTGGCTTCCACAAGTAACCCAGTGAACTACTTTGTAGATAAATCCGTTTCACCGCCAGTTGTATATCTATACCCTGTGCCAAATACTACCCAGACATCGCTTATATATAATGCGCTCATGGTTTCACCTGATGTGAACGATGTAAGTCTGACTTCTGGTTGTACCCCCTACTGGAACGATGCCATATCCGCTGGATTATGCGAACGCCTAGCTGAGAAATTCAAGCCAGAGGTCTATATGGAAAAGGCCGCGATAGCGAGAGATACCTATTCAAGAGCAAGCAGAGCGGATGGTGATTTAACTTCGGTGAGAATTTCCTCACCCTATACATTTTAGGGAGGATTGTATTATGACCGTACAGGCCTTGACCAATATAAGTAATTATCATTATAATCCCATTGTTAATAACTTAACAGTAGGATTAAATAAGATGAAAAAATATAAAGTGAAGAATTGCAAACAATGTAATGCTGAATTTTTACCAACAAATAGTGCGCATAACTTCTGTGGAAATGAATGTAAATTCTGGAATTATACTAATAAAACTGAAGACAAAGATTCTTGTTGGTTATGGAAAAGAAAACCAAATATTTATGGTTATGGACATTTTCATGAACAAGGCCAAAAGATAGGCGCTCATAGATATAGTTATACGATGAATGTGGGTATAATACCAAAAGATTTATTAGTATGTCATCATTGTGATGTTCCTTTATGTGTTAATCCTAGTCATTTGTTTGTAGGTTCTTCTTTGGATAACAAAATCGATTGTGTACAGAAGGCAAGACATCATAAGAAGCTATCCATTGATATTGTAAAATGCATTATGACAGATCAGCGTAGCAACGAAGAAATAGCAAAAGAATATAATATTACAAAAGGCTCTGTTTCTGGAATCAAAGTAGGAAGGCATTGGAAATATATTGAAGGAGAGAGGATAGCGAAAGGCCAGGTTAGAGGAGAAAGAAATCCTGCTGCAAAATTAAATGCAGAACAAGTCATTGCTATTCGCAACGATAAAAGAACAATAAGAGTTATTGCTAATGATTATGCAGTTGGAAGTACAGTGATCAGTTCTATCAAAACTGGTCTCACGTGGAAGCATATTGAAGGCGAATTAGATTGCAGAGGTGATTTAGTTACTCATAGATCAGGTGAGGATAATCCGGGATGCAAATATAGTGATGAATTAGTATGCTCAGTGCGTGCAAGTAATAGCACTCCAGGAGAAATTGCTATAGAATATAATATACCTATTTCGGTTGTTTATTATCTTAGATACAACAAGACTAGAATAGATTTGAAAGGGGGGAGCAATGTCAGAAAGAAGTCGTAAGGATTAAATGCAAGTCCCTTTATCAGGTAACTGGTAAAGCAAACCGGGTGAACTCAGGGAAAACCAAGAACTGGCAATCCTGAGCCAAGACTTAGAAATAAGTAAGGTGCAACGACTATTCCGTAAGGAAGTACACTCAAGTGAGTGGAAGCGCCCGGCAACCTAGTTATGACAGGTTGATGATATAGTCTAAACTCTATAGGGATATAGAGCAGTATTTTAAAGATTGGGATATTCCCACAGGGGTGTTGAACTATTGTTTCAATTGTCTTTAAAAACGGGTCAGAATTAACGAATTTGACTGAATATTTTTGTGCTTGGCCATATGCGGACGCAGCGGAATTGAAACCCTCAAGAGTAAATTAATACTTGACGGTTATTTTCATCAGCTCTGGGTACTTCCGGAATATTATGAAAAAGAGCAGCCGATCCATTATCGTCCAAAACCTGAGCTTCCACCCTTCAATCCTCAGCCATTGATCGATGTATACCCGCAAACCGTCAATCTTGGACAAATATCTAATACGCCTCCTTACAGCTTAATTACACTGGGTAAATTCGGGTTCAATGTCATTGGCGATGTCTTGACCAGTCTGGAAGTGATTAGTTCTCTGGGTAGTTTCGAGTTCATGCATTCGCGTAGGCAAGCATTAGATAGCATTCAAGTTACCAGTGAGACAAAGATTTACACACCTCCGTCTGATATCAGCACTGGTTACGGAATCGGCGGTTATGGCGAGAATACTTATGGCGGATATGTTGACACTGGTCCTGATTTTCTGATCGGATTTAATGGAGTCAGCGGTGGCGCAAGCAATACTGCTACTGGTCAATTTCTGTTTGGGATTGGGACAGGTTATGGAATTGGCGGTTATGGGGAAAGTGGCTATGGAGAATAATTTATGGGTTTAACATTTACATATCCAACGCTCGTTTCAGCGATTCAGCAATATACACTGGAAGGCGCTAGCCTGACTAATACTGATTTTTCTGCATTCTTGCCGACTATTATCAATATAGCTGAAGAGCGTATCATTCGTGATCTCAATTCTAATATCTTTGATATCGAGCAAAAGGGAAATTTAAGCTCAGGCACTGCGACACTAGCTATACCTGATGGCTTCCTTGGCATTAGATCTATGAGATTAGCCGCGGATGTCGTTACATTCTTACCGATTAAGCGAGTGGATATCACGTGGCTTGAGAATTATTGGCGCAATGAGACGGCTGTAGCTGAGCCTTTGTATTACTCAGTATATGGAAATAATGGTGATATCACATCTGGATCATTCAAATTCGCTCCAACACCTGAGGAGGATTATCCATACATCTTAAGGTACATTCAAAGACCGGAAACAATGTCAGCAACCAATCCAAGTACGTGGCTTGGCAATCATGCGGCTGACTGTTTGTTATATGCGTGTTTAGCGGAATCAATGGCGTATTTAAGGGAAGATATAGCATCGGAAACCGGAATGACGCAGATGTTTGAAGCGAAATATTCAAGAGAACTAGAGAAATTAAAAGCAGAATTATCAGATCAAATTATTACAGGAAAGTATTATTAAGGGGAATTATTATGACAATTACAACAAGCGTATCGGTAGTATATAAGGCAGATATCATTCAAGGTCTAATGAACCTGGGAGATACTTATATGGTAGCTCTATATACATCATCTGCGAGCTTAGATGCTTATACAACCACCTATACATCTCTCGATGAATGTTCAGCTGGAAATTATCCTGCGGGAGGAATAGTAATGCCAAGTCCCGCAGAAGTTACGGATACAACAGTCGCGATTTTGACATTCAGTAATCCTACTTTCATAAATTTGACTCTGCCTGATGTTAGAGGATGCATGATTTATAACGCGTCAGTTGGAAATACAACAGTTGCTGTATTTGATTTTGGCATAAGTATCGCTCTTTACACATCGAATTTCGAGCTTATCGTTCCAGCAGCTACTGCAACCACCGGTCTTATTAGATTTAATTAGGAGATAAAATAATGACAGCTACTTATAGCACAAATTTAAGATTAATCGAACAAGGGACTGGTGATAATTCCGGCACATGGGGAGCTGATTTAAATACAGGAATGATAGCGCTAATAGATACGGCGGTTTCAGGAATTACTTCTATCTCTACAACCGGTGGAACTTATACCATGACTCCTCAAGATGGTGTCGCTGATGATACTAGATCCGCGATACTGGAAGTAACCGGAGTGCTGGCAAGTAATGCTACAATACTTGCTCCTAGCGGCGTTTCTAAGACCTATATTGTATCTAACGCTACTACTGGATCCCATACGCTTACAATGAGCGTTGGAGGCGGTACGATCACAATTTCGCAAGGATCCGTTTCTCTTTGCTATACTGATGGTACTAATTTCTATTCCGTTGGAAATAATGGTGGTCTGGAAGGTAATGCTACTGGCAATATCTACATGGGCGGCTTTCTGTTTGACGATCCGTTAGTGCAAGCCTACGAAGAAGTTTATAATCCTATTGGTAACGTATCTGGATCAATAAATCTGACATATGGCAATGGGAACGTCCAGTCACTGACCTTGACGGGCGACACAGTGATCACTCTAGCTGGATGGCCTGCTAGTGGAAAATCTGGAAGTATGATGCTTCGAGTCACTCAAAATGGAACTGGTGGGTACGCTCTAACCTTTGCAGGAGGATCTACTGTTGTTGTTCCTGGAGGAGGTGGTCTGGTTCTAACCGGGACTGCGGGCTCAACAGACTTAGTAATGTTTGAATCAGACAATGGTGGGACTACTTTATATATGGCAGTCCTAAAGAACTTTCAATAAGGTTATATGAATGCCCTATACCAGACTGCATATTGCGGAAGGATTCTATACTGAAGATACCAGAGCGGATTCTGCCGGGCGGTGGATTAATGGCGATCATATGCGTTTTGTTACTGATGTTCCTGAGAAAATAGGTGGTTGGATAAAATATACTAATCAAAAATTCTTAGGAATATGCAGAGGGCTTGATACGTGGCCTACTTTTGATAATGATAAGTATTTTGCTTTTGGCACGAATCTTAAATTATATCTTGTTTATGAAAATATTATCTATGATATAACTCCATATAGAACGGGTGAATCTATAGATAATCCATTCAGTATCATGGCTTCATCAACTACTTTATCTATTTCATATCCTAATAATGGTCTTACTACCGGTGATTTAATTTGGTTCTATAACACTTATGATGTTGGTGGATCTACTGTATTTGGTGTTTATACCGTTACTGTCATCAATTCTGGGTTATTCAATATTACATTATCAACTCCTGCTACTTCTACAGAAGTGCTCGGTGGTGGCATTGTCGGAGCGACTGTTACTTTTCAACTAACAAATCCATTTTCTGTAGTAATGGGTTCAAATGTGGTCACTGTCATTAGTGCCAATAATGGCTGCATGGTGAATGATTTTGTTTACTTCCAGAATGCAAGTACTGTTGGTGGTCTAGATCTCAATGGTGAATGGCAGATTACGAACATTATTGATGAGAATACTTTTCAATTCATGGCAAATTCTCCGGCAATAACCACTCAAGTATCAGGAGGTGGAACGGTTTATTATCTGTATGAAATAAATACTGGTGCAGTCAATCAATCATCTGGCTATGGATATGGGGTTGGTGGATACGGACTTGGAACTTATGGTACACCAAGACCTATACTTGGCGCTATTGGTCAGTTCCCGAGGATCTGGACATTAGATAATTGGGGTGATGATTTGGTAGCGGCTCCAAGAGATGGCGGTATATGTTATTGGACAGCTCAGACGCAAGTAATTACGAATCGCGCGGTTCCTCTGCCAAATAGTCCGGCGCAGGTTAAAGCTATAGCTGTATGGCCTGAAGAACAAATTTTAATAGCATTTGGAGCTACAGATTTAATTGGTAATTTTAATCCTATGGCTATTAGGATCTCAACTGCCGGTAATCCTACAGTGTGGGAACCAGATCCGGTGACAAATACAGCGGCGCTCTTTGTAATTACCAATGGACAGCAAATCATGCAAGCCACTAAAATGCGTGGTCAAATGCTGGTGTCTACAGATCAGGCACTCTATTCGATGTATGAAGATGCAAGTAATATATTTGCATTCAAGATGATTTCCTCCATTCAGGTTATGTCACCAAATGCGATGGTTGAGGCTAATGGTATTGTGGTCATATTTGGAGAAGAACAATTATTTGTATTCGATGGAACGCTCAGAGCTTTAAAATGTGATATTCGCCAAGAAGTATTCTATAATTTTAATTATACTCAAACATGGAAAGTATTTGGTGCTCATAATACGGCTTTTAACGAGATCTGGTATTGGTATCCAAATGCAAATAGCATGGAAAACAATGTTTACATGATCTATAACTATCAAAAAAATGTCTACGCTTTTGGTACTATGCCACGTACTGCTTTTATAGATACTGCGGAAGTGATTCCAAATCCTATAGCGATGGGAAGTGATGGTTACATCTATATTCATGAAGCTGGCTATAATGATGATCAGTTTCCATTAGTCGCTTTTATTGAATCAGGAGATGCGAGCATTTCTGAAAGAAATAGATTCGTATATGTAAAGAATATTGTACCTGATTTATTAATTAGCAATAGTACTGTAAAATTCAGCATGACAACCAGGAATTTTCCTGAGAGCCCACCAACGTTTTTTGGTGAATATGATTTAAATCCTTATGTGCCAGCCGTTCCTCCATCTCCTAGTAACCCATCTGGAACGCCTCCGATATATGGTACAGATGTTATTGGAACCAGAGCTAAGGGTGGTCAGATCAGCATTAGATATGACATTACGGCTCTTGATGCTCAATTTAAGGGCGGAGATATAGAAGTCTTAATCTTACCAACAGGTACGAAATGAGCTTACCTCCTCTTCCGCAATTTACGAATGAATATGAAGGTGAGAAGATCCGCTATTTAGTGCAAGTGCTGGAAAATGCGCTCAAGGATTTTTCTCAGGTAGACTTGTTGTCGGAATTAGCACCAATTACATATCCTCAATTTACAACTATCGGCAGCGCTGGGAGTGCGGAAACGACTCTCTATACGGGGAATGTTAATATACAGCGTTACTATAATCCCGGTTGGCAAATAAAACTGATGGCCTTTGGTACTTTTGCTAGTAATAGTAATACAAAAGAGTTAAAATTATATCTGAATGGTATTGTAATATATGATTCTGGAACTTTAACTACAAGCGGTGGTACGTGGTCTTTAGATGTTATCATCATTGTGGCTAGTAGCAATACCCAGCAAATACTGGTTACTATTGTTACAAGTGCAGGTAATTACGTATCCAATACTTATTCTGCCGGAACAGTGACATTACTGGGTACAAATTCTATGACATTAACTGCAACTGGAGTTGCTACGAATGATATAGTGGGACAAGCAATGATATTAACGACGCAACCGAATTAGAGATTAATGGATTTACAAATAAGAAAAGCAAATGGCTTTGATGTTAATAGAATAAGCGAGTTATTAAAAGGTTGGTTAGAAGAAACGGCGTTTAATTATCCAGGAGTATGTCCTTATTCGCATGTGTGGCTGGCAAATTTTATTTATACAAATACTTGTTTTGTGATCGAGAATGATGAAAAAATATTGGGAACTATAGGCATGAGATATGGCACCTTCCCTTGGAATAACGAAGTAGGAGCGTTCTTCTGTGATTTTTTAATTATCGATAAGGTTTTTAGAGCAAATGGAGTTGCGGCTCGATTGATAGAAGAAGTTAAGAAATTGAGTAATGAGAATGATATGCCTGTTTTTTTGGGAATTATGACAGGTATTCAAGCGGATAAAAAAGACAGATTTTTATCTATGTGCGGATTTGAATATGCGGGAGGCAATTTTGTCTACCGCTAATAAAAGTGAAGTAATAATAAGACGGGCAACTGAATGGGATATTACTAATGTATTAACATTAGTTGCATTGTGGATAGAAGAAGCGGCGCATTCTTTTATTGGTAATGTATGTCCCTCAACGGGAGTTTATGCGGCAGAATGTATAAGAAGTAAGTTAGTCTTATTAGCCGAATGTGAGAAAGAGATTATTGGCATATTGATTCTTAAGGAAAATATACAACCTTGGGATGAAAATGTCAGATTTATTGTGGATGAAATATTTTTTGTACGCAAGGAATATAGAGCATCTAATGCAGCTAGATTATTGTTAAGTAAATATAAGCAGATTTTGGATGATTCGGGAATGAGTGGGATTCTCATAATGGACAATGGAACTGATATGGCAAGAAAAGATAAATTTATGCAAAGATATGGCTTTAAACGTGTTGGTTGCAGTTATTCATATGGAGAAATATAATGCCTATTTTTGGTGGTGGCGACGGCGGTCAAACAACGCAAACAACACGGAATGTGCCTGAATGGGTGGAGCAGGCTGGTAGAGAGTTATTTGGTTCGGCTAAAAAAACCACTGGTAAAGGTCATGAAAATCGCGTTTATCCAGGAGAAAGACTAGCACCTCTAAATGAATCGCAAAATAGAGCTACAAATCTGCAAAGAGAAACTCATGGATACTTTCAGCCGGAGGCTCAAGCAGTGACCGGAATGCATCAGAACATTGCAAATACCAGAGCAACTAATGTTGGTGCGGAAGCGAATAGACAGAATATTTCAACAAATAGATTTACTGGAACGGCTCCTGATTCCTTATTTAGCTCCTACTTTCAAAAAATGTATCAACCTCAGGCCGCTGAATTAAATAGAGAGGCTCAACGGGGAATGACCCAGCATACAAAGCAAAATCTATTTGGTGGAAAAAGATTCGGTTCTAATTTTGCTCAAGGTCAGAATCAATTAGAACAAGGAAGGCTGCAACAATTACAAGGTTTGGGCAGTAATATATTCGATAAAGCAATGAATACTTTCCAAACTGAAGAAGCAAGAATGATGGAAGCTCTAAAGGGTCAAGCTGCCATAAATGATCAGGATATGAATAGAAAATTGCAGGCTGATTTAGCCAATCAAACAGCCGGTCTACAAGATAAAGCTTTAGACATCAAGAATGCCGAAGGCATGATGAATAATATCTTAAGTAAACATAATATGAATCGTCAAGATATTGAAGCCTTATTTAATATAGGCCAAGGTCAACAAAAACAAACTCAAAGAGAACTAGATGCCGCCAGAGAAAAATGGGGTGAACTGAACAATTATGATCGTATAGAACTCGAATGGTTATCTAATTTCTTGAAACAAAATTCCGGTGGAGAATTGAAATCTACTCAAAACAATCCTGAATCGAGCGGAACAGCGCAAGCATTTGCATTAGGCGGATCAGCGCTCCCACTTATAGCATCATCAATGAAATAGGAGAATCTTATGGCCTTTTTACCAGCATTAGCAGCGGCAGCACCGGCTCTAGCAGGAACAGCCGCCGCCGCGGCACCTGCAATCGGAGCAGCAGCGGCTCCAGCATTAATGGGTGCGGCAGCAGCCCCTGCAATAGGCGCAGGCCTGAGCGCTGCCGCAGCGCCAGCTCTTGGCGCGGGACTTGGAGCGGCTGGCGCAGCAGCGCCATTATCCGCATTAACTCCTGGTATGGCTTACTTGCATGGAGCAGGTGGATTAATGCCAGCTATGGGAACAGCAGGTGGACTAGCCCCAATGGCAGGAGGAATGGGTCAGGCAGCAGGAGCTAGCATGGGTTCAAAACTCATGGAATCAATGCCACAAATGATGCAAGGAATGCAAAAGAATGAAGAGCAAAAACAAGCTCAACAACCGGAATTTCAAGCAGCGCCTCAAGCACCCGGTGGTGGTCAAGAGCCAGGTTCTTTGATGTCGATGCTTACTCAGCAAGCTCAAAATCGCCAGCAAAATACATCAAATGCTTATGAGCCAATGAAGATGGAAGATTTATTGCATATGTTCTCCAGGAATCAATAAGAAGGAATTGTTATGAAAGGTAATAATAGAGATATTGAAGCAATGGAAAGGGCGCTAAGAGCACCGAATATTCAACCTATGGCTATGCCTCAAAGACAGCCTGATTTTGTTAATACCATACAACAGGCTGCCACAGCGCAACCTAGTCAAGCGGATTTTGTTAGCTTACTGCAAAATATGGGACAAGGAGGAGCTGTTGATTATGGAGCATTGATGAATCAATTCCAACCTAAACAAGAAGAAAAACCCAGTACGCTCAAAAATATTTTAAATGTTTTAGGCGAAACGGCGGCTGCATTTGGTCAACATATGTCTGCTAACCCTGGAGCCGGAACCAGAGCTTCATTAGTTTCTGGATTTACTTCTACAATGCAGAACAGGAGTGCAAAAGAAGCTGAATTAAAGAAGAAAACCGAGGAAGATCAAAAGGCTCTGTACAAAGATATGATGAATACTGCTAAAGATCAACGCCAATATGGCATTGATGTTGGCAAAGCTGATATGGATGGCAGAAGGCTTGAGCGTGACATGATCAGCAAAGATATCATGGATCAGAAGAATATCGCTCTGACTAATAAGGCGAATAGAGGTCCTGCTGGAGGTAATTGGGAAGATAAATTATTAGCACAAGATACATTGAATCAAAGAAATAAAAAGGAAGAAAGAGAATACACTGAAACAAAAGAAACCAAGAAAAAGTTAGGAGAAATGCAAGAAGGAGCAGATATTGCTGCTGATCAACTTGATGCCATTACAACATTAAAAAGTCTTATGCCAGAGTTTGTTCAAGGACCGTTGGCACTTGGTGGAGCGACTCATGTAGCAGGAAGATTCTTTGGCGCTAAAGGATCTGAAGCGGCTAAAACATTCGATAAAATGGTTGTTGATAAATTTACAATTGCTAGAGCTAAATTATTAGGATCGAATCCAAGTGATAGAGATTCAAAATTACTAGAAGAAGTACGTCCAGATTCTACTAATAATCCATCAGTCAATATGAACATTATGAATGGTTACGAAGCAGTAAGCCAACGCAAAGTACAAGAAACTGAGGCTGCGGCTCAATGGGTAAAAAATAAAGAAGTAACAGGTGGTGATTTAAATGATTTTAAATCTGCATGGAGAAAATATCAGAACGCTTATCCATTACTTCAAAAAAAGAAAAATGGCACCTTAGATATTAACAAAGCTAATCTAGATAATTGGCAAATGATATTTGATCCTAACTTTAATGAGATAGTAAAACAGAACAAAGGAAAATCTAAGGCTTCGCCTAAGCAAGGAGTTACTGATCAATCACAAGCGAAACAACATGAGCCAACTCAGATTCAGCAAGGTATCGATCAACAATTGGGTCAGGGTAAATCTCCTGAATTAATTAAGCAATTTCTTCTAAAGAAAAATATTCCAGAAAATGTTGTAAATTCTATGAATTATGGACAATGAATTAAATGAAAGATAATTTATTTGATGATTTTGCTGCATTCGAGCAGTCACTTTCAGCGCCTAAAGCTGCTCAAAACGTTGCTCAACCACAGGAGAATGTCTCAGATCTATTTGATGATTTTGATACGTTTGAACAACAATATAATGAAGAACTACCTCGTGTTTTAACTCCTGCCTCTACAATAGGTGAAGATCTATCTTCCCTCTGGGAAGGCGCGAAACAGATCCCTAATAAAATTGTAGGAGCTGGTATTGGCGCGTCTCAGCATCCGGAGCAAGCTTTTGCAGGACTGATACCAGGAGTTACATCACTTGCTGATATTCCTGCTGCTGGTATTAATTTGCTTAATCGCATACCTGAATACGCGATGGAAAAGATTAGTGGTCAAAAACTTCCAGAAGGGATCAAATCTGGATATTTGCCCGAATGGACAGAAGGAGATCTTCCTTATTTAGGTGAGCAAGTTGGTACTCACTTTGCTGATTTAATGGCTGGTGAGCCTGAAACCGAATTAGAGCAAGCATCTAGAGGCGGTGGAAAAGCATTAGGTTCTGGTGCAATTCTTTCTCCTGGATCAGTTATAAAAGGTGTAGGAGCCGCAGCTCAGTTACCCGGAGTCAAGCAGGCAATTAGTGTGGCCAAAGCTCCATTCAAAGTAACCGGCAAAGCATATGATTATGTGAAAGAAAAGATACCTTCATTACCAACAAAATCTGCAAAAGAAAATCTTGTAGCAAACATGGGGGAAGATGCTAAAAAAGCTCTAAAACACAAGAAGGAAGCTGAAAGCATTGATATAGGCCTTACTCCTGCTGAAGCTGCTGACAATCCCTTGTTAGAAGTGCAGGAGGCGGCCAGCGGTACTACTAAAGAAGGTGCGCTACAAAAGCATGAATATTATAAAGCCGAGCAAGCAAAACAAGAAAAGGCTATAAATAAGCTACTGAAGGAAGTGCATCCAAAAAACGAGATTGTTAATGAAAAAGTTCGTGACGCAATGGGGACAATAATCAATAAACGAAAAGCAGCTCGTGCAGATAGTGTTGCTCCAATGTATAAAGATTCTGAACATGATACAGTTGGCAAGATGGTTCCTGTCAAAGAGGCAAAGGTCAAAAAAGCTAAACAAACGAAGCCAATTGGAAACGCTAAAGAAACTGAAAGCATATTGAATGAAACAAAGAATAAATTATATCATCCAGCAGAAGGGGCGCTAAATAGCATAAAATCTAAAATCAGAACTCCTACTGAACTTGATAACACGCTATCAGGAATTAAAGAAAACTTAGGGTCAGATTTTTTAGAAAACTTGCATCGAGTGGAAACAAAAGCAGGTCCACAGGAAATGGAAATCATTTGGCCTAGAGCGATCAGAAATGATCCTACAATCAGGCAAGCGATTAACAAAGCCTTAGATCCGGAGGGTCCATATTATGATGAAATACAAAGCTTCGCTCCAAATTCTATTAGAGTGTTGGATGATGCGAAGCAGCTAATCGATAGTCAAATCGAAGTAGCAAAAAGAGCGGGCGATGAAAAATTAAAACGCGCCCTAACAAGGTCAAAGAAAAAACTCACTAATCAAATGGATAAAGCTAGTCCTACTTATCTTAAAGCTAGAAGAACATATGAAAAAGCTTCGATTCCTATCACAGCTTTAGAGAAAAGCCGCGTTGGTCAAATCGCTAGAAAGACTGACGAACAAGCGCAAACCATTTCTCAAGAAATATTTGATCCTAAGGTTACCGATCAAAAAAGGTTTATAAAAATTAGACAAGAACTTTCTAATGAATCACCAAGAAGCATGGAACGCATTAATACGCCAGGAAATGGAAAGAATGCTTGAAAAAGGTGAAAAATCAGGAGAGAATTTTCATAAAAGCGTTCTCCAAGATAATAGAGTGTTTAAGAAATTCCAATTAGCTCTTGTTGGCAAGCCACATCTCCAAAAGAGGTTAAAAATCATGAAACGTTCTTTTGCCAGATTATCAAAAGAACATGGTGTCCATGCATCTGCGGCGTTAGCAGAGAAACTTAATATTCCTAGCTCGCAAGGTGTTATCAAAGCAATTCGCGATGGGATCTATGATAAGGCTGTTGTGGATCTTTCATTTGATAATAAGTGGGATGATGCATTCAAAAAATTAGAAAAAGCTCCATTAAATGAACAAGACGCTCAATTCGTCAAGTTATTAGAGGATTCTTTTGGAGCAAACAAACCACAAGTAGTAAATTCACAAGCCTTAAAGGAATATAATTCACCTGCTTTGAATTCCATCATGAAAACACGAATACCGGAAAACGAACTAAAGAAAATGCAACCAGAATAGATAAAGATGAATAACCCAATTGGATTTATAATCATTATGGCATTTTTATTTAACAATACACCGTTCAGCACCCTTGTTCATCCACCGCTGGTTCAAACAAATCCTGAAAGCGCAATGCGTCCTATTCCGACGGCTGCGATAGAGATTATAAGGCGGTATGAGGGCTTTCGCACCAAAGCATACCAAGACTCATCCGGGATATGGACAATCGGCTATGGCAATACTCATGATGTTACTCCGGGAGATACCATTACTGACGAACAGGCGGAAGAAGAGTTGCGGGAATATCTGCAATCAATTGGTCCACTTATTATCCGTTCCGCGCTCTCTCCTCTGAATAACAATCAGTACTCAGCGTTACTGTCATTTGCCTATAATGTTGGTATCGGAAACCTGGAGAGATC
>Ga0207933_1001585_pt1 | contig 16642 bp, 14 predicted proteins | sample NGESurdeep092012_4_FD_184488 | JGI IMG/M metagenome (GOLD analysis project Ga0207933, IMG submission 184488) | Arctic peat soil microbial communities from Barrow, Alaska - NGEE Surface sample F53-3 deep-092012 (SPAdes) | ecosystem: Environmental > Terrestrial > Soil > Wetlands > Peat ...
CCAGCCGCTTCATGACGAAGGGCTTGAACAGCTCGAGGGCCATCAGCTTGGGCAGACCGCACTGGTGGAGCTGGAGGGTCGGGCCGATGACGATGACCGACCGTCCCGAATAGTCCACCCGCTTGCCCAGCAGGTTCTGACGGAACCGTCCCTGCTTGCCCTTCAGCATGTCGGACAGGCTCTTCAGGGGCCGGTTGCCGGGCCCGGTGACCGGGCGACCACGACGGCCGTTGTCGAACAGGGCGTCGACGGCCTCCTGCAGCATGCGCTTCTCGTTGTTGATGATGATCTCGGGCGCGCCCAGGTCGAGCAGTCGCTTCAGCCGGTTGTTCCGGTTGATGACCCGACGGTAGAGGTCGTTGAGGTCGGAGGTGGCGAAGCGGCCACCGTCGAGCTGGACCATGGGCCGCAAGTCGGGCGGGATGACCGGGACCGAGTCGAGGATCATGGCCCGGGGGTCGTTGACCCGGCGGCCGTTCTCGTCACGACGGTTGAAGGCGGTGACGATCTTGAGCCGCTTGATGACCTTCTGGCGGCGCTGGGCCGACAGGGGCTTGCGACCGTCGGCGGCGTCGATCATCTCGCGCAGCTTGACCTCTTCCACGTCGAGGTCGATGCGCTCGATCAGACGGGAGATGGTCTCGGCGCCCATGCCGCCCTCGAAGTAGTCCTCGTAGCGGATGCGCAGCTCACGCCAGAGCATCTCGTCCTCGAGGATCTTGCGGGAGTGCAGGCTCTTGAATTCGTCGAAGGACCGCTGGGCCAGGGCGATCTCATCGTCGAAGCGCTCACGGGCCGAGGCGATCTCCTTGTCCACGTTGCGCTGCCGGGCCTTGATCTCGGTGTCCTTGGCCCCGGACTTCTCCAGATCGGCCAGCTCCCCCTCGAGCACCTTGAATCGGCGGTCGATGTCCAGGTCCCGCTTCTTCTCGATGTCGGCGATCTCCACCCGGAGCTCGGCCTCGAGGTCGGGCAGGTCCTCATGGCGCTTGGCCTCGTCGACCCAGGTCACCAGGTTGGCGGCGAAGTAGATGACCTTCTCCAGCTGCTTGGCCTTCAGCTCCTCACGGGCCTCGGTGCCCATCAGCAGATAGGCCAGCCAGCTCCGGGTACCGCGCAGGTACCAGATGTGGACGACGGGAGCGGCCAGCTCGATGTGGCCCATCCGCTCGCGGCGGACCTTCGAACGGGTGACCTCGACGCCGCAGCGCTCGCAGATGATCCCCCGGAAACGCACCCGCTTGTACTTCCCGCAGTAGCACTCCCAGTCCTTGGTGGGACCGAAGATCTTCTCGCAGAAGAGACCGTCCTTCTCCGGGCGCAGGGTCCGGTAGTTGATGGTCTCCGGCTTCTTCACCTCACCGTTGGACCATCCCCGGATGGAGTCGGCCGTCGCCAGTCCGATCCTCAGCTGATCGAAGTCGTTGACATCCAACATCAGAATCCCCTTTCCGCAGCGCGTCGTGCATCTTCTTCGTCGGACCCGCGCTCGGGCCGGCTGATGTCAATTCCCAATTCCTCGGCCGTGCGGAACACGTCCTCGTCGAGCTCTCGCATCTCGATCTCTTCTCCACCCGGAGCCAGTACCTCCACGTCGAGACAGAGGGACTGCATCTCCTTGATGAGCACCTTGAAGCTCTCGGGGATCCCCGGCTCGGGGATGTTCTCGCCCTTGACGATGGCCTCGTAGACCTTCACCCGGCCGAGCACGTCGTCGGACTTGATGGTCAGCAGCTCCTGTAGGGCGTAGGCGGCACCGAAGGCCTCGAGGGCCCACACCTCCATCTCCCCGAACCGCTGGCCACCGAACTGGGCCTTCCCGCCCAGCGGCTGCTGGGTGATCATGGAGTACGGGCCGGTGGAGCGGGCGTGGATCTTGTCGTCCACCAGGTGGTGGAGCTTCAGGATGTAGACGTAGCCGACCGAGATCGGGTTGTCGTACTTCTCGCCGGTCCGGCCGTTCCACAGCTCGCTCTTGCCGTTGTCGGACACCTGGACGGCACCGTCGACGCCGTCCGGATTGAGCTTGCGGAAGATCTGCTGGATGGTCGGATGGCGGCCGGCATCGGCCTCCTCGTCCCAGTGGGCACCGTCGAACACCGGTGTCGACACCCATACGGCGGGGTCGGTCCGGGGACGGGTCTTGGTCTCGGTGCCGCGGAGCGGGGTGCGGGCCACATCGCCCGCACCTTCCCAGCCCCAACGGGCGGCATAGCCCAGGTGGGACTCGAGCACCTGGCCGACGTTCATCCGGCTGGGCACGCCCAGCGGGTTCAAGATGATGTCGACCGGTGTGCCGTCGGCCTGGAACGGCATGTCCTCGATGGGGAGGATCTTCGAGATGACGCCCTTGTTGCCGTGGCGTCCGGCCAGCTTGTCGCCCTCGGAGATCTTGCGCTTCTGGGCCACGTACACCCGGACCAGCTGTTCCACCCCGGGCGGCAGCTCGTGGGCATCGTCGCGGGAGAAGACCCGCACGTCGATGACCGTGCCCTGCTCGCCGTGGGGCACCTTGAGCGAGGTGTCCCGCACCTCACGGGCCTTCTCACCGAAGATGGCCCGGAGCAGGCGCTCCTCGGGGGTCTGCTCGGTCTCGCCCTTGGGGGTGACCTTGCCCACCAGCACGTCGCCGGGGCCCACTTCGGCCCCGATGCGGATGATGCCGCGCTCGTCCAGGTCGGCCAGGATCTCCTCGGACAGGTTGGGGATGTCCCGGGTGATCTCCTCGGCGCCGAGCTTGGTGTCGCGGGCATCGACTTCGTGCTCCTCGATGTGGATCGACGTGAGCACGTCGTCCTTGACCAGGCGCTCGGAGAGGATGATGGCGTCCTCGTAGTTGTAGCCCTCCCACGGCATGAAGGCCACGAGCAGGTTCTTGCCCAGGGCCAACTCGCCGTTGTGGGTGGCCGGACCATCGGCCAGGACGTCGCCGGCGGAGACCTTCTGGCCCTCCTCCACGATGACCTTCTGGTTGATGGCGGTGTTCTGGTTGGAGCGGCGGAACTTGGCCAGGCGGTAGGTCTTCTTGCCCAGCACGGTGCCGTTGCGGTCCTTGGCCCCGGCCTTGTACTCGACCACGATCTGGTCACCGGAGACGTCGACGACCGCCCCGTCGGCCTCGGCCATGACCACGTCGCCGGCGTCGCGGGCGGCGCGGGCTTCCACGCCGGTGCCGATGTAGGGCGCCTCGGGCACCACCAGCGGCACGGCCTGCTTCTGCATGTTGGCGCCCATCAGGGCCCGGTTGGCGTCGTCGTGCTCCACGAAGGGGATCAGCGCGGTCGAGACCGACACGATCTGCTTGGGGGAGACGTCCATGAGGTCGACCTCGGCCGGAGGCACGAAGTCGATCTCCGAGGTGGTGCCGTACGAGGTGGTGGTGGCACCCACCCGCACGCCGGTGCCCTGGGGGCCGCGTCGGACGAGCACCTTCTCCTCGGTGAACTTGCCCTTCTCGTCCAGCGCCGCGGAGGCCTGGGCGATGACGTGCTCCTCCTCCTCGTCGGCGGCGAGGTAAGTGATCTCCTTGGTCACCTGACCGTTGACCACCTTGCGGTAGGGGGTCTCGATGAAGCCGTACTCGTTGACCCGGGCGTAGGTGGCCAGCGAGCCGATGAGGCCGATGTTGGGCCCTTCCGGGGTCTCGATGGGGCACATACGGCCGTAGTGGGACGTGTGGACGTCCCGGACCTCGAAGCCGGCCCGCTCGCGGGACAGGCCGCCGGGCCCGAGGGCCGACAGGCGCCGCTTGTGGGCCAGGCCCGACAGCGGGTTGTTCTGGTCCATGAACTGGCTCAGCTGGCTGGTGCCGAAGAACTCCTTGACCGCGGCGACCACCGGGCGGATGTTGATCAGGGTCTGGGGCGTGATGGCCTCGACGTCCTGGGTGGTCATCCGCTCACGGACCACGCGCTCCATCCGGGACAGGCCCACTCGGACCTGGTTCTGGATGAGCTCGCCCACCGAACGGATCCGGCGGTTGGCGAAGTGGTCCTGATCGTCGATCCGGTAGGTGGACTCGCCGTCGGCCATGTGCTTGGCCAGGTGGAGCATGTAGGTGGACGAGGCCAGGATCTCCGACGGGCTGAGGACGCCCTGGGTCGGCGTGGGCCGCTCGAGGTCGATCTTCAGGATGTCCGAGATCCGCTCGATCTCCGGCCCGAGCTTCCGGTTGAGCTTGTAGCGGCCCACCCGGGTCAGGTCGTATCGCTTGGGATTGAAGAAGGCGTTCTCGAAGTACTGACGGGCGGCCTCGACCGAGAGGGGCTCACCGGGACGGGCCCGCTTGTAGATCTCGAGCAGTGCCTCCTCACGGGTCGGAGCCAGGTTCTGCTCCTTCTCCCACTGGCCCTCGAGGAAGTCGAAGTGGCGGACGAAGCGCTCGAGGAAGGCCTGGTCCTCGTAGCCGAGGGCCCGCAGCAGCACGAACAGGGAGAGACGACGCTTGCGGGCCACGCGACAGCCGGCGGTGACGTCCTTGCCCGGCTTGGCCTCGACGTCGAACTCGATCCACTCGCCCCGGTAGGGGTGGATGGTGCCGGTGAACACCGTCTTGGCGTCGCGGCCGGGCTGGAAGATGACACCCGGGGACCGGACCAGCTGGGACACGACGACCCGCTCGGTGCCGTTCACGATGAAGGTGCCCTTGTCGGTCATCACCGGGAAGTCCCCCATGAAGACCGTCTGCTCCTTGATCTCGCCGGTGCTGGCGTTCATGAACCGGGCGCGCACGAAGACCGGCGCGGCGTAGGTCATGTCCTTCTCCTTGCACTCCTCCACCGAGAACTTCGGCGGCGGGCGCAGGTCGGGGTCGGTCGGATCGAACTCCAGCTCCAGGCTCAGCTGGCCGGTGAAGTCCTCGATCGGGCTGATGTCGTTGAAGGTCTCGGCGAGACCACGGTCCAGAAACCACTGGAAGGAGTCACGCTGGATGGCGACGAGATCTGGCAACGGCAGAGCCTCGTCGATGTTGGCGAAAGAAAAACGTTCCGGGCTGTTGGACCGTGTAGGCAACGGCCTACTCCTCCCAGTTGCAGGTGAATGGGACTACGACGGGGTGCTTCGGTGAGTCACGTGAGGCGGTAGCGGGACTGCGGGACTACGGGACTACGTGGGACTGCTGGTCAAGACGGCTGGGCAAGGTTCGGAGGCGTCAGTTGGGTCGACGACTACCGCCGGAGCAGTCATCGGGGGCGCCAGGGCGCGCGTCAATCAGCCAGAACATTGAAGAGGGCGGAAGGAGCAGGCACGGCAACCAGCAATCCTATACGGACGCGCACAGGATCACAAGCCCATGGACGGAAAGCCCCGGTCCAGGCCTGCACAGGGTAGGAGACACACCGCCCGACGTCAAGGATTCTGCCGATTTCGGCATGTTCCCTGACGGCGCTGCGAAGTGTCGGATCGGCCCTGGTCGGGCCCGTGGTTCACCGAGGCGCTGGTCCCGCCTGGCTCAGGCCGGCCGTCCGCTGTCCGGCCGTTGTCGATCCGACGACCGGACAGCGGTCGGGCTACTTCAGTTCCACCGTGGCGCCAGCCCCCTCGAGCTGGGCCTTTGCCTTCTCGGCGTCTTCCTTGTTGGCCTTCTCGAGGACCGGCTTGGGGGCCCCGTCCACCAGGTCCTTGGCCTCCTTCAGGCCGAGACTGGTGAGCGAGCGCACCTCTTTGATGACCTGGATCTTCTTGTCACCGGCGGCCATGAGGATGACGTCGAACTCCGACTTCTCCTCCTCGCCACCACCGGCGTCACCACCGGCGGCCGGTGCCGCGGCAGCCACGGCCACCGGGGCGGCCGCCGTCACGCCGAAGCGCTCCTCGAACTCCTTGAGCAGCTCGCTCAGTTCGAGCACGGACAGCTCAGAGATGCCGTCCAGAATCTGGTCCTTGGTCAGGGTGCCTGCCATTGTCTTGCTCCTTGTTTACGGTGCTTCGTGTACGGGTCTTGATGCGAACAGTGCGGTTGTACTGGTAATTCGTCCGGTGGACTACTCAGCCTCGGGGGCCTCGGCGGGGGTCTTCGGAGATTCAGCGGGGACTTCGGCCGCGGGGGCGTCCTCGGTGGCGGCAGCCTCGGGTGCGTCGGCCGGGGCCTCAGCTGCGGGGGCGTCCTCGGTGGCGGCAGCAGCCTCGGGTGCGTCGGCGGGGACATCGAGCACCTCGCCACCGGCCTGGCGTTGCTCGATGAGCGCCGAGAGCCCATAGGCCAGGTTGCGGGGCAGGGCCTGGACCAGCCCGGCCAGCTGCTGGAGCGGTGCGGCCAGGGCCCCGGCGAACTGCGCCAACAGGGTGTCCCTCGGGGGCAGGTCGGCCAACACGTTGATGTCCGAGGCCGACAGGACCCCGGAACCCACCATGCCGCCCTTCACCACCAGATTCGGGTTGGTCCTGGCGAAGTCCCGGAGGGCCTTGGCCACGGCGCTCACATCGCCCTGGACGAAGGCGATCGCCGTCGGGCCGGTCAGCAGATCATGGATCGGCGCCTGGGGCCCGTCGGCGATGGCTAGGCGGACCAGGGTGTTCTTGTAGATCTTGTAGTCCCCGCCCGCTGTGGCCAGCTCACGACGGAGTTCGGCCAGCTCGGCCACCGTGAGGCCCCGGTACTCGGTCAGCACGGCCCCGTCGGACGCCTCGAGACGGTCCTTGACCTCGTTTACGACGGCGACTTTCTCGGCCCTCGGATTGTCCATGGTCCCTCCGCTGAGCATCTGCTCGCATGTGGGCCGTAGACACCATCGAGTGGCGGACATCGAGCGTGGCTCGATGGGGAACGCCTCATCAGGCGGATCCGATTCGGATCCCTTCGGTACCGGGGTCACCGGTACACCGGAGGTCTACGGCAGTTCTCTAGTTCTGGAAAGGTGGAATCCTAGCCCACCGAGCGTCGGTGGACCAGCTCGCCCCTCGGGGCGATCGGTCGTCAGGCGCTGGCCGCCAGTTCCTCGTCGACCTTCCGGGCCAACAGCGGGTCGATGTGGATCCCGGGACCCATGGTCGACGAGATGGTCACCGCCTTCACGTAGCGGCCCTTGGAGGAGGCCGGCTTGGCCCGGTGGATCTCCTCCATGACGGCGTGGAGATTCTCCAGCAGCTGGGGACGGTCGAAGGAGGCTTTTCCGATGCGGATGTGGATGTTTCCCACCTTGTCGGTCCGGTACTCGACCCGGCCGCCCTTGAACTCGCTGACGGCCCGCTCCACGTCGTCGGTCACCGTGCCGGTCTTGGGGTTGGGCATCAGACCCCGGGGGCCGAGCACCCGGCCCAGTGTCCCGACCTGGCCCATCAGGTCAGGGGTGGCGATGGCCACATCGAACTCGAGGAAGCCTTCCCGCACCCGGGTCACCAGGTCGTCAGCACCAACCTCGTCGGCACCGGCAGCCCGGGCCTCGGCCGCCTTCTCACCGGCGGCAAAGACGACTACCCGGGCCGTACGGCCCGTGCCGGCCGGCAGCGAGAGGGTCCCCCGGACGATCTGATCGGCCTTGCGGGGGTCCACGCCCAGCCGGATGGCCAGCTCCACTGTCTCGTCGAACGAGGCCTTGGCCGACGTCTTGACGAGGTCGACCGCCTCGACCGGCGTGTAGAGGTGCTGGCGGTCGAACTGGGCGACGCTCGCTGTGTACTTCTTTCCCCTGGACATGATGGTTCTCCGTTTTCTCGAACGTGCTCGGTCGGCGGCCTCAGCCGGCGACGGCGATCCCCATGGACCGTGCCGTGCCCTCGACCTGCCGCTTGGCCGCCTCGAGGTCAGCGGTGTTCAGGTCCGGGAGCTTGATGGTGGCGATCTCGGCCACCTGGGCGCTGGTCACCGTGCCGACCTGCTCACGGCCGGCCGTCGACGCCGCCTTCTCCAGGCCGGCGGCCTGACGGAGCAGGGCCGGGGTGGGAGGGGTCTTGAGGATGAACGTGAAGGTCCGATCCTCGTAGATGGAGATCTCCACCGGGACGATGGAGCCCCGCTGGTTCTCCGTCGCCGCGTTGTACTGCTTGCAGAAGTCCATGGTCTGGACCCCGTGCGGCCCGAGGGCCGTACCCACAGGGGGCGCGGGAGTCGCTCCCCCGGCGGGGAGCTGGATCTTCACGACCGCGAGGACGCGCTTCTTCGGTGGCATTGGTTACGTCTCCTTACCTGGTTCCGCCGGCCTACAGCTTCGCGACCTGGCTGAACTCGAGCTCCACAGGGGTCTCTCGACCGAAAATGTTCACCAGCACCTTGAGTTTGAGCTGGTCTTCGTTGATCTCGGCGATCTGGCCGGAGAAGTCGGCGAACGGGCCTTCCTTGACCCGGACCGTCTCGCCCACCTCGTGCTCGAGGCGGGGGCGGCTGCGCTTGGCCGGGGCCTCCGTTCCCTCCACCTTGACCTGGAGGATGCCCTCCACCTCTCGGCGGGACAGGGGTGTGGGCTTGGTGCCCGGTCCGACGAATCCCGTCACCCCGGGGGTGTTCCGGATCACCGACCAGCTGTCGTCGTCCAGCTCGCACCGGCAGAGCAGATAGCCGGGGAAGACCTTCTTCTGGACGACGACCTTCTTGCCGTTCTTGAACTCGATGACATCCTCCATGGGGATGACCACCTCGTAGATACGGTCTTCCATGTTCATGGAGACGGCCCGACTGTGCAGGTTGGACTTGACCTTGTTCTCGTACCCGGCGTAGGTGTGCACCACGAACCAGCGTCCGGGCTGGTCGTAGGGGCTGATGACGAAGGGCTCGTCGTCGTCGTCGTCCTCGTCCTCGTACTCGTCGTCGAGCACCGTCTCGGTCTCGGTCTCGGCCTCCGCCACCTCGACCTCCTCCGCCACCTGGGCCTCCTCCACCGGTGAGGAGTCGCCCTCGGGCGCGCTGGCAGTTCCGACCGTGTCGGGGGCTTCGTCGTCGCCCGACGGGGCGTTGGTTTCGTCGTGGGTCACAGTCACACCGATCACGTCTTGAACAGCCAGAGGACGCCCTTGGCAAAGGCGTAGTTGAGGATGAAGATGAGGACCATCAACGACAGGAGGGTCACCAGGGTCACCGTGGTGTAGTTGATCACCTCGGACCTGTTGGGCCAGGCCACCTGTCGAAGCTCAGAGCGTACCTCGCGGAAGAACTGTCCCGGACGGAACGGCTCCCGCTTCGGGGTACGGCGAGGAGCGGGGGCCGTCCGCTTGGGCGCGGCCTCCCCCTCGGGGTCCTGCCCCTGACGCTGCATGGCACGCTTCTGTTCTCGGTTCACGCGTTTTGTCCTTCGCCGCTTTCACGGGTGGTGAGCAGGGCAGGAGGGACTTGAACCCCCAACCTTCGGTTTTGGAGACCGGTGCTCTACCAGTTGAGCTACTGCCCTCTGCCGACCGCCATGACTCGAACGGAAGAGCCGATCACAGGGGCGGTTGCCTAGGTTATCACCGGGCCCACGGGAATTCCCAGGCGAAACCGGGGAGATCCGGACCCGGGCGGACCCTGTCGGGTCCCTCGTTCTGCCGGTCAACCCCCGCGGGGTCCTGCGATCCGACGGTCAGCCCCTATCGGGTCTCCTTGTGCAACGTCTGCTGGCGGTCCCAGCGGCAGAACTTCTTCATCTCGATCCGCTCACGGTCGTTGATCTTGTTCTTCGTCGTGATGTAGTTCCGTCGTTTACACACCTCGCAGGCCAGAGTGACCTGGATGCGCTTGTCGTTCTTTGCCACGGTGACTCCCTTGCGCCCCCACGACCCGACCGGCCGGGAGCTTCAGTTACGACTGTTGCCTGGTACCACCCACCTCGGTGGGCTACTTCCTGCTGCGTCCTTCGGTGCTGTTACTGGTAGCGGCGGCCGGGCTCGAACCGGCGACCTCACGATTATGAGCCGTGCGCTCTGACCAACTGAGCTACGCCGCCATGGGCGAGCCCCCGGTGGGGATTGAACCCACGACCCCCGCCTTACCATGGCGGTGCTCTACCACTGAGCTACAGGGGCGTTGCAGCTCGACCGAGCAGCAGAGGGGTAAGCATAGCCAAACCAGGGGCCACCGAGAAGAGCAGGGCATCTCGCTACCATCGGCAGATGCATATCCGCCTGGTGAGACCCTCGGACGCCGAAGCGATCCGGGCCATCTACAACGTCGAGGTACTGGGCTCCACGGCCACCTTCGACCTCAGGCCCCGGACCCCCGAGGAGCAACAGGCCTGGATGGCCGAGCACCGTGGCCCCCATGCCGCCGTTGTGGCCGTCGACGACGACGAGCTGGTCCTCGGATTCGGCTCCCTCTCGGTCTTCCGTGACCGCCCGGCCTACTCGACCACGGTGGAGAATTCGGTCTATGTGGACGCCGCCAGCCGGGGCGGCGGTGTGGGTCGGGCGCTGCTGGAAGAGCTGGTGATCCTGGCCGGCCAGCACGGCTTCCACACCCTGATCGCCCGCATTGGCGGGGGGAACGAAGCCTCCATCGCCCTCCACCTGGCCTGCGGCTTCCAGATGGTCGGGGTGGAGCAGGAAGTGGGTCGGAAGTTCAACCGATGGCTGGACGTCTCGGTCCTCCAGCGCCTGATCTGACCGGGGTCCCAGCGGAGCCAGCGGCCTCAGGCGGCCGGGGCCAGACCGGCCACCTCGACGGGGGATCCCGCCGTCAGGCGGGTACCGGTCTGCTCCCACGTGGCCAGGGGCACGGTGAGTACCACGAGGATCCACAGCAGGGTCAGGACGATCAGCAACGGATCACCGTGGATGAGGCTGTTGAGCAGCTGGGTCCCCCCGGGCAGCTCGATGAAGGCGGTGACCATGGACAGCCCGATGATCACGGAGCGCAGGCGGCCGAGGGCCACCGGGGCCAACAGGATCAGCCCCCACGACAGGTACCAGGGCTGGACCACCGGACCCAGGATGACGAAGACCAGGAGGGTCACCCCGAGCGCCTTGAGGGTGCCGATGCGGTCGCTGTTCAACAGCAGCCACACACCGACCACACCGGCGGCCAGCAGCCCGAGGAACCGGGCCCCGGTCAGCACGCCACCGAGTCCGACCCCGATGTGGGCGACGTGGGCCACGCCGGTGAATAGCAGGGCCAGGGACGTGGTCGGGGCCGTCCACGACCGGACGGCGCCCGGGGTGCCCAGGATGGAGACCCATCCCCAGCCGAGCCCGCTGATGTACGAGAAGAATCCGAGCACACCGGCGCCGATGAGGCCGGCGGTGACCACCGGTCGCAACCGGTCCCGGGTCGACGCCTGGGGGCCCAGCCAGCTCCATCCGACGTAGAGGATGCCGATGGCCGCCGGGGCCTTGATGGCGGTGGCCAGGGCGCAGAACAGTATCCCGACGATGGGCCGCTTCTCCTTGGCGGCGACCAGGCCGGCCAGGAGCAGGCCCAGCATCAGGCCGTCGTTGTGGGCCCCGCCGATCAGGTGGAGGATGGTGACCGGGTTGAGCACCATCAGGGTGAACAGCTCGGCGCCGTCCCGGTGGTAGAGCCGGGCCAGTTTGGGCACGGACCAGGCGATCAGCAGCACGCCCACCAGGGACAGCAGGCGGAGCAGGACGATGGTGGCCAGCTCGTTGTGGAAGGTGATCCGGGTGAAGAACCCGTCGATCTGGAGGAACAGCGGCCCGTACGGGGCGGGAGCGTTGCCCCACAGGGGGTCGACCGGCGCAGTGTAGGAGTTGTTGCCCAGCTCGAAGGGCCCGTACAGGTACGGGTTCATGTGGTGGCTGACCATCTCGCCCTGGGCAGCATACGAGTACGCGTCGCGGCTGAACAGGGGGGCGATCACCAGCATGGGCGTCGTCCACAGGGCGAAGACCCACATCATCTTCCTGATCGGGACCCCGGGGCAACGGGCGTACAGGCGGGTCATGCCCCACCACACCCGCATCAGCAGGAGCAGGCCTCCGTACACCGCGGCCAGGGAGAAGTACACGGCCCAGGTGCTGGCCCCGTCGGTACTGGGCACTCCGAAGAACCAGACCCCGGGCATCTCGAGTTTGAACGGCGAGCTGGGCAGCGAAGCGCCCACGGCGATGGCCAGCATGGCGGCGAAACCCAACAGGGCCGGGCGGAGGATCAGGCCTCGGGGCCGGGCCGCCGCGTCGGGCCCCTCGATCTCACCGACCTGCTCGGCTCCGGTGCCCTCCCACCGCCGTTTCAGCCACGCGCTGGCGGTGTCCATGGCCTGGAGGCCGGCGCCCCCGACCTCGACCGCCAGAGCTTTGAGTCCGCCCGGGGGGGAGTCCGGCGCCTGAGGGTGCCCGTGTTCGAGCGCCTCTGCGGCCGTGATCTCGGATGGCATCAGGTGGGGGGACTTCTCCTCGGTCGAACCACCGGAGGCCGGTGGTTCCATCTGGCGAAGAGGACCTATTCCCTAGTTCCTCAACTGGCTGGTGATCCTGGGCTGTCGTTTGTCGGCGTTGCTGGAGGGCGGTCAAACTGCTGCACCGCCCGGAGGGCCGGGCCGGCTTTCAGTCGCACCTTCCGGTGCCATTCGGGTCACCCGGGCAAGGGGCAGGCCTCCACCGCAGTCATTCCGTAACTTCATTGTAACGAACCGGCCGGGGGGATCAAGTCTGGTGAAGCCGCCTCCCGAGACCGCTCCGGACACTGTAGGTCCCCCGCTCCGCTCGCACCGGGCACCCCGGGTCAGGCCGGCGCGGTGGCGGAGGGGGACGGGCGCCGGGTCGGGCGCCGGGTCGATCAGGCAAGCGGAGGGGAGCGGACACCGGGGGTGGACCGGACGTCCTCGTCCTGGTCACCCCCGGTGCACTCCTGCGGTGGGCCGGGAAGGATTTGAACCTTCGAAGCTTGCGCGGCAGATTTACAGTCTGCTCCCTTTGGCCACTCGGGCACCGACCCGCAGGCCGGAAGGATATCGCCTGGTGCGGGAGTACTGTTTCGGTATGCCCACCTTCGACGTCGTCTCCGAAGTCGACATTCAGGAAGTCCGGAACGCGGTCGACCAAGCCAACCGCGAGGCCACCACCCGGTTCGACTTCAAAGGCACCGACTCCACCATCGAGCTGTCGGACACCGAGCTGGTGCTCTCGTCGTCCACCGAGGACCGGCTTCGAGCCCTCTACCAGGTCCTACAGGAGAAATTGGTCAAGCGGGAGGTCTCCCTCAAGTCCTTCGACGTGGGCAAGATCGAGGAGGCCTCACGGGGATCGGCCCGGCAGCGCCTGGGCATCCAGGCCGGCATCTCCTCCGACCACGCCAAGAAGATCAACAAGTTCATCAAGGACCTGGGTCTCAAGGGCGTCAGCTCACAGACGCAGGGGGATCAGCTGCGGGTCAACGGAAAGAAGCGGGACGATCTGCAGGCGGCCATCGCCGCCCTGAAGGCCGAGGACTTCGGTATCCCGCTGCAGTTCAACAACTTCCGCGACTGAGGCCCGAAGGGGTCGTGGGTCGGGGCGGACGGCTCGGATCAAGCCGCCTCGACCAGCTCGTCGAGCTCCTCGATCGGATGCACGTGGAAGAGCCGGTTGTAGAGCATGTACTTGAGCACCCAGAACAGCCCGAACGAGATCAGGTTGGCCAGGAGCACCACCGCGGTCTGTTGGAGATGGGTCAGATGGTGGGTGACGCCGATGTGACGGGCCACCGCCGCACCCCCGATGGACACCACGATGCCGATGGCCGACATCACCCAGAACGGGACGATCTCCTTCATCAGATGGGACCGTCCGCCCTTGCCCCAGACCCACATGCGGTTGAGGAAGTAGGAGGGCACCGTGGCCACCACGTTGGCGAAGACCGTGCTCTCGATCTCCCCCCACCAGTGGAAGACACCGAACACCAGGAACAGGACCCCGAAGGACACCGCCGTGGAGATGACGGACACCATGGTGTAGCGGATCAGCTGCTTGGCCTCAGGGGTGTGCCGCCTCTCCCACACGTGCTCGGCGCGCACCACGAGACCGGTCATCGGGGAAACCCTAGCCGTCACCGATCCGTAATATTCAACGCCGACACTCTCCGCGTCACCGGCATCACAGCGCGTTGGCGCGGGCGATCCCTCCGAACCAGGTCGCACTGGGTTTCGGCCGGCGCTCGAAGGTGGTCCGGTCCACCTCCACCATGCCAAACGTGGGGCCGTAGCCGAGTACCCACTCGAAGTTGTCCAGCAGACTCCAGCAGAAGTACCCACGCACGTCGATCCCATCATCGAGGCAGTGCCGCAACCCGGTCAGGGCCCGGGTCACGTACTCGATCCGGGCGGCGTCGTCGTCCGTACCGATCCCGTTCTCGGTGACGTAGACCGGCACCCCGCCGGTGACCTCCCAGGCCCGCCGGATGGTCCCCTCCAGAGCCTCGGGCCAGAACTCATAGCCCATCTGGGTGGTCGGCACACCCTCCTCACCGGGCAGGGAGCCCTCCGGACCGACCCGCTGTCGGGTATAGGTCTGGACGCCCACGAAGTCGTCCCCGTCGGTGGCCTCCAAGAACACGTCCTCGGAGGGTCGGCGGATCCGTTCCACCCACTCCTCGCCCCCGGGCTCGGTCTGGAAGTCGACCATCGACAGGGTCAGGCCCACCGGGCTCTCACCCGGCCCCGACCGGATGGCCTCGACCCCCTTCCGGTGAGCGGCCACCAGGCCCTGGTTGACCCCGTCCCTGCGGCCCCGGTCCCGCACCCGAGGAGGGAAGATGCCCAGCCGCCACCCCATGGTGGCCACCACGTTGGGCTCGTTGATGGTGCAAGCCATGCCGATGAGATCCCCGAGGTGAGCGGTGACCCGCTCGCAGTACCGGGCGAACCGGTCCGGGGCGTGCTCAGACTCCCACGCCCCCATCGCCGACAGCCAGCGGGGGTGGGTGAAGTGATGGAAGGTCACCACCGGCGTGATCCCATGCTCGTGGCAGGTGGCAGCCATGCGCCGGTAGTGGTCCAGGGCCACGAGCGAGAACTCCCCCTCCTCGGGCTCGATGCGGCTCCACTCGAGCGAGAACCGGTAGGACCCGAGGCCCAACCCGGCCACCAGGGCGATGTCCTCGGGATACCGGTTGAACGAGTCGCAGGCATCCCCGCTGACATCGACGCAGCCGGAGGTGGGATCGTGCTCGAACTCCCACCAGTCGTTGTTCACGTTGCCGCCCTCGATCTGGTGGGCGGCGGTGGCCGTCCCCCACAGGAAGCGGTCGGGAAATTGGATGGCGGGCACGGTCCGGTACCGTAGCGGCGCCTCGGGATTGGTGCCGGGCAGTGCCACCGACGCGGTGGTGGTGGCCGGGAACGGGGCGCTGGACCGGTGGGCCGGCGGCTCAGGATGCCGGCGGGAGGCGGGTCCGGGCGGGGCCGGATCGGGGAGTCGGCCTCCCGGGCCACCTGGCAGGATGGTGTGGTGAGCGAAGCCCTAGATTTTCTGGTCGACCTCCTCGACCTGGAGTCCATCGAGGTCAACATCTTCCGCGGCATCAGTCCCAACGAGGAACGCCAACGGGTCTTCGGCGGACAGGTGGCGGCGCAGTCCCTCATGGCGGCGGGTCGCACCGTCGAGACCGGCCGTCCCCACTCGCTCCATGCCTACTTCCTCCGCCCGGGCGACCCGTCCGTGCCCATCCTCTACGACGTGGACCGCATCCGCGACGGTCGCTCGTTCACCACCCGTCGGGTGGTGGCCATCCAGCACGGTCGGGCCATCTTCCACCTGTCGGCCTCGTTCCACGTCGACGAGCCCGGGCTGAGCCACCAGTTCCCAATGCCCGAGGTGCCCGATCCCGAAGGGCTCGACTCCATGGAGACCCGCCTCGAGCCCTACCGTGAGGCCCTCGCCGACTGGTTCGCCAAGCCCCATCCCATCGACCAGCGGCACATCGGGCCGCTCCCCTTCAGCCGTAAGGCCAGCAAGGAGCCCATTCAGAGGCTCTGGATCCGGGCGGACGGCACGCTCCCCGATGACCCCCTGCTGCACGCCTGCATCGCCACCTACGCCTCGGACATGTCCCTGTTCGACACCATGCTGGCTCCGCACGAGGTCAGCTGGGACGACGCCGACTTCATGGGGGCCAGCCTCGACCACTGCATGTGGTTCCACCGACCGTTCCGGGCTGACGAGTGGCTCCTCTACGACATGGACAGTCCGACGGCGTACGGCGCACGCGGCCTGGCCCGGGGATTCCTGTTCACCCGGTCCGGGGAGCTGGCCGTCTCCATGGTCCAGGAGGGCCTGATGCGCCGGGTGCCCCATGGGGCGGCCGACTGAGTGGGGCCCGGTGGCGCCCTGAGCGGCTGCGAACCCGAGGGGCTGCGAACCGAGGGCCATGGATCGGAGGTGCGGCTGTCCGAGGCGAAGGCCGACCTCGAGTGGCAGACGGTCAGCGCAGGATCAGCGAGCGGTCATAGGGACGTAGTCCCGGGCGTCGTCGCCGATGTACAGCTGCCGGGGACGGGCGATCTTCGAGTCCTGATCCAGCATCTCCTGCCAGTGGGCCAGCCATCCGGCGGTGCGGGGAATGGCGAACAGCACCGGGAACATCTCGAGGGGGAATCCCATGGCCTGGTAGATCAGGCCCGAATAGAAGTCGACATTGGGATAGAGCTTCCGAGAGGTGAAGTACTCGTCCGAGAGAGCGATCTCCTCGAGCTTGAGGGCGATGTCCAGCAGCGGATTCTTGCCGGTCACCTCGAACACCTCGTAGGCGATGCGCTTGACGATCTTCGCCCGCGGGTCGTAGCTCTTGTAGACCCGGTGCCCG
>Ga0207933_1001586_pt1 | contig 16638 bp, 14 predicted proteins | sample NGESurdeep092012_4_FD_184488 | JGI IMG/M metagenome (GOLD analysis project Ga0207933, IMG submission 184488) | Arctic peat soil microbial communities from Barrow, Alaska - NGEE Surface sample F53-3 deep-092012 (SPAdes) | ecosystem: Environmental > Terrestrial > Soil > Wetlands > Peat ...
AAAGACAGATGCGTCATTATAAAATATGGCTTGGCATAACAATGATTCTTGGGATCACGTTTGTATTTCTTCAGTATACTGGATTTAAAGAACTTTGGGCAAGTGGTATTACACTTACGAGGAACGTCTCATTTTCTTTTCTGTATATCATTGTAGGCCTGCACGCCCTACATGTGCTTGGAGGAGTGGTGGCTCTGGTGGTTATGTATCTGAAATCGTTTAGTAAAAGAAGAAAAAATTACAGTCCAATATATATTGAACTCATGAATACGTACTGGCACTTTGTAGATCTGTTGTGGATCTATTTATTGTTTTTCTTCATCGTGGTACGATAGTGTTCAAAATGTATGGAGGTGTTGTAAAATATGTTTGGTTTAATTAACGTTGTTTCGCAAAAAGGAAAGATCTTAGGGAAACAAGTGGAAATAAAACCGGTACAATTAACAATTAATTTTATTTTTGTAAAAACCTTTTAATAGAAAGTAAATGGAAACTGCAGTAGCAAATACAAGAACAAGTTTATGGTCAGGCGGCAGAAGCCCTTTTAATGTGAGTTATGGAAAACTCATGATGTGGTTCTTTCTAGTGAGTGACTCATTTACTTTCGGGGCTTTTCTGATTTCTTATGGTTCCATCCGCTTTAGCCAGAACGATTGGGTAGATCATAATGCCGTATTTAGCAAGTTCCCGGGTATAGACGCAAATCTTCCGCTGGCGTTTGTCAGCCTTATGACATTCATTTTGATCTTTAGCTCTGTAACTATGGTGTTAGCTGTTCACCAAGGGCATAAAATGAATCAGAAAGGTGTTGAAAAGTGGTTGTTTCTAACTATTCTTGGTGGATTAGGTTTCTTAGTTTGCCAGGCATTAGAATGGACGCATCTTATAACTCATACGCATGAAGTGCTGGTAAATGGTGTTCTACAACATTGGGGAACTACTACCAGTCATAATCCCTGGGGGCCTCATGTTATGTTTAATGGTGCAATGGTGGCAACGCCCGGTCCGGTGGCATTTGGTGGATATTTCTTTGGAATTACAGGCTTCCATGGCTTCCATGTAACGTGCGGAGTAATTATCAATATTATTATGCTGATAAAAACTAAGAGGGGCGATTTCCAAATGCGCGGCCATTATGAAATGATCGAGAAGGCGGGCCTTTACTGGCATTTTGTGGATCTGGTATGGGTATTTGTATTCCTTTGCTTTTATCTTATTTGATTTATTAATATTTTAATTAAACCCTTTTGTAGACTTTAAAGAAATAATTTATGTCCTTAGCAGTTTCAACTCCATTGCCATCTACCGAAGCCGATGTGGCTCATGTGAAAAGAATATGGAAAGCCTTCTGGATTTTGTTAATACTTACAATTTTAGAGTTGGGATTGGGCCTGACCATCTATTTTATTAACCTGGGAGCTAATCCTAATGAGCTCCTCGTTTTAGTGATAAAAGGTGTTATTTGTATTTTTACGTTGGCAAAAGCTTTTTATATTATTTCAATCTTTATGCATTTAGGCGATGAAGTCAGATCCATGATATTAACAATAGGCATACCAATGGGTTTATTTATTTGGTTCATTATAGCATTTATTGCTGATGGGTCTTCCTACAGGAATTTAAGAAATACGGATGCTGGGAGCCGTAAGTATATTGAACAAAGGGAACGGGTTCATCAGCCGGCGCTTACTCCGGCCCCAGCTGAGAAGAGCGACAAAAAGTTAGATTAATAATTATAAATTACAAAATTTTAAATTAGCTGTTGCGTCTTGCAATGGCTAATTTTGCTTTATAAAGAGCATGAATAAAAAATCTTTTATAGCATTAATGGTAGCCATCCTGTTACCACTATCAGGATATCTTTTGGTAAGTCATTATAGTAAAGATGCCATAGACATGCCGCACAGGTATTTTTATGACAGTGTAAATGTGATTCGAAAGGATGGTAAAGTAACTTACGATACTGTTTGGCACCGCGTTAGTAATTTGCATTTAACCAATCAACTCGGTCAACAGGTTTCCTTCGATGATCTGAAAGGAAAAATACTTGTGCTTGATTTCTTTTTTACACATTGTCCGTCCCTTTGCCCCAGGCTAGCCGTGGCAATGAAAAAATTGCAAAACTCTTTTCCCGGCCAGGATTCGATTGTTCAGTTTTTGTCGATCTCAATTGATCCAGAGCATGATTCTGTAGCACAATTAAGAAAATGGGCGGATAGATTCAATGTAGATCCCGACAGTTGGTGGTTGCTTACCGGTAACCGCGATAGCATTTATAATTTTGCACTTCATGAAATAAAAGCAAGCGTGGCCGATCAGGGTATTGATACGGCGTTTATTCATTCCGACAAGTTTTTCCTTCTTGATAAAGACCGCATAGTAAGGGGTTGGTTTGATGGCCTGGATACTGTGGCCCAGGCTAAATTGGTAAGAGACATTCCGTTACTAATGCTGGAAAAAGATAAAAAGAAAACCTTTGCAGATTTTTTTGATAACCTTTTAAAAGGAAGCACTACGAATCCGTAATCTTACTGATGAATATTCAGAATAATTTTCCCAAACCGGTTTTGAAGAGGAATGATAGAGCTGCAGCCAGGCTGATCTGGGTTGTTTCCATTGTTGCTTTCCTTGGTATCGCATCTCTTTCCGGCGTGAAGTTAAATGTAAATTTGAATTTTAATCCACACGTATTTGCAACTTTTAATGCCATTGTTAATTCTTGTGTTGCACTTTTGCTGATAGCTGCGCTGGTTGCCGTGAAATCTAAAAAATTTATCCTCCACAAAAGATTAATGATTGCGGCGATTATTCTTTCTGTCTTTTTCTTAATTTCTTACGTATGCCATCATTTACTTAGCGGAGAAACAAAATTCGGCGACTTGAATCATGATGGAATCCTAAGTCCGGATGAGAAAATCCTTGCCGGTTCGTTACGTTATGTTTATTATGCTATTTTGATTACTCATATTCCACTGGCTGCAATTGTACTACCCTTCATTTTATTTACCGCATATCGCGCCCTTTCGGGTGACTATGAAAAACATAAGAAACTGGTAAGAGTTACTTGGCCACTTTGGTTTTACGTGGCTATTTCAGGCGTCGCAGTTTATTTACTGATAAGTCCTTATTATTGATCCCCCAATTGCCTCATTAGCGCTTATATTTCCAATTCTTTCGCGGGGTCCCAGAATAGTTTTTCAAAATCAATTACTGTGTCGTTCTCTACTTTTATCTTTTCTTTTAATAATAATTCTTCCATAAGGGTAGGTGTGGCAAAATGCGCTCTTCCACTTAGCATTCCGTTTCTGTTCAAAACGCGGTGAGCTGGCACTTTCGGAGAAGCATTGTGCGCTCCGTTCATTGCCCAACCTACCATTCGTGCCGACATTTTAGTTCCCAGATAGTTGGCAATAGCGCCAAACGAAGTAACGCGACCTTTAGGTATTTGCCTTACCACTTCGTACACGTTTTCAAAAAAGGAATATTCTTTATTGACCGGACGGGCACTTTCTTTTTTGTCTGGCTTTCGTGTTTTATTTTTTGATAATTTTTTCACTTTTGAAATTAAATTTTTTCAGAAACGAATTTAAATTTAGTGAAAATAATAATGGAATCAATGTAGGTTAGCCGCGAATATTTGCAGAGCGGTTTTATTAGTGTTATTAAGGTTAAATGAATAACTTCCATAATTGTTGTTTTACTACAAGATTTGATTAACACTAAGAGCAAAGCAAGTCTTCTCCAAAATAGGAATTTGAGAAAATTGTTGCTTTACTGAATGATTGTTATTAGATGTTGGGGTAAATGAAAAGATCCTCAGTTGAAAAGTATCTTTTTACTAAAAATAATTTTCAATATTTTGGCATGAAGGATATCCAGTAAACCGATAAATATTTGGTATTTCTAATAAGTCGGAAATTTGTTGAAAGTTCTAAAATAAAAAAAGGGACCAGCCCCTAATGCTGGCCCCTAACTTACACATGAATCTACCTTACAGTTTTACAATTCGCTGGGTTATTCTTTGGGAGTTACAAATAATTTGTAAGAAATAGATCCCATTAGGGGAATTGCTCATATCTATATTACCCAAGCCTGCCAAAGCTTTGCCGGTTTTTAAAACCCTTCCGCTCATATCGGCAAGCAGGTAATTATAATTTTGTGGAGCGTTTACGGTTATCTCTGAATTAATCAACGTGGAAACTTTAAATTGATTATTACTTACCTCAACTGGCTTTAAGAAAAGAACATTTGAGAAAGCTATCTGCCCATCATTCATGACTGATTTCAAACGATAAAAAATACCTTGTTTTAATAGTGGCGAATAGTTGAAATTGGTAACATTGGAAGCAGGCGATGTTAGGGTAGTAAAGAGGGATCCATCTAACGAACTTTCAATGCTTAAGTTTTTTACAGCTACATCGGAGATGATACTCCATGTTAAATTATGATTTCCATTATTTGTGTCACCCGAAAGTAATACCTGACTCAGAGGCAAAACTGTCAGCGGAGAAAAAACGCCGCTTACTCTATAGGAACCCAGGCTCCCATAGTTTGTGGTATTTGCATTGCCAGACCCTTGTACTAAAATATAATAGTCTCCTGCCATTAAGGTGGTATCAATGGTTACATCTAATTTTTCTTCGGGATTATAGACTTTCACTACTTCTCTTTTGGCGTTCAAAAGTGTTATTTCCACATCAAGGTCTGCGCCTTCATTGTTTGCTCCTACAGAAAATGGAGTCGCATTTAATTGAAGCACGCCATCCTTCGGTAATTTAATTTTAAAGGCATCTCTATCCGTATTGGTAGTAATGATTCCATCAGCGGCAAATTGAACTTTCGAAATATCGATTATTGTTGGATTTACTTCGGGATCATCACTGTGGTCATCAGTGCGGTAAGTAAAGCCGTTACGCGATGTGATGATAGAGAGATTATCCTGGTCAGCAGTACAGCCGTTTGGAGTTGGACCGTTATTCCATCCCGATAAATTTTTATAGTAGCTGTTACCCATTACCGGAGCCCAACTCGTTTGTCCCGTTCCCTGGCCTTGGTTATAAGTCGATACTAATTGGCAAGTTCCATTATAAGCTGCCTGATGAGAAAGACCCACTGCGTGCCCACTTTCGTGTGTACAACATTCCGCAACATACTTGCTGTTGTAAACAAGCCTGTCTGAGAAAACGAAACACGGTGTGTCGTCTCCCCAAATAAAAGAACCGGTAAAGGTTACCCCCGCAACACCCTGGCACCAGTTGCTCGTAGGAGTTATAATCACTCTTATTCTTTGATTTAAAGGGGCAGCTAAAAAAACAGTTGAGTCGGTAGTAATATTAATATTGAAAGGGCGATAGTCTTCAGCAACACGATTGAAAACATCTGTAATTTGATCATCAGTCATTCCGGAAGGCGCGCAAAAGAGTGGTCCGTTCGAGTTCCATGAAGTACCAGCTACTGTTTGGCCGTCAAAATCAAGAAATATGGTTGCCTTTGCGGAAGGGAAACTGTTAAGTTTCACCTCACTGTAAGACTTTAATGAAATTATCATGAGCAGAAATATTGCGATAGGTATATTTTTTTTCATGGATTTTGGATTTAGGGATGGTTCCGCTTTTAGGGAAGCGGTGTAAGGCTTGATTTGCTAATAGTCTTCTATCAGTGCATCTGTTCTTATTTTATTCATTGCATAAATACCGTCTTTATCTTTTTTTAATTCAAATCCATCGGCATAATTTTGATTGATAATACGGCCGATGTAAGAAACTGAGTTATCAGAATTAATTTGTTTTGAAATGGATAATATCGTGTTATCTAATCCAGGTGCCTTTACCAACACACTGTATAAATTAGCATACCGCTTAACAGAAGAAGTAACGATTCCATTGAAGGAGAAGTCAGCGAAATTTATTTTTACCTTGCTACCTTCTGGAGTATTGAATGCTTTTTCCAACTCCGATTCAGAGGTTGGTAATTTTTGAGAATATTTACTAAAATAGTTCTGGCGATTAGAAGTGAGCACCTGCGCCATCGAAGCGTGTGAAGAAAAAACAATAATGCCAAGCGCCATCATTTTGCAAATGATTTTCATAGATCGGATTTAGGATTTTATCAATTTCGAACGAGTATAAAACGGCGATCTATTGAAAATATTTCAAATTGAAATAAAAAATATGATGAATAATAAAAGAAGGTAAAAAGCCAGAGTAGGACTACGTATTAATACTGCCCGGTACTTAGTAGAACCAACGTGCAGGCTTCCATCGTATTAATACCTTTTTCTTTTGCAAGTGTGGCGAATTCATCATTTTCAGCACCCGGATTGAAGATGATTCTTTTTGGATGTTGAGAGAAAATATAATCGTAGTATTCTTTTTGGTGAGTGGCATTTAGGTAAAGGGTTACCGTGTCTAAGTTTTCAATTTGTTTTTCTGCTGAAACAATTTCTACATCCTTCACTTTGCCTGCATGCCTTCCGATGGCAATCACGTCATGTCCTTTGTTCCTGAGATTATTGATGGCAAGATAACTATAACGCGAAGGGTTAGACGAAGCGCCTAATACCAATGTTTTTTTATTCGTCATGATTGTTTATTTAAAAGCCAGGTTTAAATGTCTGTGAGCTGGCCCATAAGAGTTTCGTTTTTGCGCTCACATTTTAATATAAAATTAAACGTATTGTCAGAGAAATTGAAAAATAATACCACCCTCATAGAATTGCCGGGAATCAATTTTTATTATAGCAAACGAAGAAATGTTGTAGAGAGTAAGCGAATAAAGATTTGTGGTAGAAAAGTTGTCATTTATTATAAAAATTATGCAACTCGACCAATATCCATTTTGTAACAAACATAAAAAAACTTAAAATTGTAAATTGTAGGGTTGCATTAACTTCGAGACATTTTATGAAAAAAATATTTACCTCCAATTTCCTTATCAAGATTTGAATAATGCAAAAAAAGAAAGAAGTCGATCGAAAACCCAAGACTCAAAATTGCGATGAAAGTGATAAATTTAAAGAAATCATAGATCGCATATCCGATCCGATAATTGCCACCGATAACAATTGGTGCTATACATTTGTCAACAAAAAAGCAGAACAAATTCTGGGGAGTTCAGCCGCTTTCCTATTAGGTAAAAATATCTGGACACAGCTACCTGAAATTAACAGCCTTCAACTGAAAGCATCATGTGCTAAAGCTATGGAAACCCAGGAGTACGTTTATTATGAACAATATTCAGACGTCCATAATTCATGGTTTGGAAATCACATTTATCCGTCGTCTGAAGGCATTACTATTACATTTAGAAATATCACCAAGCGAAAGAGAAGGGAAGAAGATTATAATAAACTTGCCGATCGAAATGCATTGATCCTGGACACAATGCTTGATAACTTTGCACTGACGGATAAGGATCTAAATTTTATTGATGTAAATCCATCGTTTTGTAAAACAACGGGCTATAGTCGGAATGAATTATTAAAAATGAATTTCGAAGATCTGGCTGTGGGACTAAGTCGCAAACAGATTAAAAAAATTTTCAGGGACGCGATAAAAAAAGGCAACGTTTTATTAGATACTAAAAAGCAGAGGAAAAATGGTGAAATAATAGATTTGGAATTAACAGTTACTGAAATGCAAATTGACGGGAGAACCTATTTTGCTTCCTTCGGAAGAGATATTTCGGATTATAAAATGGCAGAAGCACAATTAAAAAATGAAAAGAATTTATCTGATTCACTAATAAACAGCCTTCCGGGACTTTTTTATTTATTTGATAAGAATGGCAAATTTTTAAGATGGAATAAAAATGTGGAAAAGATTTCAGGGCTTAGCCATGAGGAAGTAGCCTCAATTCATCCGCTTGATTTGTTCGGAAGGGAAGATCAGTTAATCATCAAGCGAGCCATAAAAGAAGTTTTTGATAATGGAAGAGCTGAAGTAGAAGCAAAATTTGACACTAAGGAGTATGGAAGAATCCCTTTTTATTTCAACGGATCGTCCACTGAAATTAAAGGAGAGAAATGCCTTATCGGAACTGCAATTGATATTACTCAACTTACCCAGGCTAAAGAAGCGTTGCATCAGATGGAACAAAAGGCAATGGGGCGAAAAGTACTGGAACAGAAAAAAATATCCCGGGCCATAATTAATGCACAGGAAAAAGAACGAACTTATATCGGACGCGAATTGCATGATAATGTAAACCAGTTGCTCGCAAGTACAAGAATTTATCTTGGGATAGCTACTAAAGATAATGACAGAACAAAACAATTGCTAAAGTATCCAATGGAATTATTAGACAACTCTATCGCAGAAATCAGATCGTTGAGCCATCAACACGTGGCTCCCCTCCAAAACGTTGACTTAAAACAACTGGTTATAGGCCTTTTGAATTTACTTGAAAAAAGTGCAGTCATAAAAACCAAATTTGAATACGACATACACGGTAAATTTTCAGACGATGATTTAAAATTAAATATTTATCGGATAGTACAGGAGCAAGTAAATAACATTATCAAACATTCTGAAGCAACAAAAGTGAATATTGTAATAAAAAATTGCTCGAAAAATGTGAATATTGTCATGAAAGATAATGGCAAAGGCTTTGATATAACTAAAGGAAGACAAGGAATAGGGATATCTAATATTATCAATAGGATTAATTCTTTTAACGGTGAGATGGCCATCAAAAGTGCTCCTGGGAAAGGATGTGAATTAAAAATAAAAATTCCGTACTGATTATTGCAATAAAAGAAGCGCATCCAGAAGTTTCCGCAGTGTTGACGTTGCTTGTATTAATTTTCTTGCCAAAAAAAAACATTATTGGTTAACTTGTGAATTGTTATTTCACAAATTTTATTGATTCTGATGAAAAAAATAATAGCTACTTTTTTGTTGCTGACTTCACTTAAATTTATAGCGTTTTCACAGGCCCCGAATGCAGCCGTCCACTGGGCGGATAGTGTTTTTAATTCGTTGAATAATGATCAGAGAATTGCACAATTAATTATTCTGCGCGAAAGCAGTTACAATCCAGAGGGTCCGATTTATTATGATTCTGCAATTACTGAAGCAATTAAAAAATACAATATCGGCGGCATTGTTCTTTTTCAGGGAACGCCTGTGAAGCAGGCTGATTTTATTAATTATTTTCAAAGCATAGCTCAAACTCCGTTGATGGTTTGTATCGATGGGGAGTGGGGGCTGGGCATGCGTCTAGACAGTGTAGCGCCGCTCAATCATCAAATGATGCTCGGCGCTATCAATGATTCTGCATTAATTTATCAATATGGAAAATTAGTAGGACGGCAATGCAAGAGAATGGGTATCCAGGTAAATTTTGCGCCGGTGGTTGATATCAATAATAACCCAAATAACCCGGTCATAAATGACCGCTCTTTTGGAGAAAATAAATACAAAGTAGCAAAATACGGTGTGGCATACATGAAAGGGATGCAGGCTGAAGGCGTTCTTTCATGTGCAAAGCATTTCCCGGGACATGGAGATGTATCAGTGGATTCTCATTTAGATCTTCCGGTGATCAATAAAACGATGGCGCAATTAGATTCGCTGGAATTATATCCCTTCAAAAAAATGTTTGCCGCGGGCGTTCCCAGCGTGATGACTGCTCATCTTTATGTTCCTGCCATTGACTCTACGCCAAATACGGCCACATCTCTATCAAAGAAAGCTGTAACCGGTTTGCTTCGGGATAAGCTTCATTTTGATGGTTTAAGTATTACCGACGCGCTCGGTATGAAAGGCGTTGCCAAATATTTTCCCGGCGGCCAAATTGCGGTACAATCGCTGATTGCGGGAAATGATATCCTTGATCTTCCCGAAAATGTGGATTCTGCTATTGCAAAAATTAAGCAGGCAATTGATAGTAACCAGCTAAGTTGGAATGATATTTATGTTAAATGTAAAAAAGTACTTGCTTATAAATACATGTATGGCGTAGCCAAGGTAAAACCCATAAACACAGATCACCTGGCTTACGATCTTAACGAGGGGATTGCGGAAATGAAAAAGCTAGTTGCCGAAAATTCGATCACTGTTTTAAACAATAAAGACAAAGTATTTTTTCCACTCACGGACGAAAACAAAAAAATCGCGTATGTAGGAATTGGTGTCGACAGTGCAAATACTTTTGCCTCCAGATTAAAGAATGATTTGAAGGCTGACGCGTTTTATTTTAATTATAAAGAAGATGCTTCGAGACTAGCCTCAACCGTGGAATTATTAAAAAGTCGCTACAATGAGGTAGTCATCGGCGTTCACAATTATAATCGTTACCCAAAAAACAATTTTGGAATCAGTGAATATGCATTAGATCTTGTCAAACAAATTCAACAAAGCGATAAGGCGGATTATAAAACTGTTTTGTTTGATTTCGGAAATCCTTACGCGTTGAAGAACTTTTGTGATGCAAAAAATTTGGTGGCTTGTTACGAAGATGATTCCATAACACAAAACGCTGCGGCAGATATCCTGGAAGGAAAAATCATTGCTAAAGGAACCTTGCCCGTTACTGTTTGTGATAATTATAAATTTGGGAGTGGGATTATCAATAAGAGAGTAATGCCACTCGCAACACCTGACGAAGAAGGTATTAATGGTTTGCAAATGACGCGCGATATTGATTCCATTGCCAACCTGGGAATTACGGGGAAGGCATACCCTGGTTGTGTTGTATTGGTTGCCCGTCATGGAAAAATTATTTTTGAAAAGGCATATGGTACCTACAATTATGATACACCGGAACCTGTCAACCTGAATTCAATTTACGATATGGCATCGGTGACAAAGATTTGTGCCACCACTCTTGGAGTGATGAAATTATATGATGAAGGAAAGTTGCGGCTCGATAAAACACTTGGAACTTATCTGCCATGGGTAAGGAAAAGCGACAAAGCCGACCTGAACATAGAAAAGATACTTCTTCACCAGGCAGGGCTTGTGGCTGATGTTGTTTTCTATAAGAAAACAGTTGATCCTAAAACAGGAAAACCATTGCCTCAATATTTTAAACGGGATTCTTCCGCGGAATTTAGCGTAAGAGTCGCACAAAATTTATACCTAAAAACTGGCTATGATAAAACGATGAGGCAAAGTATTGTTGACAGCAAACTTCTTCCATCGGAAAAATATGTTTATAGCGACAATGATTTTATTTTGATGGCAGATGTCGTGCGAGCAATTTCCGGGTTGCGAATCGATAAATATGCGGATAAATATTTTTACAAACCGATGGGGCTGACTTCTATCGGATTTAATCCGCGAAACCGCTTTGATACCAATTTGGTTGCACCAACAGAAGTGGATAATTATTTTAGGTTGCAACATTTGCACGCAGACGTTCATGATGAAGGGAGTGCAATGTTTGGAGGCGACGCAGGACACGCAGGTTTATTCAGCAATATAGAAGACATCGGTGCCCTTCTTCAAATGTTTTTAGACGGCGGCTCATTCAATGGCAAACAATACATTAAGCCTTCGACCCTGAATTTATTTACTGCCTACAATTCGAGCATCAGCAGGCGTGGTATTGCTTTTGACAAACCTCAAAAAGATAATTACACTACCACAGATCCACATCCTTATCCATCTCGATTTACTTCGCCGCTCACGTTTGGTCACACCGGATACACAGGTACTGCTATTTGGGTAGATCCAAAATATGATTTGGTATATGTACTTTTAAGCAATCGCGTAAACCCCACAAGAAGTGATAATTTATATAAATACAATATAAGAGGAGCGATTGAAGATGCGGTTTATAAAGCGATGGTTCCGGCGATTCCGGAAGTATTGAAAAGAGAAGAGTTGGAAAAGGGAATTGAGTGATAAGTGATAACTGAAAAGTAATGATTCAGAAACAAATAAGTGATGAGCAATGAGCAGCAGTGAACGAACAAATAACGACGATTTTAATTTTCATTTTTGTACTTTTAAACTAATAATTAATCAGCAATAATTAATAAACTATTCACCAGTAAATCATACACACCATGGAATATCCTTATCAGATAAAAACTTTGGAAGAATACAAAGAAGCGTATAAAAAGAGCGTTGAAAATCCTGACGAATTCTGGGCCCGGGTAGCGGACAATTTTTTATGGAAAAAGAAGTGGGATAAAGTGTTAGAATGGGATTTTAAAGAGCCTAAGATTGAATGGTTCAAAGGTGCTAAACTTAATATCACTGAAAATTGTATTGATCGTCACTTAAAAGATTTGGGTGAAAAGCCTGCCATTATCTGGGAGCCAAATAATCCTGAAGAAAGAACACGAATAGTTACCTATACAAGATTGCATAAAAGAGTTTGCCAGGTAGCCCAGATGCTTATCAACAATGGCGTAAAGAAAGGCGACCGCGTTTGTATCTATATGGGAATGGTTCCGGAGTTGGCTTATGCCGTATTGGGCTGTGCAAGAATCGGTGCGATACACAACGTTATTTTTGGAGGATTTTCTGCGCAAAGTATCGCAGACAGAGTAGACGATTCGAAGGCAGAATTTATTATAACCTGCGACGGCGCTTATCGCGGTGCAAAAGATATTCCGTTAAAAAGTGTTATTGACGATGCGTTGATCGGAAATAAAACCATCAAAAAAGTAATCGTTTATACAAGAACCAGGAGACCTGTTTCTATGATAAAAGGCAGAGATGTGTGGTGGGAAGATGAAATGGATTTTGCATTATCACAGATAGAAAAAAACAATGAAGTGCATTTTCCTGCTGCCGAAATGGATGCGGAAGATCCTCTTTTTATTTTATATACTTCGGGCTCCACCGGCAAACCAAAGGGAGTGGTACACACCAACGCGGGCTACATGGTTTGGACTACTTACACTTTTGTAAATACATTTCAATATAAACCGGGTGATGTTTATTTCTGCACGGCTGATATCGGCTGGATCACAGGCCACAGCTATATTGTATATGGTCCATTGGCTGCAGGTGCCACCAGCCTTATGTTTGAAGGAATCCCTACCTGGCCGGATGCAGGAAGGTTCTGGGATATTATTGATAAATATAAAGTGAATACGCTATACACAGCGCCTACCGCTATCAGAAGTTTAATGAGTTATGGATTAGAACCATTGAAGGGAAAAGATATGTCAACATTAAAAGTATTGGGAAGCGTAGGAGAGCCCATCAATGAAGAAGCATGGCATTGGTATGATGAAAATATCGGTAAAAAGAAATGCCCAATAGTAGATACCTGGTGGCAAACAGAAACGGCTGGGATATTAATTACAACATTAGCCGGAGTAACGCCATCAATTCCGAGTTGGGCTACATTACCACTACCCGGTGTGCAACCCGTACTGGTAGACGAAAATGGAAAGGAAGTAACGGAACGGGATGAGAACGGGTTACTAAAAGGCAATCTTTGTATGAAAGCGCCGTGGCCGGGAATTTTAAGAACTACTTATGGAGATCATGAACGTTTCCGGAAAAATTATTTTGCAACTTATCCCGGATTATATTTTAGTGGCGATGGCGCTTTAAAAGATAAAGACGGCAATTACAGAATTACGGGAAGAGTGGATGATGTATTGAATGTGAGCGGGCACCGCATTGGCACCGCCGAAATAGAAAACGCGATTAACATGCATGCGGGTGTGGTAGAAAGCGCTGTGGTTGGTTATCCTCATCCTATAAAAGGGCAAGGCATTTATGCTTTTGTAATTACTGAAAAGAAACACCCGGAAGATGAAAGATCCAAACAGGACATATTAGAAACAGTTTCACGGGTCATTGGCCCTATCGCTAAGCCCGATAAAATACAATATGTAAACGGGCTTCCTAAAACAAGGAGCGGAAAAATTATGCGCCGCATTCTTCGAAAAATCAGCGAAGGAGAACTGGAGAATTTGGGGGATACAACGACATTGCTTGATCCCGGAATTGTAGATGAAATAAAGGCGAACAGGATTTAATACCGGTATGGTGAAAGACTAGAACAGTAAGTGAACAAATATCTTGATTTTACATTTTGGCAAAAAAAAGGCGATAATTTTTTAAAAAATTGTCGCTTTTTTTAGATTTTAGTCCTCGCCTTTCTTTTTAGATTTTCCAAATTTTAATTTTATTTTCTGGTTTGGTTCTTCTTCTTCACCTAATAAAAAGCCCCATGATTTCATCCCTTCAACCCGGTCAAAAATAATTTTTGCCATTGCCAAATAAGAAACAGATAAAAACATGCCGGGGATACCCCATATCATCTCCCCAACTACAACTCCCAGGATAATGATTAATGGATTGATTTTTATTTGAGAACCAACAATCTTAGGCATTAGGAAGTTACTGTCCACCATATGAATACCGATCACAGCAATGGCGAGGTATAATGCATGGTGCGGGTCGGATGTAGCGAAGGTGATACATATTCCGACGAAAAGCGCGGTATAAATACCCAGATATGGAATCAGGTTAAGCACACCAAGGAGCAAGGCAAGAAGAAAAACATATTTGATACCAATTATCCAGAATATAAGGGAAGATAATGCTACCAGAATAGCCATTTGAAAAAATAGGCCGGTAATATATTTTCTTACAATAGATTTAATTTCTTCTGAAATTTCATAAATCACGGAATGATGTTTTTCGGAAAAGGCAGCCACAATGAAACGCATCAAATGACGACGGTAAAGTAGAATAAAAAAAGTATAAATGAGTGTGAAGATCGATAAAAGCAAGAAAGTAGATACGGAAACCACAGTCTGTTCAATGATACCTCCACTGGAACTTAATACTTTGGAAGTGGTTTTATCAATATACTCCGTTTGTTTATAAGCATTGACATTAAATGTGCTTTCGAACCAGGTTTGAAGATTTTGAAACAATTTGCCGACCTGCTCTTTAAGCGATGGCCATTCTTTGGTTAAATTGGATATCTGCGAACTAAGGGAATAAATAATAATAGAAACTCCGATAAGAAAAATTATTACAGAAACGATACCAGCAAGCGATCGGGGAAATCTTAATTTGTTTTCAAAGAAGTTTGACAGCGGCAAAAGTAAAAGTGCAAATAATAATGCAAACAATAATGGAGCTAAAACTGTTTTGCCTATGATGGCAAGGAAACCGCCGGCAATTAAAATGATCAGCACACAAGCGAGTCTCAAATAGAAAGGTAATGTGGTTTTCATGATTAAGTATTGTTTGAATTGAAGAACAATTTAGTTCAATTAAAATAAAAGATCTGAGGGCCTTTGCCTGAATTATTATTATTTCAAAATTTTATTGTCAGGCCGAAGCCGTCGCACAAAAAATATTTTTGTTTCCTTTGCAGAATGCATCCAAAATATTTATCCATCAACGATTTTGATTACACCCTTCCTGAAGACAAAATAGCGATTTATCCACTACAAAAACGAGACCAATCGAAGTTGCTGATCTATAAAAATGGCAATATCTCGGAAGATGTCTATAAAAATATTTCCGGCCATTTACCTGAAAATTCTTTTTTGGTTTTTAATGATACCAAAGTAATTAAAGCAAGAATTTTATTTCAGAAGCAAAGTGGTGCGGTGATAGAAATATTTTGCCTGGAGCCACACGAAAAAATAAATGATTACGCGGTTGTTCTTTCACAGAAAGAATCTGCCAGATGGAAGTGTATGATTGGCGGTGCCGGTAAATGGAAAGAAAAGTTTCTGGAAAAAAGGATTACAATAAATAATGAAGGGATTTCCCTGAAGGCTGCTTTGGTTGAGAAGTTGACTGACGCCTATATAGTAGAATTGTCATGGAATCCTGGAAATTATTCTTTTGCTGAAATTATAGAACACGCCGGAGAAACACCTTTGCCACCTTATATAAAAAGAAAAGCCGAAGAAAGCGATGCGGAAAAATATCAAACAATTTATTCACATTATGAAGGATCGGTTGCTGCGCCCACGGCAGGTTTGCATTTTACTGAAGATATATTCTCTTCGTTAAAGAAAAAAAATATTGAAACAGGCTTCGTTACGCTTCATGTGGGCGCGGGCACTTTTAAACCTGTGAAAGCTGCGAGGATGGATGGTCATGAAATGCACGCGGAGTGGATAGATGTGTCCACTAAATTTATCGGGCAGCTAATTAAATATATTTCTAACGGAGTATTTTGTGTGGGTACTACTTCTGTAAGAACTATTGAAAGCCTTTACTGGATGGGATTAAAGACTTTTTTAAATCCTGAAATTGAATTTGAAAAATTGAAAATAAATCAATGGGAAGTTTATGAGGATGAATTATTATTAAGAACGAATCTTTCAGCTAAAGAATCATTAACTTTTTTATTCAATTATTTAATTAATAAAAATTTAAACCGGCTTTTTATTCAAACACAAATTATTATCGCGCCGGGTTATGAGTTTAAAATTACCAAAGGAATCATTACTAATTTTCATCAGCCAAAATCTACTTTATTATTATTGGTATCAGCAATGATCGGGAAAAAATGGAAAGAAATTTACGATTATGCATTAGCCCATGAGTTCAGGTTTCTGAGTTATGGGGATGGGTGCCTGATTATGAATGATTAGTATTTCTAAAAACCTTTTTGAATTTATAGAAAAAAATAACCAATCCTCCACCCAAAAAAGCGCCCATAGCAATATTTTGTAACCTGCTATAATTT
>Ga0207933_1001587_pt1 | contig 16637 bp, 18 predicted proteins | sample NGESurdeep092012_4_FD_184488 | JGI IMG/M metagenome (GOLD analysis project Ga0207933, IMG submission 184488) | Arctic peat soil microbial communities from Barrow, Alaska - NGEE Surface sample F53-3 deep-092012 (SPAdes) | ecosystem: Environmental > Terrestrial > Soil > Wetlands > Peat ...
GTGGCTCGACCTCGAGGGCGTTGACGAAATCGTCACTCTTCAAGAGGGCAACACGCCTCTCATTTTCGCCGAGCGGTTGTCCGCGCGCTTGGAGGCCAACGTGTGGCTCAAGTACGAGGGCCTCAACCCGTCGGGGTCCTTCAAGGACCGCGGCATGACGATGGCGATCACCAAGGCCAAGGCCCAAGGTGCGCAGACCGTCATCTGTGGTTCGACCGGTAATACGTCGGCCGCTGCCGCGGCCTACGCCGCCAAGGCTGGAATGGACTGCGTTGTGCTCGTGCCCGAGGGCAAGATCGCCATGGGCAAACTCGCCCAGGCCATCGTCTACGGCGCCCAGGTCCTGCAGATTCGCGGGAACTTCGACCAGGCCCTCGACCTGGCCCGCGAGCTCACCAAGCACCTACCGATCACCATCGTGAACTCGATCAACCCCGACCGCATCGAGGGTCAAAAGACTGGTGCCTTCGAGATCGTGGACGTGCTCGGTGTCGCTCCCGACATCTTGTCGATCCCCGTGGGCAACGCCGGAAATATCACGGCGTACTGGCGGGGTTTCACCGAGTTCCACTCGGCGGGCCGCGCGAAGACACTGCCCAAGATGTGGGGATTTCAGGCCGCGGGTGCCGCGCCGATCGTGCTGGGTCACCCGGTGAAGAATCCCGAGACCATCGCCACGGCCATTCGTATTGGTAATCCGGCGAGTTGGATTCCGGCGCTGGAAGTCATCCACGAATCTCTGGGCGACATTCGCGCGGTCACCGACGACGAGATCCTCGACGCCTATCGCTACGTGGCGCGCTACGAGTCAATCTTCTGTGAGCCGGCGTCGGCCGCGTCGGTGGCGGGCATCTTGAAGTACGGCGTGCCAGCGGGTTCGACGGTGGTGTGCGTACTGACGGGCAACGGCTTGAAGGACCCCGACACCGCCGTCTCGACGAGTACGATGCCCATGGTGGTGGACGCGACAATGAAAGCTTTGCTGGCTGAATTGGCGTAATTGATTGCAATCAGCCCGGAATCGGCTACACTGAAGTTCGTCGTTCACGTCTGGCCGTTCGCCGATGTGCGGAATTCTTCCAATTACGACGTTTCCCGTTTTTTCACCACCCACCATTTTTGCGTGTACGTGGCGAGAGAGGATTTAATTGTATGGCTGTAAAGCCCACCACTCCTGATCGTTCCGACTTGGAATCCAAGTCACGCGAGGACCTTCAGGCCATTGCCAAACTCACCGGGGTCGACGTCTCGGCGCGAGCGTCCAAGGCGACACTCATTGAGACCATCATGGGCACGTCGTCAAGTTCCGGCACCGAACCCCAGCCCACCACCCGCGCAGTGCGTTCACGTCGTACGGTGGCCACACCGGACGACGACTTCGAGTCACTCCTGAATGAATTTGATTCGGAGCCGGCGTCCGCCCCGTCGACCAGCGACGCTCCCGCGCCCAGTTCGCGCAAGGTCGCCGCGGCCGATTCCAACGGTTCGTCCAACGGTTCTTCTAATGGATCGACGAACGGATCCACTAATGGCTCCTCCAACGGATCCTCGCACCCGCCTGCGAGTGGACCGGGGAATTCGTCGTCGGAGATCTCCAACCCCGATGCGTCGAGCACTCGTCAAAACAACCAGCCCCGCGATCGTCAGCCCCGTGACTCCACCAACGAACCCGGCGGTCGAAACCGCCGTAACCGTCGGAACCGTAACGGTCGCGAGCGCTTTGGCGAGGCCATGCCCAACGCCGACCAGCCCTACAACGGCGAGCTCGTCGAGATCGAGGGTCTGCTCGACCTGCGTGACGACGGGTACGGTTTTCTTCGTACCAAGGGATTTCACGCGTCGCCCAATGACGTCTACGTGTCGATCAACCAGGTTCGTCGCTACCACCTGCGCAAGGGCGACGTCGTCACCGGTGGCTATCGTCCGGCGGCGTCCAACGAGAAGTACCCGGCGTTGTTGCGCGTCGACACTGTCGCGGGTTTCGACCCCGAGGTCGCGCGCCTGCGTCCGCGCTTCGAGGACTTGACCCCATTGTTCCCGGACGAGAAGCTCAAGCTCGCCTCCAACGAGGGCAAGTCCGAACTCACCCCTCGCATCGTCGACCTGCTCGCGCCGATCGGCAAGGGCCAGCGCGGACTCATCGTCTCGCCCCCTAAGGCCGGCAAGACGACCATCATGAAGCAGATCGCCCAGTCGATCGAGGCCAACAACCCTGAGGTGCACCTCATGGTGCTGCTGGTGGACGAGCGTCCCGAGGAAGTGACCGACATGCGCCGCAGCGTCAGCGGTGAGGTCATCGCCTCCACCTTCGACCGTCCGGCCGAGGAGCACACCCACGTGTCCGAACTCTGCATCGAGCGCGCCAAGCGCCTCGTCGAGCAGGGCCGCGACGTGGTCATCATCCTCGACGGCATCACCCGATTGGCGCGCGCCTACAACCTCGCCGCCCCGGCGACTGGACGCATTATGTCCGGTGGTGTGGACTCCGGTGCCCTCTACCCGCCCAAGAAGTTCTTTGGTGCGGCGCGCAACATCGAAGAAGGTGGCTCGCTCACCATTCTCGCCACGGCCCTGGTGGAGACCGGATCCAAAATGGACGAGGTCATCTTCGAGGAGTTCAAGGGAACCGGCAACATGGAGCTCAAGCTCGACCGCCGTCTGGCCGAACGTCGCCTGTACCCGGCAATTGACGTCAACGGTTCCTCGACGCGCCACGAGGAACTGCTCTTTGACCGCGATGTCTTGCCCCAGGTCTGGAAGTTGCGCCGCGTGTTGAACGCCCTGGCCTCCGAAGGCCGCGAGGCCGCCGGTTTGGAACTTTTGATCGACAAAATCAAGACCACCCGGTCCAATGACGAGTTCCTCTCCGAGATCGCCCGGGGCCCTGCACCGACCAGCTGATTATCCGCTAAACTCGTCATCCGCACCAAGGAGCACTCATGAAGACTGCCATTCACCCCAATTACATCGACGCACACGTGACCTGCTCGTGTGGCAACACCTTCACGACCAAGTCGACGAAGGCCGAGATCAAGGTCGAATTGTGCAACGAGTGCCACCCCTTCTTCACCGGTAAGCAAAAGCTGGTCGACACCGGTGGTCGCGTGGAGCGCTTCCAGCGTCGCTACGCACAAAAGACCAACAAGGCGCGCGCTCCCAAGGCGTAAGCCGGCGGGCCGCCACCTTTCGTGCGCTCACTCGACGACACCCTCGCTAGCCTCGAGGACGAACTCCACTCGGTGGAGACGGCGCTCGCCCAACCCGACGTTGCCGCGGACCTGACGCGTCTGCGCGACCTCTCGCGTCGCTTCAAGGAACTCTCGGAGATCAACGTTGCCTGGACCGAGCTCAAGTCCGCGCAGGAGGACCTGGCTACCGCGCGCGCGATGTTCAACGAAACCAGCGGTGACGACCGCGAGCAATGGCGCGAGGAAGTGAACGCCGCCGAGGAGCGACTGCCCGATCTCGAAGCGGCCCTCGAGACCTTGTTACTGCCGCGCGACCCCAACGAGGGGCGCAACGTGATCCTCGAGATCCGCGGGGCCGAAGGCGGCGAAGAGGCCAATTTGTTCGCCGGCGACCTCGCCGAGATGTATCGGCGCTACGCCGCATTGCGTGGCTGGAAGCTCGAAGTGGTCGAAGAGCGCGAGTCCGATCACGGTGGACTCGACGAAGCGACGTATCTCATCAAGGGTGACGACGCGTGGGCGCGCCTGGCGCACGAGGCGGGGGTGCACCGGGTGCAGCGCGTGCCGGTGACTGAGGCCAAGGGTCGCGTGCACACGTCCTCGGCGACCGTGTCGGTGTTACCCGAGGCCGAGGAGGTCGACGTGGCCATTGACCCCAATGAACTCAAGATCGACGTCTACCGTTCGTCGGGCCCGGGCGGCCAGAGCGTGAACACCACCGACTCGGCCGTACGCATTACGCATCTCCCTACGGGCATCGTGGTCTCGATGCAGGACGAGAAGAGCCAGATCCAAAACCGCGCCAAGGCCCTCATTGTGTTGCGCTCGCGATTGCTCAAGGCGGCCCAGGACGCTCAGGCCAACGAACTGGGTGACCTGAAGCGATCCCAGCTGGGAGGCGGCGGACGAAGTGAAAAGATCCGCACGTACAACTTCAAAGAGAACCGCGTGACCGATCATCGCATCAACCTGACGAACTACTCGCTCGACGCCGTGCTAGCGGGGGACCTCGACCCCTACATTGACGCGCTCCTGGCGGACCAGCGTGCGCGCCAACTGGCCGAGAGTGACGGACGCTAACTTCGATCCCGTCGTCGAGCTCGTGGAGCTCGTGGAGCTCGGTCTCGAGCGTCGTGAGGCGCGCTGGCTGGTCGAGGAATTCCTTCCCGGCGGCGACCGCGACGCGCTCAGCGACCTACGCGTCGCGGCAGAGCGCCGGCTGAACGGCGAGCCCTTGCAATACGTCATCGGTCACTGGCCCTTTCGCTCCCTCGACTTGGACGTGGATGCGCGCGTGCTGATTCCCCGGCCCGAGACTGAGGAGCTCGTGGACGTGGCACTCAACGAATTCGCTACTTCGGACGTGCTCGCGCCTCTTGTGGTGGACCTGGGATGCGGGTCCGGGGCAATCGGACTGGCTCTATTGGATGAGCTTCGCGCGCGCGGCGTGAGCGCCACCCTGGTGGCGCTCGACGAGTCCGTCGAGGCCCTGAGTGTCGCGCGCATCAATGCGCGCAAGCATGATCTGCTCGCGGTGTCCTTCGTCGAGTCGTCGTGGTTCGAGAACCTCGACCCGTCGTTGCGCGGTCGGGTCGATATGGTGGTGGCGAATCCGCCGTACGTCGGGGCGTCGGAGATGGCCGATCTGGACCCCGTGTTGCGTCGCGAGCCTCGCGGTGCGCTCGTGGCACCCGACGGGAATGGTGTGGTGGGATTCGCGGACCTCGACGTCATCGTCCGCGGCGCGATGACTTGGTTACGTCCCGGTGGTGCGCTGGTGATGGAACACGGTGAGAAGCACCGTCCCGCCGTGTTGGCACTGGCGCACGAGTGCGGGTACGTGTACGTACACGACTTCGACGATCTGGCGGGGCGCCCGCGAATTCTCGTCGCGAAGCGGCCGCGATGAAACGCTTGGACCTCGACGAAACGGTCGCGGCACTGCGACGAGGCGACGTGGTCGCCGTCCCGACCGACACTGTCTACGGGGTGGCGGCCCGACTCGAGGATGCCGCCGCTGTCGCCACGTTGTTCAGCGTCAAGAGTCGACCGAGTGACGTCGCCCTACCGGTCCTAGTGACGTCGTCGCGCGACGTCGCCGCACTGGACGTGGAGTGGCCGGCGGCGGCGCAACTCCTCGCGGAACGGTTCTGGCCGGGCGCTCTCACCATCGTCGTAGGTGCCGCACCCGCGCTCGCCGCACGCGTAGGGGCGACGTCGTCCCTCGGACTACGAGCCGCGCATCACGCAGTGCTCGCCGCAGTGATCGACCAGTGCGGGCCATTGGCGGTGACGAGCGCTAATCAGCACGGCCACGCGCCGTGCGTGAGCGCCACCGACGTTCTCGCCACGAAGTGGGGCGCCCCCCTGGCCGGTGTCCTCGACGGGGGAGTGTGCGACGGCGCGGTGTCGACCGTCGTTGAAGTGAGCGCCGAGGGGTGGTGGGTACGTCGTCGCGGCGCGCTCGCGCTGGGCGAACTCGAGGCGGTGCTCGGCCCCGAATCGCCGCCGCGTGACAACTAGGGTGGGGGTATGAAAATCGCGCTCGGAGCGGATCACGCCGGGTATGAACTCAAGACCCTGCTGGTCACCACCCTCCAAGAGTGGGGTCACCAAGTCCTCGACCTGGGGACGACCAACGGGGTCGACTCGGTGGATTACCCCGATTTCGGTTCGGCGGTCGGCCACAGCGTCGCCAGTGGCGAGTGCGACCTCGGCGTCGCCGTGTGCGGTTCGGGCGTGGGCATTTCCATCGCCGCCAACAAGGTGCCGGGTATTCGCGCGGCTCTCGTGCACGACGCGACCTCGGCTCGGTTTGCGCGCGAGCACAACCACGCCAACGTCGTGTGTTTCGGTGCGCGCCTCATTGGTGCGCCGGTCGCCCAGGACGCGCTCGCGGCCTGGCTCGGCGCGCAACCCGGTGAGGGTCGACACCTCGCTCGCCTCGACAAACTCTCAGCACTCGATCATCGCGCCTAGCGCACAGAAAGGTTCCCCGTGAGCTCTCCCTTTGACGCCTTCATCACCAACGACGATGAGGTCGTCGACTTGCTGGCCCAGGAGTGGACCCGCCAGACCAGCACCTTGCAACTCATCGCCAGTGAGAACTTCGCATCCCCGGCGGTCCTCGCCGCGACGGGTTCGATCCTGACCAACAAGTACGCCGAGGGATACCCGGGCCGTCGCTACTACGGCGGCAACCAGATCGTCGACGAGATCGAGGACTTGGCCCGGCGTCGATTGACGGGACTCTTCGGGGCGGAGCACGCCAACGTCCAGCCGCACTCTGGCGCCAACGCCAACGTCGCGGTGTACCAAGCCCTGCTCGAACCGGGCGACACCGTCTTAGCCATGCGACTCGACCAGGGCGGTCATCTGACCCACGGCTCGCCGGTGTCGATGACCTCGAAGGCCTGGAATTTCGTCTCCTATGGCGTGACGCCGCGCAACGACGATCCGTCGACGCCCGGCGAATTGATTGATTTCGACAACGTGCGCGAGATGGCTCGCGCCCACCGTCCCAAGCTCATCGTGGCCGGGGCCACCGCCTACGCGCGTCGCATCGACCCGGCACCCTTTCGTGAGATCGCCGACGAGGTGGGCGCCCTGTTGATGTTCGACTCGGCCCACGTGGCGGGTCTCATCGCCGGTGGTTCGCACCCCAATCCCGTGCCCTACGCCGACGTGGTCACCTTTACCACGCACAAGACCCTGCGTGGTCCGCGTGGTGGAGCGATCTTGTGCCGAGATGAACACGCCAAGGCCATCGACATGGCGGTGTTCCCAGGCCAACAAGGTGGACCCCTCGAGCACGCGATCGCGGCCAAGGCCGTGGCGTTTCGCGAGGCCGCTCACCCCAGTTTCTCGGTGTACACCGACCAGATCGTCGCCAACTCGAGGGCCTTTGGGGCCGCCCTGGCAGGCGAGGGGTTTCGCATGGTGTCGGGAGGGACCGAGAATCACATGGTGTTGCTCGACCTGCGCGAGTTCGACGCGGAATTGGCCGGTAAGGTCGCCCAGGAGGTGCTCGACCGCGCCGGCATCACCACCAACCGCAATACGATCCCCGACGACCCGCGTAGCGCGTTCATCACGTCGGGTCTGCGCGTGGGCACCGCCGCCGAGACGACCGCAGGACTGCGCGAGAGTGAGTTCGTCACCGTGGCCGCACTGATAGCGCGTGCTCTGCGCGGGCGCGACGACGAGTCGGAACTCGCGCGAGTGCGCGAAGAGGTCGCCGAGTTGTGTGCGACCTTCAACCCCTACGCCGCCTTTACGAAGTAGAAGATGAATTCCCTGGGTACCTACGGGATCATCGCCTTCGTAGGGGCCCTGATTACGCTGGTGGCCAATCCGTCGGCGCGGCGCATCGCCCTGGCGGTGAACTACAGCGCCCAGCCCGACGAACGCAAGGTGCACCAAATCGTCACCCCCTACGGGGGAGGCGGCGCGATGTTCGTTGGCTTTTGCATGGCTCTGGTCGCCGCCTTCGTCTTACCCACCACGCGCGCGGTCATCGAATCCTCACACGAGATGCTCGGCGTGCTCCTCGCCGCCGGCGTCATGTTCGCCGTCGGCGTGGTGGACGACTTTCGTGAAATGAGTGCGCCGGCCAAGGTGGCCGGACAAGTTCTGGCGGCGACGATCCTGTACTTCAGCGGCTGCACGATGTACCAGCTCAAGTTGCCCTTCGCAGGTTTCATCGTGTTGGGACCCTCGATTCTGCCGGTCATCACGGCGGTCTGGGTGTTCGCATTGTCCAACGCCGTCAACCTCATCGACGGTCTGGACGGACTCGCCGGAGGAATCGTGGCGATCGCCTCGGGGACACTGTGCGTCTACGGACTGCGTCTCGAGGATTTGGGTCTCTTGCCCTCGACGAACGTGGGACCGCTGGTCGCGGCGCTCACCTTCGGTATTTGCGTGGGCTTCTTGCGCGACAATTTTCATCCGGCCAAACTCTTCATGGGTGACGCGGGCGCCTTGATGTTGGGTCTGCTCATGAGTGCCTCGACCATGGTGATCGGCGGAAGGACCCCGCCGGCGAGCGGTGTGACCTTCTTCTTCTTCGCGCCGCTGCTCATCCCCGTGTTCATCCTCGGGGTACCCCTCACCGACGCCGTGTTCGCCTTCGTTCGACGTACCGTCTCGGGGCAAGGTTTTCACACGCCCGACAAGAACCACATCCATCACCGACTGATGCGACTGGGTCACGGGCACAGTCGCACGGTCATCATTTTGTGGTTGTGGACCGCTCTGTTATGCGGCTTCGTGCTCTTCCCACTCTTCTACCCGCGCACCAACGTCTTCTTGCCCTTGGCGGTCGCCATTTTGCTGATCGGTCTCTTCACGTGGTCCAGTCCGATCCTGACGCGTCGACGACGCCTCGAGCACCGTCGCTACGAACGTGAAGAGGCCCACCATTGAGTCCCGACCCGGGCGAACCCTCGCCGTTGCACGAAGAAGAAACCCCTGATGATTCTGGACTTTCTGGGGTGGCCGTCTTCGCGGTCATGGGTACCACGATCGCGACGTGCGTAGCGGTGGGCGTCGTCCTTGGTCTGTGGGCCGACAGCGCCTGGCACACCGCTCCCGCAGGTCTGTTAATCGGGATAGTGTTAGGAACGGTCGCCGCCGTGGTGAGCGTGGTTCAGCAAGTCCGGCGTTTCCTTTAGAAACCCCATCCCACGTGCTCGAAAACCTCTCCCCGTCAACGTTGCCGCGCCTCCTGCGCCGTACCGTCCTCTCAGCAATCGCGGCGGGAGCCGTGGGTTTCGTCATCGGGGTGATGATCGCTCCACTGGCGGGACTCGGCGTCGTCATCGGTGTCGGCCTGGCGATCCTCAACCTCCGATTCCTCGATTCCCAGGTCGCCAAGATCGAGATCAGGGGTGAGCAAAACACCAAGGTCGTTCGCCGACAACTCGGTGGCAAGACCGTCAGTCGCCTCGTCGTCATGACCATCATTGCCCTGGGCGCGTTGTGGCTGGACACGGCCCTAGGAATAGGTATTGTTGCAGGGCTCGTGATTTATCAGATCGTTTTCGTCATCAACGTGTTGAGCGTGGTGGCGAACCAGGGGGACATGTAGTGAAAACGCTGTACGCGGCGAAGAGTATTCCAGTCGGGGTCCACCCGACGTTCAAGCTTTTGGGATTGACCTTCGACCTCGACATCATCATGTCGACTGTATTGGCCGGGGCCATCATGCTGTTCCTCGTCTTTCGCATGACCTCGAAAGTCACCGACGAGGTACCGGGCAAGTTACAGGTCTTATGGGAGATCATCTCCGTGGACCTCGTCGGCGCCCTGGCCATTTCGGCCATGGGCGAGCGCGGCAAGCGCTACGTGCCGCTGGGCGTGACGCTCTTCATCTTCATCTTGATTTGCAACTGGATTGGTTTCTTGCCCACCGACATGCACCCGGGCCAATCGGGCGACATCTTCCCCGCGCCGACGAGCGACGTCAACTTGCCCCTCGCCATGGCCGCCTTCGTCATAGTGTGGGTCCACATCGAATCAGTACGCTCGCGGGGCATCGGCGGGTACTTCAAGCACTACGGCCAGCCCTTCCTCGGACTGACCCCGATCAACATCATTGAAGAGATCACCAAGCCCATCACTATGACCTTTCGTCTCTTCGGCAACCTGTTCTCGGGTGCCCTGATGATCGTCGTGATGACAACGTTGCTACCGGTGTACGTCATCCCCTTCGGCGAGCTTCTGTGGAAGCCGTTCGATGACGGACTCCTGGGCGCCATCCAGGCGTATATCTTCATGTTGCTCTCCGTCTTGTACTTCGATATGGCCACCAGCCATCACGACGCCCAAGACGCCCACGTCGAACCGCTCGACGTCCTACAGGCCTCGCACTAACCAACCCAGGAGGAAAGAAAAAATGGCAGATACAAGCATTGCGGACGCGGTACGAAGCGCCGGTGCACTCGTCGGCGGCGGTCTCGCCCTCGGCGGTGGCGCTATCGGTGCGGCGATAGGTGACGGCCTGGCGGGTAGCCAGACCATTGCGGCGATCGCTCGTCAGCCCGAAATCGAAAACAAGGCGCGTCAGTACTTCTTCTTGACGGTCGGTCTGGTGGAGGCCATGTACTTCATCAACCTGTTGTTCATGGTCGTCTTCGTCTACGTGTTCAAGAAGCAGTAGTTCGTGGCGCGCTCGGCGAACGCTCGCGCGCGCACTTCGCTCTAACAAAGAAGGTCACCCTACATGAGTACAGCTTCCATCTTCCTCCTCCCCAACGGGACGTGGTTCGTCGAGCTCGCGGTTTTCATCATCATTTTGCTCGTCGTCGCTAAGTACGCCCTGCCGAAGTTGAACGCGATGATCGAAGCCCGTCAGGACAAGATTCGTATCGCCCTCCAGGCGGCCGACGAAGCACGCGCCGCGGCGGACGCCGCCGGGGACGAGCGCGCGCGCGTCCTCACCGAAGCGCGTGAGCAGGCCCGCGACATCGTGGCCAACGCGCAAGCGTTGTCGGATCGGGTCAAGGCGGAGTCGGCGGGTCGTGGTCAGGTGGAGTACGAGCGGATCGTGGCCTTGGCCAATCAAGAGGTCGCGACGGCGCGCCAGCGCGCCATCGACGAGGCGTCAGCGAAAATTGGCGAGATCGTCTTTGACCTCGTGGCGAAGGTCGTCGGGCGCGAAGTGGACCAGAGCGCGCACCAGGACCTGGTGCGCGAGGCCGTGGCCGCACTCAACGCTGAAGCGCAGAGGGAATCGAACCGCTAATCATGCTGCCCAAGCTGGAAGGATACGCCGCCGCCCTCCTAGGCGCTGTTGATAAAGGGACCTTGACCACGGTGGTCGGCGAACTGGACTCGTTGGAGCGCGCGGTCCTAGCCCAGCCCCAACTCCGGGGTATGTTGAGCGACACATCACTCACCGGCGTCGTGCGCGGACGGGTGTTCTCGGACCTCCTCGAAGGAAAAGTCCACCTCGAGACGCGCCGCGTGGCGGTCTACGCCGCGCTCGTCGCGCCGGCCCAAGAAGTCGCCCCGGCTATCGGCGAACTGGCGCAAGCCGCCCTCGCGCTCGAAGAAACCGGCGCGTTCTACCAGCGCAACCTCGGTCTCCTGGCCGCGCGTAAGCGCGTGGCGGGCTTCGCCGATGCGGTGCTCGAGGAACTCGACACCGCCGACTTCGCCCAGATTGAAGACGACCTCTTTCGCTGGGCGCGCACCGTTGAAGACAACATCGAACTGCGTCGGATCCTGTTGGACCGCGACGCACCGCTCGACTCGCGACTCGGTCTCGTCGACCAGTTGCTGAGCGGCAAGGTCAGCGCGACGTCGCTGCAACTCGCTCGATTCGTCGTGGAGGGTGGTCGTCCCCGCGACGTCGTGGGGACACTGGACTTCGTCGTGGACTACGTGGCCGAGGCGCGCAACTGGCGCGTGGCGCGCGTGTTCACCGCGCGACCCCTGGACGAGGCCTCCCAGGACGAATTGATTCGCTCACTCAGTGCACTGACCGGAACCAGCGTGGAATTACAAATCGCCGACGAGTCCGACTTGCTCGGCGGGGTTCTCGTCGAAGTCGGTGACGTTCGCTTGGACGCGTCGACGCGCGGACGCCTCGCTGCCCTGCACGACTCGGTGTCGTCGGGGCACTTTTACGAAACCGCTATGAATCGAAATGACTAAGAGAAGGAAACTGTGATGACTGAGCTCACCATTAGTGCCAACGAGATCACTGACGCCCTGCGTAAGCACGTCACCGAGTACAACCCCGCCGTCGGCGCCGAGCAGGTCGGACGTGTCGTCGAGGTCGGTGACGGTATCGCGCGCGTGTCGGGTCTGCCCTCGGCCAAGGTGAACGAGCTGCTCGAGTTCGAAGACGGCACCGTGGGACTCGCGATGAACCTCGACGAGGAGACCATCGGCGCGGTCGTGCTCGGCTCGGTCGACGGGATCGAAGAAGAACAAGTCGTGCGCTCCACGGGTCGAATCTTGTCGATGCCCGTCGGCGACGCACTGCTCGGTCGAGTGGTGAACGCCCTGGGCGAGCCCATTGACGGCAAGGGCCCCTTGGTCAACCCCTCGCAGCGTCGGATGGAGGTCCAGGCCCCCGGCATCATCGGACGCCAGCCCGTCAGTGAGCCGCTGCAGACCGGTATTAAGGCCATTGACGCGATGACGCCGATCGGTCGCGGCCAGCGCGAACTCATCATCGGCGACCGCAAGACCGGTAAGACGACCGTCGCGATCGACACCATCTTGAACCAAAAAGGTCAGGGTGTGAAGTGCATCTACGTCGCCGTGGGCCAAAAGAACTCGTCGGTGGCTCAGACCGTCAAGACGCTCGAGGACTTCGGTGCCATGGAGTACACGGTTGTCGTCGTGGCCTCGGCCGGCGACCCGGCGCCGTTCAAGTTCCTCGCCCCCTACGCCGGGTGCGCCATCGGCCAAGAGTGGATGGACAATGGTCAGCACGCCCTCGTGGTGTACGACGACCTGTCCAAGCAGGCCGAAGCGTACCGCCAGATCTCGTTGTTGCTGCGTCGTCCGCCGGGCCGCGAGGCCTACCCCGGCGACGTCTTCTACCTGCACAGTCGCCTGTTGGAGCGTGCGGCCAAGTTGAGCGACGACCTCGGTGGCGGATCGCTCACCGCGCTTCCGATCATCGAGACCAAGGCCGGTGACATCTCGGCGTACATCCCGACCAACGTGATCTCGATCACCGACGGACAGGTGTTCCTCGAGTCCGACCTCTTCTATTCGGGTGTGCGTCCCGCGATCAACGTCGGTAACTCGGTGTCGCGCGTCGGTGGCGCCGCGCAAATTAAGGCGATGAAGTCAGTCGCTGGTACGCTCAAGATCGACCTCGCGCAGTTCCGTGACCTGGAGTCCTTCGCGACCTTCGGCTCGGAACTCGACAAGTCGTCCCAGTCCCAGCTCGACCGCGGGTATCGCCTGACAGAGTTGCTGAAGCAAGGCCTCAACGCCCCCGTGCCGGTCGAGGAGCAGTGCATCGTGATCTACGCGGGTACCAAGGGCTGGCTCGACACCGTGCCGGTCGAGGACGTGCGTCGATTCGAGCAGGAACTGCTGACGACGTTTCGCGCCACCCACGCCGAGTTGCTCGAGCACATCCGTTCCACGGGCACCATGCCCAACACCGACGCGTTGAACGCCGCGCTGACGAGCTTCGTCGCCGGCTTCGCGGTATCGAAGTAAGTACCGAGACGAGCGAGAAGGGAAGGAGGAGCGATGGCCGGTGGACAAGAACGGATCTTGCGTCGACGAATTAAGTCGGTGCAGGCCACACGAAAAATCACGAAGGCGATGGAACTCATTGCCGCGTCACAAATTGCTCGCTCCCAAGCGCGTATCGTCGCCAACCGCCCGTACCGCGAGGGCATGCAGCGCATCATCCGTGAGGCGGCCTCGGCCGATCCCGCAGCGGCGCGCAAGATGCTCGCGACTCCCGAGGAAGTCGCGACGGCCATCGTGCTGGTGATCGTGGGCGACCGCGGCCTCTCGGGTCCCTACAACTCGTCGGTACTGCGCGCCGCCGAGCGACTCGTGCACATGCTCCAGCACCAGGGTACCCAGGTGCGCCTCTTCACGGTGGGCAAGAAGGCGCCGGCCTTCTTCCGCTTCCGCGGTATCGAACACGAACACGGCTTCGTGGGCTTCGCCGATCGCCCATCTTTTGCGGACGCGCGTGTGATCGCCAACGCCGTGGCGGCCCCCTTCGTCAGTGGCGAGGTCCAACAGGTTCTTCTCGTGTCGACACGCTTTCACTCGGCCGGTTCCCAGACGGTCGAGTCCGATCAGTTGCTTCCCCTGACGATGCCTGACGAGCTCGAGGTGAACACGTCCACGGGACCCAAGGGATACACCGAATTCGAACCCGAAGTCGAGCAGCTGCTCACTGAGTTGGCTCCCAAGGCGCTCGAGAGCGAAATCTTCTCGGCCCTCCTCGAGGGCGCGGCGTCGTTTCACACCTCCCAGCAGCGCGCGATGGCCGCGGCCACCGACAACGCGGATGAACTCGGTCAGACCTTGACGCGAATTATGAACCGGGCCCGCCAGGACTCGATCACCACCGAAATCATGGAAATCGTGAGCGGCGCGGAAGCGCTTCGCTCGGGAAAGTGAGAAACAAATGACCATCGCTCCTGAAAAGACCACTTTGGAAACGGGTCGCGTCGTCGCGATCGCCGGACCGGTCGTGGACGTTGAATTCCCGCCGCACTCGCTGCCCGAGATCAACCACGCCGTGGAGGTCGACATCGTCATCGACGGCGTCACGGTCACCGTGACCGCAGAAGTCGCCCAGCAGATCGGTGACGGACGTGTGCGCTGCGTGTGTATGAAGCCCACCGACGGACTCGTGCGCGGTGCCGTCGTACGCCAGACCGGGCGCGGCATCACCGTGCCGGTGGGCGACGCCGTCCTGGGCCACGTCTTCAACGTGATCGGCGAACCGCTGGACACCGACGACATCGGTCCCGTCGAGGACCGCTGGGAGATCCACCGTAACGCCCCGGCGTTCGATCAACTCGAGCCGCGCGCCACGATGTTCGAAACGGGCATCAAGGTCATTGACCTGCTCGCGCCCTACGTGCAGGGTGGCAAGATCGGCCTCTTTGGCGGTGCCGGTGTGGGCAAGACCGTGTTGATCATGGAGATGATCCGACGCGTGGCCGAACAACACGACGGCGTGTCGGTCTTCGCGGGCGTGGGCGAGCGTACCCGTGAAGGTACTGACTTGTTGCTCGAAATGCGCGAGTCCGGCGTCATCGAAAAGACCGCGTTGGTCTACGGTCAGATGGACGAGCCGCCCGGGGTGCGTCTGCGCGTCGCGCTGGCCGCTTTGACTATGGCCGAGTACTTCCGCGACGTGAAGAACCAGGACGTGCTGCTCTTCGTGGACAACATCTTCCGCTTCGTCCAGGCGGGTTCAGAGGTTTCCACGCTGCTCGGCCGTATGCCCAGTGCGGTGGGCTACCAGCCGACGCTGGCGGACGAAATGGGCGAGCTCCAAGAGCGCATCACCTCGACGCGAGGTCGTTCCATCACGTCCCTGCAGGCCGTCTACGTCCCCGCGGACGACTACACCGACCCGGCGCCGTTCACGACGTTCACCCACTTGGACGCCACCACGGAGTTGAGTCGTCAGATCGCCGCTCTGGGCATCTACCCGGCGGTCGATCCGTTGACGTCGACGTCGAACATCTTGGCGCCCGAGATCGTCGGCGACCGTCACTACGATGTCGCGCGTCAGGTGCAGCAAATCCTGCAGCGGTACAAGGAGCTCCAAGACATCATCGCTATCCTGGGCCTCGACGAGTTGTCCGAGGACGACCGCATCACGGTGTCGCGCGCCCGCAAAATCCAGCGATTCTTGTCCCAGCCGATGTTCGTCTCGAAGATCTTCACCGGTATCGACGGCATCAACGTGCCGGTCGCCGAGACTATCGAGTCCTTTGAGCACCTGGTGAAGGGGGACCTCGACGCGTTCCCCGAGCAGGCCTTCCTCAACGTGGGCGGTGCCTCGGACGTCGAGCGCAAGGCTGCGGAACTGGCGAAGAGCTAGTCCATGGCCACATTGAAGGTAGAGATCGTCACGCCCGAGGCGGCGTTGTGGTCGGGTGAGGCCACCGCGCTGATGGCGCGCTCGTCAGAGGGTGAGTTCGCGATCCTGCCCCAACACACGCCGACGGTGGGCGACCTCGTGCCCGGAGTAGTACGGGTCGCGACGTCGGCCGGCGAACTGGCTTTTCTCGTTCACGGGGGCTTTTTTCAAGTCGGTCCCGACGAGGAGGCAGGCGCGACGCGCGCCACGGTACTCGCAGGAATTGCCGAGCCGCTCGACGAGATCGATGTTACGCGAGCCCAGGCCGCGAGAGATGCGGCTGAGGCGCAACTCGCGTCGATAGGCGAGCACGACGATAGCGACCGGGCTGTGGTCGAAGCATCACTGGAGCGCGCGCAGTTGCGTCTTCGCGTCGCCACGAAGTAGCGCGCAAGCCTGGCGAGTTAGCGAGCGCTCACGTATTCGATGAGCTCACGCTTCTCAGTCTCGAGTTCGTCGACGCGCGATTTCACGACGTCACCAATCGAGATGATGCCCCGGAGCTCGCCATCCTCGATGACGGGGACGTGACGAATTCGCTTGTTCGTCATTAAAGCCATCAGCGAATCGATGGTCGTCGACTCACCGCAGGTGGTGATCGACGTGCTCATGACGTCCAACACGGACTTGGTGAGAGCGTCCACACCGTCCGTGGCGAGGGCGCGCACTACGTCACGCTCCGAAAGTATCCCTACCAGGGGAGGTTTGGGACCGGTCACCACTAGGGCACCGATGCCGCGTTCGCGAAGTAGCTGGAGGGCGTCCTCCACCGTACGTTCCTGAGAGATGGTGGCGACCTCACGTCCCTTGTTCGCGAGGAGTCCTTTTACCTGCATGATTCACCCCTT
>Ga0207933_1001588_pt1 | contig 16617 bp, 14 predicted proteins | sample NGESurdeep092012_4_FD_184488 | JGI IMG/M metagenome (GOLD analysis project Ga0207933, IMG submission 184488) | Arctic peat soil microbial communities from Barrow, Alaska - NGEE Surface sample F53-3 deep-092012 (SPAdes) | ecosystem: Environmental > Terrestrial > Soil > Wetlands > Peat ...
TGGATGTCGCGGAAGAAGCGGCGACCTTGGCGGAGGCCCTGGTCTATGACGCGCAGGGCGAAGCCGGTGACGCGCACTGGAATGAGGAAGCCAAGGCGCTCATCGCCGGACTCCTGCTCTGCATCGTCGCTGAAGAGCCGCAAGAGCGGCGCACTCTCTCGACCCTGCGCGACTACCTGACGATCGCCCCGGCCGCCTTCGCGGCCCTCCTGACACGTATGCAGAGCACGACCGCGGCCGGAGGGTTGATCGCCCGCGCCGCCAACCGTCATATCGGCAAGGCGGCCCGGGAGGCGTCCGGCGTCCTCTCGGCCGCGCAGCGGCATACGCATTTCCTCGATAGCCCCCGCATGACCGCCGTACTCGACCGCTCCGATTTCGCGTTCGGGGATCTGAAATCGCGCATCGCGACGGTGTTCCTGGTGCTGCCGCCCGATCGCCTGGGCACCTATGCCCGTTGGCTGCGCCTGATGGTCACCCAGAGCTTGCAGGAAATGGCCCGCACGCCCGGCAAGCCGGCGGTGCCTGTCCTCTACCTTCTCGATGAATTCGCCGCCCTGGGACACCTGGCGCCGGTTGAGCAGGCCATGGGCTTGATGGCCGGCTATGGCGTCCAGCTCTGGCCGATCCTGCAGGACATTCACCAGCTCCGTGCCACCTACGGCCAGCGCGCCGGCACCTTCCTGAGCAATGCCGGCGTCCTGCAGGTGTTCGGCGTCAACGATCACGATAGCGCCCGCCTGGTGTCCGATCTGCTCGGCCAGGAAACCGTCGTGTTCCAGACCATGAGCCACGCCCTCGATAGCGAAAAGTCGGGCCTGTCCTTTTCCGAGCAGCACACCGGCCGGGCGCTGCTCACCCCCGATGAGGTCCGCAACCTGCCGCAAAGCCGGGAACTGCTGTTCCTCGCCGGCCTCCGGCCGATCGTCGCCGACAAGCTGCGATACTACGACGATCCCGAGTTCGCCGGCATGTTCGATCCGGCGTAGCCGGTGGGCGCGGCGCAATTAGTCATTGAGAAGCGTCCCACGGGTTCAAAAGCGGCACGCCGGTCGGCGCGAAATCGGCGACGTTCCTGGTCACGACCGTCATGCCGTGCGCTAGGGCAGTCGCTGCGATGAACGCATCACGCTCGGGGCGCGGGTCTGGCACATGAAGGGACGCACAGCGGAGCGCCACGGCCGTATCGACCGGCAGGGTTCGATCCGCAAATTCAGGCAGGATGTGCTGATCCATCCAGGCGCGAAGCCTGGCCCCTTGGGCGGGATCGCGCCGCTCGATCCGGAGGATGCCGAGTTCAATCTCCATGAGGGTGATGGCGGAGAGGTAAAAGGTCGTGGCGTCCGCGCTGGACAGCCAGGCGACGACATTGGCGTCGGCTTTGCCGTCGCCGGCCTTGCGCAGCTCGGAAATGACGTTGGTATCGAGTAGGAACATTACGAGAAATCGGCCGGCCGGGCGAGTTCACGCGAGCGGGGCGGATCAAACTCGATGTCCGCGAGTCCTGGCATGGACAGGGCATCAACGATACTCCGGTGCTTGCCGGTGATGCGCTGATAGTCCTCGATGCTAAGCAGCACATGGGCGGGCTTGCCCCGGTCGGTGATAAACACCGGCCCTTCTGAGGCGGCTTTCTTGGCGCGGCTGGTGTCCTGATTGAACTCCCGGCTGGATAGGGTGGTGATGGTCATGGGCGGCTCTCCTGTCTGCAAAGGCACGTCGGCGATGTATAAACGTTACTACTAAAAGTCTTCTTTCGTCAATGCCTCTTTGCTTTCTTGGCTGCGGAGAGGGGTCAAGGAGCCGCCCGGAGGCCGCAGCGGAGCGCAGCCCGTAGGGCGGCACCGAACGGGTGAGGACTGTCGACAAGCTGCGACACTACGCCGATCCCGAGTTCGCCGACTCCTTCGACCCGGCCTGAAAGGCCGCTCCGCCCCAGTAATTCGGGCACGAAACAGGGAACGCAGTGGCGAATAGCGTCTTGGGCGCCAATCTGATTTCAGATAACGGTTATGCCAAACTAACCCTCTCTGGGGGGGCTGACCCATGGATTTCAGGCGCTCTTTCTCATATCCGTTATCGGAATTTAGGGCACTGCACCCTCAACACGCCTTTCCTGTAGGCCCCTTTTTGTTTTCTTCGTTGGTCCAATCGGCCGGTGATGTCTGACTTATGCTGCTGCCGGTTTCGCTGCTGCGCTGGCAAGCCCGCGCCTCAATGCAAAATTTACGACCCCTGCGGGGTCGTTCCGCATGGTCTGGTGGAGTTGATCCGCCCCAAAAGTTATCCACAGAAACCCGCCCGCAACTACCGGCAAGAATCTATAGGTATGAGTCTATAGGTTTTAGGGGGTGGCGATTCAGCGCAAAAATCCGAGTCGAGGGGGTGGCGATTCAGCGCATAAGGGGGTGGCGATTCAGCGTGGATAACTTCGGTTTTCCACAGGCTTTTATAGCGCGTTCATCTGTCCAGGATTCATGACGGGACTTGCCCGCACGGATTACGACTGATCTTGCCTTGGCCCGACAGGTAGGCCGGCGGCAGGGGGGTGGCGATTCAGCGCACGCCGAAAATTACGACGCTATAACAGACACTTGCGTCTTTGCGAGTGGCGGCCGCGACGGGAACAGCAGCATGCCGCCGGGCGTATCCTCGATGTGGGCGTCGGGGTAGACCGCAAGCGCCAATCTCATGGCCTGCCGGAACTCCTTCTTGAAGTTTTTGGGGTCGGCGTATTCCTGGCCGAACTGCTCCCGCAGATTAGCCCAGGAGATTTTGACACCCCCCCCCTTCCGCACCCGGCAAAGCCGGTGCGCAAGCCAGCTATAGACATCAAGCGCCAAGGCCGAATGTTTGAGGGCACCAAGCGCCCGATGATCGAGCGGCACCGCGTGGGCGGCAAGCGTGTCGTAAAACTCCTGGCTCAGTTCCAGCACGCCCGGCCATAGCGCGCGCTGTTCGCCGGTCTTATGCAGCCACGCCTCGAAGCGGCTGATCGGCTGGGTGTTGACGGTGACAGCCCGTCCGTTCGCTGTCAGGCCAAGGGTCAGACGGGAAGCGGCCAGGGCCTCCATCTGCTTTTTGAACATCGTATAGCCGCCGCGCGCGCCACCATTGGTGTCTATGTCGAGGGCGATCAGGAAGTCGCGCATGCTGTCGCCAATCATAATCTGGCGGCTCTGGGTCCGGACTGCCTCGCTGGAGATATGCACCATGACCAGGCGCGGCCTGGTGCCGTAGGGCAAGGGCTGATCGACCAGACGCTTGCCGTTGAAGATCGCGCCGGCCTCCAGGCGGAGCACCGCGCCGCCGCTGGTGCGCTCAAACAGCCGCCCCTCTGTCGCCTTGCGGGGCATGCCCACCTGGCAAAGGATGGCATGAAGAAAGTCCGCCCGATCGGGCGGCTCGTCCCGCACCGCAACCGCCGTGTTGATCACGCGCGCCGTCGTGGGCGGCATCGGCTTCATGGGCACGAGGTCGCCGAACAGATCGAGAGCAGGCTCTTCGGGTTTCTTTGCGCTCATGATTTCATGCCGTCTTTACGTAAACACGCGTTTCCGCATTAGCTGAATTACGCCTTTGCGGCGAAATAAGCATCCAATGCCTCGACCAGAATGTCCTGATTGGTCCGCCGGGTCTTAGCACCATGGATTTTGAGGCGTTCGTAACGCTCGGGGTCCAGCCTGACGGTGACGGCGATCGTGCCCGCCGCACCGCGCGGTGCGGCGGGAGCCGCTTCCGTCTGCACGCTCGCAAGGGCCGCAACATGGGCGGTCTCACTGTGAACCGTGGGTGGCACCGTTGGTGCTGCTTCCCCTTTGCGGGCGATCAACGCGCTACCGAGGCGCGACGCAGAGTTACGCGATGACATAGGCAGCCCTCTCTCTTACGCCTTTACTTATACGCGCGTTTACGTAAATCCACAATTCCGCAATTTCGCGTGCGGAATTTGAAGAGCCATCAAGTTCCTGGACGGTTCGGCCGTCGATCATGCTGACGGCAAAATCCACCCGCTGATGGATGGTGACCGGGGCAACGGTGCCATGTTGGGACAGGGCAACGGCGGCGTCCCCGTTGATCTTGGCACGGGAGGCGGCTCCATTGACCACGAAGACCATTGCCTTGCCCGATGCCTCGACCAGATCAACCGTCGCGCCAACGGCGCGCAAATCATGCGGACTGGGGCGGGTCGGGATGATGACCAGGTTTGCGAGGTCAACCACGGCCCGGATGTTCTCGGTGATCGCTGGCGGCGTATCGATGATGACCAGCCGAACACCCAAGCGCTTCAGCTCGGCAAGCTGAGCCGGAAGGCTGGCAAGGTCCGCGCGCACAAAAAGCGGCGTCTCGGCCTGCCGTTCATTCCACCACTCGGCCAGGCTGCCTTGCGGGTCGGTGTCGATGAGCGCGACGGGGCCGCCGCCGGCCGCTTCTGCCTGGACGGCAAGATGTCCTGCAAGGGTTGTCTTGCCGACACCACCCTTCTGTGACGCAAATGCGAGTATCAGCATTTACTGTTTTCCTTACTCGTTTGCCTATTTACGTAAATCAGTATCCGCACCATTCCGCAATGTCAACGCGCATCGTCCCCGCGTGAACGGGGTGCCGGGGCTGGCCCCGGCCCGCGCTTGCGCTCCCGGCCCGGTCAATCGAACCGCTGCGCCGTCTTGTCCTTCCTCCAAGAATCCGGGGGTCCAGGGGGCCGCGCCCCCTGGCGGGGGTGCCGGGGGCTGGCCCCTGGCCGCGCGCGCCGTCGTCCCCGGTCTCGGCGTCGAGTAGCAATGGAACCGGGGACCGACATAAGCGGCACCCGATCAGATGCCGGCGGCACACGCCGCCTCCCTCCCGGCTCGTCACCGGGGGGAGGGCAGGGGGTCTTGATCAGGCGGCCTTCTGCGCAGGGACCGGCTGGCGTTGGTGCATCCAGTCCGCGGCCTTCTGTGCCTGGGCGGCGGCGGTGAAGATCGCGCGCTTGTCGTTCTTCAGCACCTTCAGCCAGCTTGAGACATAAGCGGCGTGATCCGGCCGGGGTTCGCTGGCAAGCGCCAGGTCAGCGCAGAGGAACGCCGCGCCCAGCTCGGCAATCAACTCCTCGGCCGCGCCAGCCTCGCTGCCGAACCGGCCTTTCAGGTCGCGGGCACAGCGGGAGGCATGCCCGGTCAGGTGCGTCGCCTCATGGGCGAGGGTGGAATAATAGGCCACGGGATCGCGGAAGGCGGGGAAGGGCGGCATCTGGATATAGTCGCTGCCGGGGCTGTAGAAGGCACGGTTTCCACCCTCGCGAATGTCAGCACCGATCGCCGCGAAGAACGCTTCGGCGTGGTCCACACGTTCCGGCTCTGGAAGCTGGGGCAGGGCAGGGGCCTCGAACCCGTCCACCTGGGCCGCATTGAAGACATGGAAGGCGCGCGCGACAAACCGGGCGTTCTTGCTGTCGCCTTCGTCCTGGTCGTCGGCCTCGTCATCGTCGAGCATTTTCCAGAACACAACGGGGGCGGCCTTCTCGCCTTTGCGCACCTGGGCACCCAGCTCGCCCCATTGCTTGTAGGTTGCCCAAATCCCGGCCGGGTAACCGGCAGCCTGGCCGCAAGCCCACAGCATGATGACATTGATGCCGCGATAGGCCCGCTTCGATACGGCGTTGATCGGCATGACGGCCGTGCCGCCGCACGTCACATGCCAGGGCATTTTCCAATCACCAGCCCCGGCCTCGATGGCGGCAATGATCCGGTCTGTGATCGTCTGGTAGATGTCGGATCGAACTGTAGCGCTCATTTTCCGCGTCCCCTTTTCCATGCGAAGCAGCGCCTCGCGATGCTTCCCGGGGCCGCGTGAGCGGTGAGGATGGAGAGGTGAAGAGGCTTCGCAGGGGCCTAATTTGTTTTGCCTTCGCCCCTTTCTTGGCGACGGCGGAAGAAATTGGGTGGAAGCCTCTTCAGGGGAGAGAAGGAGCAACGCTCCTCGGCCCCCTCTCGGCCGCGTCTGCGGCAGGCACTCCTTGCGTCAACGATCGACACCCGAAGGGCCGAGACCCGCCCTTGCGGGCCTCGGGGCACAGCCTGAGAGCGTGGCCCGGCCCCTTGGTCGGGAGACGCCCTGTCACTGCATTTCGGGTTGTTTTCCGGCGTTTCGTGCAGCACAATTCATGGCGATAGAATCGAGTCACATGCCCCGCCCCAAAGGTCACCAGCTTCCGCACCGAGTTTCCGTCGCCTTGACGGAGGACCAGTTCACCGGCATCGCCGAATTGGCGAAGGCTAACGGCGCCCCTGTGTCTTGGGTGGTCCGGCGCGCTGTGATCGTGCGGTATTGTCAAATCTTAGCGGCGCTGGCCTTGAGTGTATGTGGCGCGCATCCGTCGTGGGCGCAGACGGAACAGACCGTTACGGTTCCATCAAAACAGAGGGCGTTGACTAGCATTCTATCGAAATACAACGATCTTTATGAGAGCGCCCCAAACGATATACAAAGGGACAAAGTATCTCCATCCTTTAAGAAGGAATTCTGCGAGAATATACCAAAAGGTAGTGTGTCTGGCTGGATTGGCGAAGTAAGTTCAATCGACGACCGATCACCTAGTAAGGGGATAAATCTCTATTTAGGGGTTTCTACCTATGATCTTAGAAGTGGCGGCTTAGGTGTTGAACTTTCTTTAGGAAATAGATATGCGTATGGGGTTAGCGAGGACAACACGCAACCGCATCTGCCTACGATAATTCCCCTCAATTCCGCACTTTTCGATGCAGTATCTAACCTACGAAGCGGGGACACTGTTATTTTTAGCGGGGATTTCATTCCTTATCTTACCACACAATCTTGTTATGATAACGATACTACGTACTTCTCTTTATTCCGCTTCTCAAGCATCCGGAAGATTGGGTATGGACTCTTGCTCCATTGAGACCAAGAGTTACGCAGCATCCCGGCAGCAATTTTAAAGATGTCGTCTAATGCCCCTTCCGTGTAGGTGGGGCGACCCCAATTAGCCTCGACCGATCCAACGCATGAGCCGGTTCTTCAGTCCGCTCGGCCTCGTCTCGGGTTCGGCGGCTATGTTCGGCCTCTGCGCTTCACTTCCTATCTGCATTGCCGCCCTCACACGCTTAAGCTCGGAGAAACCCTTCTCCGTCACCATGTTCGTGGGTAGACGGCTGATTGAGTAGAGCCACTGTAGGTGGCACATGCAGCCAATTTCTTGGCTCGGTCGGCTGATCTCATCGAGATAACCGTTAGGTCCGGCGTTCATGAGGCCCTTGGCGATAGCCCAATTGCCGCGCACGGCATATACGAGGTCGTCCCGCTGCTTGTGGTTGTAGGTCTTCGGGTAATCGGTTTGCTCGTCTATCGGGTTGTAGTGCCAGATTGCAGCGATTGGGTTGCCTTCAAGAGAGAACAGGAATTCCACCTCGGCAGGAAAGCTCATCGCCTTGTGGACATAAAACAGCCGATCCCACTTCGCCAGCGGTCGAAGCTCCTTTTTTATTTCAGTAATCCGACTCTTGGTGTCCTTGTCTTTGGTTCCACCCATCGGAACCCGCTCAAGGAATTGCTGCACCATCGCGTCACATTGGCGAAGCCGCTCGTCGAGATATGCGGTCGCCTCTGATTTATAATTCGCGACGCACCATTCAAAACGCTTCTTTATAGACGGCAACAAGGCGTCGAAGTTTTGCGCTACGTGCTTTCCGCTGGAACTCACTATGTCAGATTGACTGCCACGGTCGCCGGATATTATCCGCGTCGGCATGCCTTTGCCCCGGATCACCTTATCAAGAAATTCTCTGCATACCTGTTCGTAGCTGGCCGTCGCCTCGTCGGCGCCGACCGCCATAGAACGGGCAAGCTTGGATATCGTCGTCTTGGTTTCTTGCAGATGATCGGGAGAGGTTGGGCCGGATTTCAGGAAGACAGTTAATATCTCCCCCACGGCTTGAACCGTCTCCCTGGCGTCCGTCAATGGGCTGAGATTAGGCGTCGGTGCCATCGCCTGCCGCCTCGTCCCTCTTGCTCGGTTCGTAGCGCAACACCGTCTGAATCGTCTCTCTCCCAACGAGAGACCGGCCCGTAAGGTCTAACCGTTCGCGCTGTATCGGGGCCGCTGGCTCAAGGTCGCGGTCGAGTTCGTAGGGTGTCGGGAAATAAGGGAATCTGACCTTCTGCCCCGAAAGGGCCGCGTCACGGTCCGGGCTAGGCAAAACTGTCTGGAACACCTCATTTCCGTAGGTGAGTACAACGGTTACATATGGGACTGGCAATGTGTTGCGCCGACGACGAAGCAAGATCACTGAGTCTACCAGGGGGTTATTTCCAGGGACGAAGGTATAGAGGGCAGGAAAAAAAGATGTTTTCACCAAGCCGATTTGGTGATCGGCGTTACGAATCCATGCCATGGCAGCGCGGAAATTCGGCAATTCTTCTTCTGGAAGGAGTGAAATTGCTATCTTTGCAAATGCTTTCAGAACGGCGACAGGCGTATGTGGGTCTCGGTGAACTGTAAGGGTAATTTCCTTTGTAGCTTCATTGACAACGGCAATTGGATCAGCCTCGTCCTGTGTAATTTTGATTCCCGTCGAACCGTGTTCAAAACGCCATTGCCTGCTCGATTCTTCCTTCAGCTTAGGCACCCCTCGCTTTCCGCGAACACCAGACAAGGCCCGCTGCGGCTTGGACCAGTTACCGAGACTTGTTTCGATGCCATCGCCAAAAAACTGATTGCAGGTGTCGCACTCATATTTCGTGAAGAGGCTCGTGTTGCCCAAACACTCCGGGATTGCATGCGCTTCCTTCCTGAAGCTTACGTTTGGGTGAGCCAAATTACAGAAGCGGCAAACGCCGGGTTTGGAGGATGCCAAGATCACCTTTTCCCCAGGCTGTAGAATCCACTGTCCGATGGATGAGTAATTTTCTTCATAAAAGCGCAATGCGTCCTTCGCCTTCTCCGTCGCGCCCGTGAAGATGTCTTGGAGAGATACCATTTCGTCCTTCCTCATGCGGCAAGTCTCGAAATCGCACCGGGGTCGGCCCGGTAGCCTCGATCCATCACACCCTGATCCTCTCCACCTCATCGAGGCTGAGTTCCTCGCGCCTGCGATCGTAAAGCTGCGTGGTGCGCGTGCTGGCATGGTTCGCCATCTGCGCCGCCTTTTCCAGCGTGCCGCCGTTCTTGAGATACGCCGTGATGCCGGTCGCGCGGAAGCTGTGATTGCCGAGCTTCGTCGCGATGCCGGCCGCCGCCGCGCGCCGACGGATCATCGCGTGCGCATTCCTCTGCGGCAGCACCGTGCGCGTTAACTGTGCGGTGCCGCGGCCGATCGTCCGGAACAGCGGCCCCTTGGGTTGGCCGGCGAGGCCCGCGCCCTCGATGTAGGCGGTGAGATAAGTCTCAAGGTTGTGGTGGCACGGCATGGCGTGCGGCTTACCGCCCTTCTCGCGGAGCTGCACCCATAGCCGGCGGTTCTGTGTGAACACGTCCTCCACTTTCATACCGAGTGCCGCGCCGATACGGGCGAAACTGAACACCATCAAACCGATCAACGCACGGTCGCGAAGGCCCGCGTGTGTCGTGATGTCGATGCTGTCGATCAACGCACGCGCCTCCTCCGGGGTCAGGATCGGCGTCTTGCCCGTCTTCACCGTGTGCGACGGGCCGCGCACAGATCCCGCCGGGTTCACTGGCACCACCTGGCCCATCACTAGCCAATCAAACAGATGGCGCAGCGCGGCGAGGTGCAGCTTGACGGTCGGGGCCGCGTGGTCCTGCTGCTGCATCTCGATCCACGCCGCGACGTGAAGCGGCTGGATGGCGGTGATCGACGCCACGCCGGCGTCGTCGCACCAGGCCAGAAACTCCGCCGTGGCGCGGCCGTAGGCCCGCCGCGTGTGCGGGTTGCGGATGTTCGCCGCGAAGAATTCCAGGAAACGGAGCGAGGCGCGTTCGCCGGATGCTGCGATCAGCGCGGGCACGATATGCGTGGCACCGCCGGCGATAAGCTGGCCCTGGTGGATGACAGTGGGGATTTTGTCAGCCATCCCTCACACCAACGCCGCCAGTTCGGACAAAGTGACGAATGTCACGCCGTAGGTTTGTTCTAGCCACGTCCTATTTGCCGCATTGAGGATTGAGTTGCCTCCCGCACTCCTACCCTTATCTTTTGTGCAGAAAAGATCGATCTCGTACCCCACATGAGCAGCGATGCTGTCGCCGTCCGCCCACTCCTTTATGGCGTTCTGGACTTTCTTACGCTCTGCATCGTTTCCCGCACGTCCTAAGCCCTGAAGCCACAATTCGCCGCTTGCACCGTCGCGCGCACTAAATTGCAGGCCGAGGTGTACGGCAGTGGCATATCCAAGACCGCGAGCCTGAATCGCTTCGGCGACTTTGTTCACCCTGTCCATGCGCGCTGCAAGCTCCAATACAGATTTGTCCGGCTCGAAAAATGTGCCGGCGGCCGTCCTGGCGTGGCCAGCACCGTCAAACCAACGCGAACCCGCTTGCAAGAGTCGCATGCCGATGTCTTGTGCGGCCTGCACCCAATTCGAAAAACCGGGATTGAGCGGTTGCCGTTCTTGTCGCATGCCCACAGTGAGAGTCATGTTATATTTGCCTGTGGCCTGCGTCCGCGACACCACGCGTGTACCGCCCAGTACCTGTACGCGGTCCTTGTTCTCGATCCCCTCCAATGTGAGAATGGTTTCGCTCAGATATCCGCGAACACGGCCGGCCTTCAGTGCACCGCTGATCTTTCGAAGGTCATCCGATGACGCGTCCCGTGCAGAGCACGGATTGACGACTTGCCGGTATGCATTGCTGTCAAACGTGACGCAGAGCGGAGTTTCAACCTCGGCCCGGAACCAGTGAGCCAAGTCATTCCCATGTGCTCGGCCCTCTTCCCCCCAGATAGCATGGGCACGCTCTCGAATTCGTCTGCGGTGTGCCGTGGTCATGCCACCCCCCCGATTCGGGCCGGATTCTACCCTATCTCCTATATCCGATAAAGGACATTATCGGATATAGGAACACGGTGGAGGGCGGTAAACCGGATTATCACGCGCTAATCGGGCGCCAACGGGGAGGGGGCCGCCGGGCAGTCTTTCGATGCTCGCCTCACTTGCGTCGTGGGGTGATCGTCTGATGACATGGGAACAAGCAATCACGGGAAAGGTATCAAAAGTGAACACGGGAATTCCGCTGCGCTCAATCTCAACCTGCAATGGCGGACCGCTCGCTAATGGCCGCCCGGCTTCAACCGTTCGGGGAGCGCACAGCTGGTGCAGCGCTGTATCCATGCCCCGTCCGAGCGCCATCGCCATTGCGAAGGTGGCACGCGAGTTAACGTTGCAACGTGCATTGTAGGCCCCGTGAGGATCGAACTACGGAAAGATACATTCGTGCGCGACCTGGCTCAGAAGGTCGCGGTCCCGGGAACACGACCCGGCAACGCCATCGATCAGCTAGTCCTCCAATGCTTGTCGGTAAGCACTAAGTCTTTCCTAGGCGAGCGGATAACGAAGCCTCCGTCAATCAAGATGTTCTTTATGGAAGCTCGCGACAGTGTATGCACATTGCTTGAGTTCTCAAAGAAGGGATACAAGACCTATTATCCCGAAATCCGATTCTCCACAAAGCCTATAGATGTAATCAACGGCATCACCGTTGAGCCCGTCGGTCTATCCCTCGGGAGCTTTCTTCCCATCGATGGCGAAGTTTGTAAATTCAAGTTTACCACGAAGCCTATAAAGACACAAACAAACCACGTATTGAGAATGCAAGGTATCTTCGTCGATGGTTCCATATTCGAAAGCGTGATTGAACACCTGAAGGGAACTCATATAGAGCAGCCCTTCATCGCCAATCCCTATCCACTATTTGACGGTAACAGGTTTTATCATAGCCTCGTCGCTTTCGATCATCTCCTGACCGGGCGACGCGTATATTGTTCGTGCGCGAGAGACGGACACCAGAGCATTATTTCAGACGCAAAGGAAAAATTGTCTCATTATGTCGCCGGGTCTGGGTGGCCCGAGCAAGCTCTACGGATACTCTCCGATGCAGAGTATATCGAAGGACTCTGTCACATGTGCGTCGCCAGCAGCTTCGGCTCAGAAGTTGCCGCCGAGCGATACGGTGACGCCGTCCGCGAATTCGTCGACCCCTACGTTGAGCAGATGATGCGAACGACCACTTTGGACGATAGGACGGCCAGAAAGGAAGTCCAAACGCTCTTGGGCCTTAGCCGATGGATACAAGAGGACGAGATGTATCAGCTTATCAAGCGACTGTTTCCGGAGGACGTGGTGCTACGCGAAGCATCGCCGCCATGGCTGCGCCGTCAGCGGTTGGACGTATTTCTGCCTGACCGGAAGCTCGCGTTGGAATACCAGGGAACCCAGCACTATGCGCCGGTATCAATATTCGGTGGCGCTGAAGCGCTTCAGCGCACAATCGAGCGTGACGCTCTCAAAAAGCGTGCGTGCGAGGAAAACCAAGTTGATTTAGTCTACATAAAATACAGCGACCCCCTCACCCTCGCCACCCTGCGCGCTCGTCTGAAGCGCTTCCTCAACACCTGAAAACACGATAAAGCCATTCGTCTGTCCCGTATTTGATTTGGGCCGAAGTTGACGTAACGATATGATAACATTGAGCCGCGCGGGCAATTTCCGAACAAAACTCCCGGACAGCCAAGCCGTTGATCCTGCTAGCTACCGTGAGCCGTCAGGCAAAGGATCGTTTTCGAGACGGCCAATCACTGCGCCGGCACGGTGATCGTGCAGCGCTGTTCTTTCTTCGCCTTGGCCGCCACATCACGGCACGCCGCCAGCGCCTCCTGATTGACGCGCACCAGGTTGGAGGCGTCCGCCAAGCCGCGCCACCCGTCCGGGCTGCCGGCCTGCATCAAGGCAATGCCGGCGTTCCAGCGATCGGCCTTCATAATGATAGCCGCCACGGCGCTATCCCCTCCGAAGGGCAGCACGCCAGCCACGAACGGCGACACCAGCAACCCGACGACCAAGGCCCCCGACGCGGCCCACAGCAACCAGTTGCGCTGCTCGTCCTGCTTCCGCACCGTGCCGATCAGGCCGGCGAGCTGGTGCCGCTCGCGCTCGGCGTCCTGGGTCGCCCGGTCAAGCTTCTGCGCCGCCTCGCGCATCAGCATGTTGCCGGCCTGGGCAACTGCCTGCTGATGCTGCTCGGGCGTCAGCCGGAGCGCGGGATGCTTCTCGATGCCGGCAAGCCGGCTCTCCACGGCCGTCAGCCCCTGCACGATCGCGCCGAGCGACGGCGTATAATCAGGCGGCCGGCTTTCCTCCCACGCGCCCGGCAGCGCCTCCAAGGCCCGCCGCAGCTCCGACACCTCGGCGCGCAAATCCTCGAACGCCTGTGCCGGATCGGCCGCCCCGTGATGATCTGCCGCGTCCTCCATAAATCCTCCGTCCCTGCCCTACATCGACATTCCAAGCCCGCGATCCCGCCGGATGCCGTGACTGATGGCCCGCTCGATATTCGGCTCCCGTACCACCCGGTCGAGCCGCGAACCCGCCTCGATGCCGAGTTCCTTGGAGCGCGAGCGCATCAAGGATTCGAGCTGCGGATCGCGCTTCAACTCGCCGGCCACTTCCTTCATGCGCCCTTCGACCTTGCCGCGCGCCTCGGCCTGGTCCCGGCCACTCAGGCGCTCCTGCTGCGCCTCAAGCCCGTTCCACACCTTGACCAGGCGCTCGGCTTTCAGGTTCGGGTCCTGCCGCACCCGGTCCTCGTGCTGGATGCCGGCGACGAGCAGCGCGGTACGCTCCCGCCCCTGCATCCCGGTCATCGCCCGATAGGTGGCCGGCTCATGCTCCATGGCGGTCAGCAGATCCCGCGTCGCACCTGGCCGGGCCGCATCCAGCGCCCCGCCGGCATCGCGTAGCGCAACCTTCTGGTGCTCAAGGACGGGGAGGTCCTGCTCCCGCATCCGCGCTGCATCGGTCCAGGCGCGGGCATAGCGGTCCACCGCCCGGTTAAGCCCGTCCGGAGCATCCCGCTGCGCCGGCTCCGGCGCACGCTCCCGCGCCGGGCGCTCGGCCTCCGGCCGGGCGCGGGCAGTGCTGAGGTTCAACCCGTCGAACATGCCGCGCTTCTGCGTCGGCGGCTCGGCCTGGTGATCAGCGGCACGGTTCTGCGCCGGGCGCTCGCGCATCGCCTGCGGCACGATGATTTCGCTCTCCATGCCCCGCCGCTGGGCATAGGCGGCCCGGTCGTAGTCGAGCGTCGTTTCCTTGGCCTGCGACCGCGACAGCCGCGCCGACAGCGCGCCCTCGGCGCGGAATTCCTCGCGGCTGGCATAGAGCTGTGCCTCGTCCCGGTGCCGCGTCATGGCAACATAGGTCAGATGCCGGTCCATCGTGCCCGAGGCCAGCACATAGGCCCGGTCCACCGTCGCCCCCTGCGCCTTGTGGATGGTGGTGGCGTAGCCGTGATCCACCGCCGCGTAATCGGCCATCGAGACCGACACCGCCCGCCCCTGCCCCGGACCGCGAGCGGAATCCAGCCGCACCACAAGCCGGCCGTCATCGGTCAAGCCGGCAGCCTCGGCCCGCTCCACCGTCCCCAGCATGCCGTTCTTCACGCCAAGATCGCGGTTGTTCTCCCGGAACAGCAGGCGGTCGCCCGGCGCGAAGGACCGCGCGCCCTCGGTGGTCTGGTAGGCGATTTCGCCGGCCAGTTCGCCGCGCTCCTGGCGGGCCGCGCGGATCGCCTCGTTGAGGTCCTGCACGTCGGCCCGGCGATGCGCCAGCACCAGACGCGAGCCGTCCGGCCGCGCCTCCATGTCGGCCATCACGTCGCGCACGATCGCCCCGCGTACCTGTTCCCCCGTGTCGTCCAGCCGGATCGCGCCACGCTCCGCATAGGCGGCCAGCCCCTCGGCCGTGCGATACCGGCCAAAATCCACCGACGCCGCCCGCTGCCAGTCCTCGCGCTGCCGGCGCACACCTTCCAACTCGACAAACCCAACCCGCTCGGCCACGGACCGGAACGCGGCACCCGCGCCGATCGGCTGCAACTGCTCCGGATCGCCGACCAGCACGATTTTCGCGCCGGCCCGGTCCGCCTCGGTGATGAACCGGGAAAGTTGCTTCGAGCCGACCATGCCGGCCTCGTCGATCACGAACACGTCGCGCGGCCCGAGCTGGTCGAACCCGCGTTCCCAACCCCGCTCCCACGATGCCAGGGTACGCGAGGCGATACCGGACGACTCCTCCAGCCCCTCGGCCGCCTTGCCGGCCAGCGCGGCGCCGTGAACCTGGTAGCCCTGCGCTTCCCAAGCCTCGCGCGCCGCCGCGAGCATCGTGCTCTTGCCCGCCCCGGCCAGCCCGACCACGGCCGCGATGCGCTCCGGCCCGGCGACATGCGCGACCGCCGCAAGCTGCTCGTCGGCAAGCTGGATGCCCGTCCGCTGCTGCGCCCCGATCGCCGCATCCACATGCCGGCCGGCAACGCCGAAGCCTCGCCCCTCGGCCATGCGATCGGCGCTGATCGCCATGTCGCGTTCGATCGACACCATCTCGCGCGTCGAATAGCGCGCCTGCTCGACAACCCGCCCCTGCTCGTCGCGCTGTTCGGCCTGCAACTCCACCAGGGCCGGCGACGCCATCACCTTCGCGAACGCCGCCTGGAACGCCTCCGCGCCATCGATGTAGCGGTGCAGCACCCGCGCCACGTCGTGCCGGTCGAACACGCTCTTTTCGGCCGTGATCAGCGTCAGAACCTGGTCCGGCTTTTCCCGTATCAGCGCGGCATTGCGCTTGGCTGCCTCTTCGTCCAGCCGAACCCGCGACACGTCCTTGCCGCGCCGCTCCATCTGCGTCGCATGTACGCCCATGTGCTGCGTCGGCTCGATCTCCAGCCCGCGCTCCTGGTGCGAGCGATGATCGACCCGGATGTCCAGACCCGCCCGTGCCAGGTGTTCGTTGGTCCGTTGCTCCCACCCGATCCGGATATCCCGAAGCTGCTCATGCGAAGTCGGCAGGCCAAGCGCCTGCAACTTCTTGTTCTCAAGCTCCAGGTCGGATTTCTCGCCAAGGTCATCCGGCCCGACCTTCCGCGTCGTCATCATGATGTGGGCATGGTGATTGCGGATGTCGGTTTTGCCGTGCGGGCTATGGATCGCAAAATCCACCGCCACGCCATAGCGATCGGCGAGGCCCTGGGCGAACTCTCGCGTCAGCGAAAGCCGCTGTTCGCCCGATAGCTCATGCGGCAGCGACACCTCGATTTCGCGGGCAACGCGGGCGTCTTTTCGTTTCTCGGATGCCTCGGCGGCATTCCACAACGCCGAACGCTTCTTGGCCCATTCGGCATCCGCACCGGCCGGAATCACGATCTCGGCATGCTCAACGCCGGAGCGCCGTGAGAAATCATGCACGATGCCATCGCGTTCGTTTTCCAGGCATTCGGCGGCACGATAGGCCGCAGAGGCGACGGAGCTACGCCCCGAGGCTCGCGAGATAGGTTTCATGCTCAAATGGTAGAGCGCCATGCGACTATCCAACTACCAAGCGCTGAGTTGCGAAGCAACTCGTAAGTGCGCCCTTCAAACTATCGCTTACGCTCTGTTCGGTCGGTGTGGCTCGCCG
>Ga0207933_1001591_pt1 | contig 16592 bp, 13 predicted proteins | sample NGESurdeep092012_4_FD_184488 | JGI IMG/M metagenome (GOLD analysis project Ga0207933, IMG submission 184488) | Arctic peat soil microbial communities from Barrow, Alaska - NGEE Surface sample F53-3 deep-092012 (SPAdes) | ecosystem: Environmental > Terrestrial > Soil > Wetlands > Peat ...
CCGCGGATTGTGTCCCGGCAGTGATGTGCAGAATGGCATCTCGTCGAATGGGATGCATCCGTACTGGAGCTTCAGCCCCGAAAGGCGGCCACAGCCTTCCCAATTGTACTGCGGCTTCAAGGTCTGATTGTGCATACGCAGCATGAGATATCGGATGACGTTGTGACCAGGTGAGGCTGTTCGCACGATGCGTCGTGCCTCATCGAGTGCGGGAAAGATCTGTGACTTAGTATTGCTGGCAGTCCCCGCCGCCCTAGCCGTCGCGTAGTTCTCGTCGGACATGTCCATTAGATCGAGCAAGCTACCCCCGCCCACCGTCAGTCTGTCCATCAGGTAGCGGCACTCCGCCGAATTGGCCCGAACCTTGCTGCTGAGCCCCAGGAGACGTGCAAAGTTGTCGAACTCGCACGGGCGGATCGAAACTTCCCACTCACTAATGATCGTTATCGGCATCGTGTGACCAAGTACTTCGATCGAGTCACTGTGGAGCGTGAGCATGGCCGCATATCGGTCAGTCATGTCGATGTCAGTAAAAGCGATGATCCGATCAGACTTGTTCACCTTGTTGATGGCTCGATAGAAGGTGACCTCGTAGTAGATGTGGCCTCCGACAAAGAACGGCCGCGTCTTGTGGATGTAGTACCGACCTCGGACCGAACGTGGTTTCCCACCGGCCAACTTGATTCTCCCGGCGATCTTCTCGTGGTACTCCCGTAACGATGGATCCAGATCGACTGGGAACTCCTCCAGATTCGCCAACACCTCGATCCCGCAGGTGTCCTTGAGCAGTTTGCGGATGCGGTGGAGGTACTCGTAATACTTGAGCATCAGCCGCTCAGAGGCATCCCCCTCCAGTGTGTAGTGCGAGGCACTCGTTTGGATAAGTTTGTGGAATCTTCCGAGAAAATTCAGATGCGCGTGCGCCCTCGCGAAATTGAGCCCGGGCCCGACAGCCTCATAGCTGAACTCAGCATCTGACCGACCAGAATGAAGACGTACCAACACCCCCTCGACCAGATTCCGAAGCTGGGCGAGGACATTCTGCGAGAGCGTTGCCCTGTGATCAACAAGCAAGTCGATGTTTTGGCAGATCGCCCTATCTGCGCTGTGGATCTGCTCGCCGGCGGTAGCCACGGTCCCTCAGTTCATCACTCGGTTAATGCGCGATTCAGAGTGGTGTGAAAGTGTGACTCGGACTGCATGCCGCCATCTTCTCATCCGCTGTCTCCTCAGGAGCCGTTCGATCCGGAGTCAACCAGTGCCAGTGAATCTGATCAGGGGTTAGAAGCTCCAAGCGTGGCTGCCCGATTCGAGGTGGGCCTTTAGGCTATTCAAAACCTTCTGAGCAAACCTTCTGACTTGGTCCTTCAAGGGGTGCAACAGTGGTGAAAATCTTCTGATTCGACCGCCTGCAAGGAACGAAAATAGCCAACAAAATAGCCAACAATTGGGTCCCAGGGCGTAGCGTCGGGTCCCAGGCGATTTCAGGGTACAAAAATCACACCCCACCTGACCTGCATATTTGAGACAATTTGGGACGTGGCGGGACCCAGTAAAACGACCCCGAGGCGCGCTACGGATCAGAAGGTTTGGGGGTTCGAATCCCTCCGAGCGCACCAAATAAGTCCAGCTCAGAGCAGATATCTGCTTTGAGCGTCGACAGCCGTGGCACCCCCGTGTAACCGCGGACTGGAAACTGGCCACGGACACCTGTGAGTATGACCTGGAATCGCCACCATGGGACGTCAAAGTAGCGGCTCTGCAGACACCCTGCTCTGGGGGCTTACCAGCCAAAGATTTCAAGTACGCCCAGCCCCTGCATGCGCACTATTTAGCGACTTCCCAGGATCTGGACCTGAACTACCAGCGACGGCAACATGAAATGGATTTTCCCGGGCCCTTGGTGGAACTCACCCTTCGTAGAAGATCGACGGGTTGAGAATCTGGCTCTCCCAGAGCAGATCCCGGTCAGCTTGCGTGAAGCGGGCCCGGTCAGCCGCGTCACTCCACTCGGCCCGGATCACCGCGACAACCCGATCGGCGATCTCCTGGGCCTCGACTCGGTCGAGGAGATAGAGGTGAGCGGCGTCCACAAGGAGCGCCAGCCGGGACCGCCGCTCGCCGTCGGGACCGTAGGCCATGGCCTGGCTCGCCTCACCCGTCGAACGTTGTTGCGGGCACACGTCGTAGGCGGGGGTGAGCGTCAACCGCTCCTCTCGTCCATCCCAGAAGGCGGCGTGGTTTCGGGCGTGGTCATCGGTGTTGCCGACGCAGATATTGAAGGCGATCCGTGAGAAGAGTTCCCGCAGCGTGGACGCCGCATCGGTGAACCGCAGACGGATCGCCTCAGTCAGCCCTGTATACGTCGCATACCTGGCCCAACGTTCGTCGAGTTGCAGGATGGTCAGAGCGCTCACGGTCAGCCTGCGTTCACCCTCACTCGTGCTCCGATCGAATCGATCGACGAGGAGAACGTCGGAATCCAGGCAGTGGGCGACCTCGGTGGGCGCGACACGCAACCCGGCGCGGCGGGCGAGGTCCATGGCCGCCCCCTCGGCGTTGACGACCGGGTGGGTGTCCGACCGGCGGGCGAACTTGGCGATCAGCTTCCGGCCGTCAGGGCCGGTGAGGAGAGCCTTCGGGCGTGCCCCACCCAGTGACGAGCCGTGGAGAAGGGCCAGCTCGAGCTCAGGGCTCAGGGGTAGGCCGGCCTCCACCAGATCGGCGGCTGTCAGCAGTTCCTCCAGAGTGGCTTGGGTGATGCGGGGCTCGTACACCGTGGGACTGGCCTGGAAGTCGAGCGCCCCGAACCGGTCGGTGCCTGACTCGAGGAGGTAGGTCAGAAGCCCGACCTGTTCTGCGGCCTCTGCCCCCAGCCGGCGGAGGATGACGCGCTGACCCCAGCTGTCGGGACCCGAATCGGCGATGCACCCCGGAGCGCGCATGCCGTCCAGTGGATAGAGGGTCGCATCTCCGAGAGGAAGCTCGGGAAGGAAGAGCGGCACCCGCTCCGGTCGCTCGAGGTAGCTGCGGCCGTAGATGACCGTGACCACATCCCCGACGCGATCCAGGCGTCCGGCCACGACCGGTTCGGTCGTCCCAGGCAACCACACCCAGACAAATGCCTGGTCGTGTTCAGAACTCATTCGACGGCTGGTCGTGACGTTCGACGATCCTGCCCGGCAGGAGAGCCAGGCGGTCCTCCTGGCGGTGGAGAATGGCCGGGAGTTCGGCTGGATCAGGAGCGAACAGGCTCACGCCGACGAGGCTGGCCACCTCGAAGGCGATGCCGATGGCGACCGTTGGGTCCCCGTGCTCCACCTTGCTGAGGGTCTTCTCATCGATGTGGGCACGGTCGGCGAGGTCCCGGGCTGTCATGCGACGGCTCCGGCGCGCCGCCGCAACCTGCAGACCCAGTACTCGTACGGCGTCGAGTGTCTGGGACAGATGGACGCGGGTTCGCTTCACTTGTATCACCTCTCGAATCGGATTATAGTGTGTTTAGTGACGATAAGAAGTACTTTAGTACTAATCGTGGATCGGCTCGGTGGACAGCAGGAGCGACGGACTGATTCGGCTGGCCGCATTGCAACCACCGATTCGCTGGGACCGCTGCCGGGGTCAGGACTCCATGGCGCTGAGGAGTGAGAACCGGAGCTCCTCTTCGTAGACGGCCACCCCTCCTTCCCGCATGGCCGGCACCAGCAGCGGATCCCACGGCGTGTCGGGTAGGTCCCCCTGTAAGACCACCCGCCCGCGCCGTATCGCCACTGCGGCCCGGTAGGCTTCGGCCGTCATCAGCCAGGGGGTAGTGCCAGCTCGGTCAGCCAGCCAGGCAGTGATCGCCAGTCCGGCTCCGTCGAAATCGGCGTGCTGCCGACAGGCCGCCCCCCTGGCTCCGAGTCGTCGGATCATGGTGATCACGGCGACACTCGGGCGTCCCGAACTGCAGATGATCGGCGGCCCGGTCCATCCTCCCGAGGCGGCGTCACTGATGACCGAGGGGTTCTCTACCACGTAGAGGTGAACCGATCGGTCCAGAGCGTCCATCGGCCACCTCCGGAGCTGGGCCAGGGTCACCACGGCTGGCTCGCTCGCATCGGCGCAGTGGCGCAGCCAGCGGGCCAGTTCCCCAGCGCCGGTGGGACGAAGGCCCAACACCGTCACTGTGGAGGAGCAGGGATCGGGGACCACCCCCACCTGCTCCCACAGCTGCCGCACCGCTTCGGCGTCTCGCGGACGCTCGACCCCTACGCCGAGTGCGAGCCCGTCGAGGACCAGCCCCTCCAGCGCCCCACCCCGATCGAGAGCGTGGGGATCGGAGAGCTGGTCGTCGGCGAACGACGCCAGGGAAACTGTCCCACTCACCGGTAGGGCCCGTAATACCGTCACCGCCTGCTCCAGGCGTTGACGGAAGACCCGCTCGCCATTCTCCCCGCCTCGAACCCCGGCTCGGCGGAGTTGGTCCACCCACACCAGGGCGCCTTGGCCAGGGATCAGTAGGGGATCCCCTTCGATCTGTTCCATACACCACGACCACAGCTGGGCCCGCTGACGTCGTCGCTCCTCCCGGTCGGCCCTTCGGTTGCCGAGGGGACCGACGATCCCCTCGACGAGGCTGCGTAGCTCGTCGCCGTCACTCAATCCGAGGACGGCCACCAGCGTGACCACCCGCACCACCGCTCGTCGTCCCGGTAGTCGATCCTGGCCGAGCAGATCGGCGATGGCCCCTTGCTGCTCTTCATCCAGATCACGGACGGTGACCGCGGACACCGCGGCGCCGTCGGCGAAGCGGCGGGCGAGCTCGGCGACCAGCGGAGCCAGGCCGGCCACCTCGAGTCGGGTGGCCGGATCCAATCCGGTCACGCCGCCGGTGGATCGATCACTCGGCGTCGCCCGTCCCAGGTGAACCGGGTAGAGACCAGAGGCCCGTCGCCGTCCGGTGGGTGCAGATGGTGGATGGCGATGCCGCTCAGTGTGGCGTACTGGCACCACTCGTGATCGCTGGTGAAGACGGCGTCGAGGTCCCAGTCGGTGAACGTCCCGAAGAGCATGGCCCGGTTGGCCGCGTCCACGCCGGCGAACAGCTCGTCGAGGAGGATCAGCCGGGGGCACCCGGACGGCCGGCCCTCCTCGTCGGCGTAGTGGGCGGCGATGGAGGCCAGCATGGGGAGGTGGAGGGCGATCGACCGCTCACCGGTGGAGAGGCGCTGCATCCGCTTGGCGGTGGCCGGCTTCCATCCCTCCCAGTCGCGGTGCGATATCTGGAGGGTGAACCGGTGCCAGGCCCGGTAGTCGAGCGACTCGCGGAGCCGGGCCTCCCAGGGGGCGTGGTGCTCGAGCTCCGCCCGAGCCTGGTCCACCCGGGCCCGCACGAACTCCTGGAGGTCCCGGCGCTCGCCGTCGGTCACCCGGTCCTTCAATAGCAGCGAGCGCGCCGTCCGGACCGCCGTCGGCTGGTCGGGGTCGACCTCCCAGTTGAGGCGCACGGCCACTCCGGCCGCCGCCGTCCGCACCACCGACAGCTGGTCGTTGATGCCGGCCACCAGGCGGTTGGCCTGGCGGATCCGGTTGGCCAGCGACCGCCGGATGCTGCCGGCGAGGGTCTGCTCGAACAGGCGCTCCTCCTCGGCGGCCAGATCGGCCTGGCCCTCGGTCAGGTCGGCCTGGAGCTTCCGGTGGAGCGCCAGGGCAGACTGGCGGAACCCGTTGACGCTGGCCCGGAGCACCCACCAGCCGTGCTCCCCGAGGTCGCGGCTCAGATCGGCCTGGCCCGACACCGCCGACCTCGCCGCGTGGAGTGCGTCGTCGACGTGGGACGACGCCCGCTGGGTGGCCGTGTTGTCGGCGCCGTCCTCGAGCTCGACCGCCACCGCCCGTGCCGCGGCCAGCACCGCGGTCACGCCGTCGAGCGGGCCATCGCGCCCCAGCTCCGCCTCCTCCAGGACGCCGTCGCCGGCCAGGGCCACGAAGCGCAGGTGGGCCGCGTCGCGACGTTCGCCGGCCTCGATGCGGTCCTGCTCGGCCTGCCCTACGGTGGCGGTGAGGACGCCGATCTGCCGGACCAGGGAGCGCCGTAGCTCCTCGAGGTCTTGTCGCTCCCGCTTCTTCGTGCGGGCCTCGTCCTGGAGCTGCTCGAGCTCGGCCAGGACGGTCTTGTGCTCATCCCCGGCCGTGGCCTCGAGGGTGGCCAGCCTGACCTTGGCATCCTGGGCCTGACGCCTCGACCGTTCGGACGTCTCCTCGGCTGCGCCGAGCAGCTCGGTGGCCTCGGCGTGGGCAGCCACCCGGTCGGAGAGGCGAAGCTCGGCACCGGCCAGCTCGTGGCCCCGCTTCGCCCAGGTGTGGACCGTCCGTTCCAGATGGAGGAGCTCCTCCTCGACCCGGTCGAGGTCGTCCGGGTCGGTGGGCAGGCCGTGTCCGGCCGCCACCGAGGTCAACGACCGCAGCGCCTCGCGCACCGATCCCTCCGCCGTGCGGAGCCGGCCGGCGGAGGCTTCGGCCCGGGCCTCGGCGTCGACGACCCGTTGGGCCGCCACCTCCGCGGCCCGGACGGCCTGGCGGAGGGGCACCGATGGGGGAACGGCGTCGAGATGGGCCTCGGCCGCCTGTCGATCCCGGTCGAGCCCGTCCCGGGTCCGTTGGACCCGGTCGAGTTCGGTATCCACCTGGTCCAGGGCCGCGGCCACCTCGGACAGCCGTTGGAGTCGTCGGCGTTCCCGGGCCTCGGCGCCGAGGAGGATCGCTGGTCCGACCGGGGCCCGGCCCACCGCGCTGCCCAGGCGGAAGGAGCCGTCCGTGCCCATCAGCACCTCGAGGCCATCGCCGGTGGCGGCCGGACTGACGTGGGGAACCACCGGGATCGACGCCAGCACGGCAGCCACCCGACCAGAGGCCACCGCGGCGCCGGTCAGGGGCACCAGCAGGTCGGCCAGGGTCGACTGTCCGGCCTTCCCCCGCCCCCCGGGCACCAGTTCCAGGTCGTGGGCGGAGACGTCGACCACCCCATCGGGCGACACCCACGCGTCGAGCAGCCCGGAGGCGGCCAGGGCGGCCTCCACCCCGTCGATCGCCACTGCCTCCACGCCGGGCGCCAGCTCCACCAGGTGCCACAGCGGGGCCCCGGGCCGGCCGTCCCGCTCGTCCCTCCACAAAGGGGCCTCCGGGTCGGGCTTGTGCCCGGCCTCGAGGCTGTACTGCTCATCGAGCAGCGACGACTGCCGGTCGATGATCTCCTGGCGCGCACCCTCGAGATCCCGGACCGCGACCGCGTACCCGGTCTGGACGTCCGTCCGCAGTCCGTTGACCACCGTCTCGACCCGATCGGGTTCGAATGGTGGTAGCCCGAGGGCGTCCACCACCTGCCGGGTGTCGACGGAGTGGGAGGCCCGGGCCCAGGCCGCCAGGTCGGCGTCGTAGGTCTCCGAAGCCGACCGCTCTGCCGACCGGGCATCGGACAGGCCGGTCACCGCGTCGTCGTACACCTCCCGATCCTCTTCCAGCCGCTGCTCCTCGAAGCGCCGGTGCATCACCGCCTCGCCGTGCCGGCGAACGGCTTCCCGGACCTCACCGATGTGCTGGCGACGGGCACCGGCCCAGGCCAGCCCGAAGGCCAGGCCCGCCTCGGCATCGGCCGCGCCTGACATCTCCTGCCGGAGATGGTCGGCGCCCAGACTGCTGGCCACCTGATGAACATCGTCGGAAGCGACGGTGAGGTTGCCGGCGGCCGCCCGGCGCTGGTCCTGCGCCTCACCGAGCTCGCCGGCCCGGGCGGCCTGAGCCTCCGTCCGCTCGGCCACGGCGCGGAAGTCCCGTTCGGCCTGCTCACGTCGCTGGCGCTCCTCGGTGCGCAGTTGAGCGAGCTCGACGCCCTTGCGGTAGGCCTTGCTGGCGTGGCGGGCCTCCACCTCGACCTCGATGTCCTCCAGCCGGTCGATCAGCACCGCCAACTGCTGCTCGGCCGTATGGTCGCGCCCGGTGGCCTCGTCGAGCGCCGATCCGGCTTCGCGCTCGGCCCGGGTCACCGCGTCGCGTCGTGACTCCGCCTCGCGCACCTCGTGGGCCACGCCGGCCACGACCGCCCGGGCATAGGCGCGCTGGCGTCGGGCCAGCGCCGAGACCGCGGCCACCTCGGCCTCGAGCTTCCTGAGTTCCTCTTTGCGGCGGTCGAGCCGCTCGAAGCCCTCGGCCACCGCAGCCAGCTCGTGCTCGTCGATCGGAGGCAGTGCGTCGGTGAGGACTTCGGACAGCTTGACCAGGTCCAGGTTCTGGGAGAGCTTCTCCTTACGCAGGGCGAGGAGGGCGGTGATCACCGAGGCGTACCGGTCCTCGCTGAACCCGGGGAAGAGGACCTCACGGATGGCGTTCCGATGGTCGGCGGCGGTGGAGTTGACCTGGCCTCGCTCACCGAGGGCGGCCTTCAGGGCCTTGCCCGAGAGGGGCTCTCTCGACTCGTCGAGGAGGTGCAGCTCGGTGCCCACCGCCTGGGTGGTAGTGAAGAGGGTGGTCTCCACCTTTCGGGCCGAGGCCGAGGCCCGCAGGCGTGCCCCCACGGTGAACACCTCATCGTCCCCCCGGCGGAACTCGACCCAGGCGAAGCCGGTCCGCCCCGGGTCGTCGCTCCCCGCCATCACCCGCTCGTACAGACCACCCCTCGACTTGGCCGACGAGGTCAGGCGGCTGGGCGAGGCGTCCCCGTCGAGCAGGAAGGGCAGCAACAGCTCGAGGGCCATCGACTTCCCCGAGCCGTTGGGTCCGCGCAGGAGCAGCCGGCCCTGGTGGAAGGTGAACGTCTCGTCCCAGTAGCGCCATAGGGCAATCAGGCCGGCCCGGGTCGGCGTCCACCGCCCGGCCGGGGCGGCCAGGGAGACCAATTCGGGTGATACGCCCGTGGTCGTCACGCGTACTCCTCGAAGAGGCTGGGTGAAGGCGGGGAGGTGACCGGCTCGCCGACGCGGTAGCGGGCGACGGCAGGGAGGCCCACCACCATCCCATCCTCGTCCCTGCGTACCAGGCCGAACGACACCAGGAGGTTCACGGCCTCCTCGGCCAGCAGGGCAGGGCCGTCTCCCTCGCGCTGGCCCTTGGCCCATCCGGGATGATCGGCTAGCACGTCGGTGACGGCACGCCGCAGGGCGGTGGGGCTCAAGGCGCCGACGGTGCGGCGACCGCGGGCGTCAGGGGCAACCAGTCGGTCGATGAGGAGCAGGGCCAGCTGGTAGGCGTTGCCGACGGGAGCGGGGAACTGCAGGTCGGTGGCGACCGCCTCTGGGTCGACGGCCAGCACCCCCTCGGCCCGTTCCTCCAGCTCGAAGCCGGCCTCGACCGCCCGCTGGCGCAGCCAGGCCCGACCCGACGGGTGGAGCAGGTAGTCGTGCTCAGCCTCGCTGAGATCGGCCAGCAGCACCACCGGGTCGTCGAAGACGCGGCGGGCGATGCTGTGCCGAGTCCACCGCAGCCGCTGCTCCTCGGGGGCAGTACCCGGATCCTGGGGCGTGTCGCCGTAGCGGGGCTCGGCCAGCAGGAGGGCGATGGCCTCGACCGGGTCGGCCGTGTCCCCGATGCGGCTGGGGGCATTGGTACTGACAAGCAGGCGGTGGAGGCGGGCGGTGTCGGCGGCCAGGATGGCGTTGGCCCGCTCGTCGTTCTGGAAGGCTTCGACGGTGCCGGCGGTGGCCCGCACCACCCCCCACTCGCCCAGCACCAGCAGGGCGTCCACGAATGACGACCGATCCCCGTACCGGCTGGTGTCGAACCCGGCCTCGGACGTGAGGGCCTGGGCCAGCAGCCCGATGGTGGTCACCGGACGGCGGACCAGCTCGGCGCAGACCAGGCAGAGCAGCTGGAAACGGCGCCGGTCGAACGGAGCCCGGGCGCCCCTCGGGCGGCGGAGGGGTCGGGTGGGGTCGGGTCGGGCCGACCGCTTGGACAGCCGGGCGAAGCCGGCGCCGATATCGACAGTCAGCTCCCAACCGCAGCTTGTCTCGAACCAGTCGGCCAGCCACTCGTGGTGGCGAACCACGAGTCCGAAGCGGTCGGGATCGGAGCCGACATCAAGGATGGGATGGCTGAGGAGCTCCCTGATGGCCCTGGACCGCTCGGCCGCGTGCTGGTCGGCCAGCGACGCGTCAGGCACCGGCGGCCTCGACCGGTAGGCCATCGAGCTCGGTGGCGAGGAGTTCCGGTCCGTCGTTCAGGGTGATGGAGACGCCGAAGTCGGGACTCCCGAACCGGCCGTCGTCAGTCTGGATGGCGACCAGGGTCCCATCGGTGGGCGGCCACAGGATGATCTCCACCGAACCGTCGATGGACAGGGCCCGCCGGCTGCCGTCCTCCGTTTGCGGCGCATCGAGACCGGTGGCCAGCAGGTCGAGCAGCTCGTCGAAGGCGTCGACCGGCAACCGGCCGAACGAGGAGAGCGGTACCCGTCCCCGAGTGGTGAGCGAGGCCCGGAGGTTGTCGTGGGCGGCCAGCGCCTCGGCCTGCCGGCGCTGTCGCCACGCCCGGTCGCGGCTGGGATCGTCCACCCGCGCCGCCCGGCCCCGGAAGGACAGGGAGCCGCTCGACCGCAGGGCGGGGGCGGCGTCCACCGGACTGGCCTCCGCCCATTTCGTCGACGGTGCCCGTTCCTCACCGTCAACGGGGAGGAGATGGGCGTGGCGGGCTGGCCAAAGGCCGAAGGCGGCGCTGAACAGGGCCTGCGCCTCGTCCTCGCCGGAAGCCGTGGCGAACCATCCGGCCAGCGTGCGGAAGTCGTTGGCCACCGACACCGATCGCCGCTTGTTGTCCCACCGCCGTTCGAGGACGCGAAGGAGCTCGATGATGGCGCTCCGGGCGATGTCGAGGAGCCCTTCGATCCGGGCGACGCCGGCGTCGGTCGGAGCGAACCAGGCGCGGAGCGCCTCCCAGTGTTGCTGGCGCCGCCCGATCCAGGCCGGCGCCGGGTCTCCGCCGGCAACAGGGGCCAGGTTGGCCCCTCGCAGCGCCCGGTCGAACAGGGTGGCCACGCCGGCTTCGGCCAGTCGCTCGATGGCCACGGCCAGGCGCTGCTGGGGCCCCTCCACCCCGTCCACGTACTCCTTCAGGTAGGACACAGTCTTGGCTTTGACGTCGGCGAACACCGAGTCGTCGAGCGCCTCCTCGCGGAGCAGGCGCTGGAGGTGTCCGTTGAACTGCCGCACACTGACCAGCAGGGACGAGTGGTGGCCCTCGATCTCGGCCAGGCGGAGGTGGATCCGGGCATCGAGGGTGTCGGTGGACGGTTGATCGAGGAGGTCGGCCAGCTCACCCAGCCCGTCACCGATGGCGTCGAGGACCGCCGGTTGGAGCCCCACCGCGTGCTTGAGGCTGTCGAGGGCGTGGAGGAGGCCGCTGATTCCTGCCTCACCCTTGGGCGTCAGTGACCACTGGAGGTTCTTCCGCTCGAATTCCTCCGGGGTGGTGTACACGGCCCCGTGGTCCTGGGTGGCGTCGAGCAGGCCCCATCCGACCAGGGCGGCCAGAGCTCGTTGGAGCGAGGCGTCGTCCGCCCACTCCTCCCACCCCACCGCGCGCAGGGCCCCCCGCACCTGGTCGAGGTTGAGTGCGGGGGCAACCATCGCCGCCTGGTCGAAGGCGGACATGAGGCCGATGTGCAGATCCCGTAGCTCGGTGGTGGTGAAGCGGAACAGGTCGGGATCGACTGCTCGCCACGGCCGTAGCTGGCTCATGGTGGAACGATAGGCGTCGGGTGTTACAGCCGGTTACATGGTGCGACCGGCGGGTGCCGGTTGTCATCTTCTGGCTTCGTGCCTGCACCAACGTGGTGGCGCCCCTTTGCAAGTCACCAAGACGGGCATGGTGAAACGGAAACGGCCATTTTCCCGTCCATCGATCGCCATTCACCCAGCGGGCGGGACTTCCAGGATGCTAGTTTTGTATTCGTGGCACCACGAATAGCGAACACTCCAGGATTGCTCGAGGCACTCGAGCAGGCCGGTATCTCCCCGGCCTGTTTCGTTCGGCAAGGTGTCGAGATCGCTGGTACGCCCTTCGCGGTCACAGAGTTGAAGGTGGTTCGCGAAAGCGACGCTCGGCTCCTCGCCCATCTGCACGAGGAAGATGGGGGAGCGGCGACGATCATCGTCGCTGACCGGATATCAACAGCCGCAAGAGAGGAGCTGAGTCGGGCCGGTCTGGCCTGGCTCGATCGAAGGGGGCACCTCTGGGTCAGGACTCCCGGTCTCTTTGTAAACGCCGGAGTCTCGTCAGGATCGGTGGTGCCGTCCCGACGGGTGGTCAACGTATTCAGAGGCACGGGTCTTGATGTGGCCCTGGCGCTCCTCGTGCATCCCGATGAACCACAAGGGGTGCATACCATTGCCCGGCAGATCGATCGCTCCCCGGGCCGGGTGTCGGAGATCCTGTCCGAGCTCCGAGCTCAAGGACTGGTGGGCTCGGACAACCGGCCGTTCGTGCCTGAGTTTTTCTGGGCCGTTGCCGAGGAGTGGAAACCCCGCTGGCATCCGATGCCCCAAGCTCCACCGCCCGAGCCACCCGGGCGGTTCCGACTGAGCGGGACCCTCGGTGCCGTCTCTCTCGGTGTACCCGTGGCCGCCGGACCTGCCGGACGGTGGCCCAGGCTCTATGTTTTCGACGACACCGACCTAGCCACGGTGGTGGGCGCCTACGGCGTTCCGTCCGGTTGGACGGGATCGGAAATCGCGGTGTGCCCGTCCCGGTATGGCTTCACGTTGCCATCGATGACGGCTAGAGATGGATTCCTCGTGGCCGGCGGCCTGATTGTCGCCCTCGACCTCGCCCAGGACCGGGCTCGTGGCCGCGAGATACTCAACGGCTGGCACCCTCAGGAGACGGTCCGTGTCTGGTGAGCTTCGCTTGGCGAACTCTGGGGTGGCACCGCTGGTGACATCTCTGGCCGCCTTGGCCGAGGCCGTGCCGATCGGAGAGTTCGCCGTGATCGGTGGCCTGGCCGTTCTCGCCCGACTCCAAGGCGCTCATCGGGTCACCTACGACCTCGACACCGTGGCCACGCAGCACGGTGACGAGCCGACCGCCGTTGAGGCCGTCATCAGCACCGTTGGCGCCGATGGGCTATTCCTCGGTACGAAGATCGACTGCATTGCCGTTGGAGACGTGCCGGCGAATGACATCTCACCGGACCTCCTGCCCGAGGGGGAGGCAGACCGTATCTTCGTTCTGGCCCATCGTTGGGCCCTCGACACAGCCGAGGAACTCACGCTCATCGCCGAAGAAGGTGGAGAAGTGGTGGGTGAAGCTCGTTGCCGAATCGCTACGCCGGCGAGCCTGTGGCCATGAAGCTCCAGTCCGCTCCGAAACGCCGTGCGGCGCGAGCGGAGAAAGCCGGAGGGGACTATCTCGACCTGTTCCGTCTGACCTCCCACCCGGACATGACCCGATCCATCGCCGAGGCCCTACGCCAGGCTCCCCACGACCTCGGATCCTGGTGTCAACGGGAGATCGAACGTTGCATGATCGATGAGGCCGACCGGACGGTGGGGACCATTGTCCGATCCGGGGTGGGGGAATCGAACACTCCGAGTGTGGATCAGATGCGGCGCACAGGCCAGGCTCTCGGGGACTGGCTGCGGGAGGGGAACTAAGCGATTCCGAACCTTCTGACCCCTGCCTGTCAGGCTGACGTGAGACACCTGCCGTAGCCGTTCCTCCCTCCAGGGCGAGACAGGAAGTACCGCAGCCATCACCTTGACCAACTCCACACCCTTGATCGAGCGCGCCCAGAATGAGGACGTGACTGACGACGACATCGACCCGGCCGCCCCGCCGAAGCGGCGGACCTTCACCCCAGAGCAGAAACTGGCGATCCTCGCCGCCTACGACGAGGCGACCGGGCCCGGGGCCAAAGGCGCCTACCTCCGCCAGGAGGGTAACCAGTTGACCGGGGCCTACCAGACGCCGGGGAGCAACCTCCAGCGAACCTGCAAGCGATAGGCATCGTAGTGCTCGCTCGTAGCGAGCATGCGGTCCTCGGCGAGTGCCCGACCAACGTTACAACTGGACGCGAACAACATCACAAGAGCATTTCGCACGGACATGCTCTGCAGCAGGTATCCGGATTGGAGCAGGAGGTAGGAGGAATAGATGGGATGGCGGACCACGGCGTAGGGTCCGCGTCTGACCAGTCCTCGGTCTGCGGCAACGAAGCCGAAGGAACGACCAAGGGCGAGAAAGGACGCCATACAGATGGTCAGTCCGAGAACCTGCAGAGCAAGCCCAGCGTTGACCCCCCAGTGCGGACTTGTGGCGACGGGTCGGAACAGCACGGCCCCGAACGTTCCCCCGAACGCAAGAAGCCAATCGTCCAGGCGGCGGCTCACCGCGCACGCCGGGCGTCTGATGAGATAGGCAACCACCACCCACATCTGCTCGGCGAAGAATGCCGCACCGATCGGGCGGTGTGTCTGCAGATAGAACTGCAGCGTGGCCCACGCAAAGAGCGCAGCACCGCTGGCTCCGACGAGATTCGCGGACATCCTGATCAGCCGCTCCGCTCGAGGAGACAGGAAGTTTGGCTCCAGCCAACGCCGAAGCATGGGAAAGGGCAGCTTGGTGTGGCTGACCCGTTTACCAGGGGGAACGGCGAGCCCTCGTCTCGCCGAATCCCGGCTACCGGTAACGCTTGACATCAGCAATCCAGGTTGGCGTTCGCACCCTTACTCGACTCGCGCAACGGTCCACGACGTTACCGGTGATCGGCGACAGCTCCACGTCGGCCGCAACCCGGCAGCCGGAGAGCTGACATTGCTTCGCTTCGGACCGGTTGCGAACCAACTTCGCGGGAGGTGAGACGTGACCGTGCGTGCACCTCCACCGCTGAGGCCGCGCACCAAGATGTAGGTGCATCCCCTTCGACTTCCCTTCTGCTGCAACGAGCGCTTGTCGGCGCTCAGCCGATATGAGATCTCTGCACGCCCAATAGCTGTCGCTCAGCAACAGCGTCGAGGCTGAATCGACCAGCGCCGAATACCACCACCACGAGCGCCAACACGCAGAGCGCCATGTTCAGCTGGTAGCCGGGAGGGGAGGTCACTGAGTTGATCCCGGTGGCCCAGGTGACGGTGATCATCGCCATGACCATGTCCCCGAAGAGTGCGAGCCCCGCGAGGCGAGCGGCAAAGCCGAACGCGAGAGCGATGCCCCCACCCAACTCAATCACGCCGCCGAGGACTGCGAACAACCCGCCTGGATGAAGGTGAGCGGTATTCGAGAAGTAGAGTGCTGTCCGGTGGATACCCGGCCCGTTGAACCACCCAAAGAGCTTCCCGCCGCCGTAGTAGATGAAGATCCAGGCGAGCGCTGTGCGCACGGCAACTAGTGCAAGGTCGGCCGAAAGCTCCGGGGGACGGGTACTGAGCAGAACCGCCAGCAGTGAGCGCCCACGTGAGCGTGCCGCTTGTGTCGGCAGGGCAACGTTCGCCATCAGGTAAACGCCCCCTCTTTGACACTGACTCGAACAGTTACGTCGCCGGGTGGAGCCAATCCGCGCGTCGCCTGATCCACTGCTCCAGACCGGCGAGTTCCCGACCGAACAGATGGGAGGTTGGCATCTTCATTCATCGGACGGAACGGAGCGACCAACTGAGCAGCAAAGACCCGGAGATGGCGTGGTTGCTCTGCTTCCTGTTCGACAACAAGCGGCCGACCAGGGAGCCCGGTGTCGGTTCTGATCGTCTCCTCCGTCGGGAAGACCGCTCGATGGAAGAGCTGATCCCAGATTGTGAGCGCAAAGCCGAGGTTGACGTCTTGTGGTCCATCCAATTTGTGGTGGATTCGGTGAAAGTTGGGACTGACAAAGATCCGACCCAACGGCCCAAAGCCCAGGTTGGTATTCGAGTGGGCAAACGCAACGACGCCGCCATAGATAACGAGAAGCATTGTAGGCAACGCGCCATTGGCAAGGAGCACGATTCCCGGGAGCAACGCGATGAGGTAGGACACGTGGATGAGGGGATGGGTGCGGAACACCGTCAGCACGCTCATATCCTCTTGCGAGTGGTGCAACTCGTGGAAACGCCAGAGCACTCGGACTCGGTGGTTCGTCAGATGCACAAACCAGTTCAGCCCGTCCATGGCAATGAAGATCACCGCAATGGCGGCCCAACGAGGCACCGTACCGATCCTTGCCAAGACGATCCACGGGACAGTCCGATGGACCACCTCCGAGAAGGACAGGGTGAGCGCGATCACCAGTGGCACTACGAGTGTCGCGTTCAATACCGTATAGAGCAGGTCCTGGCGATAGCCACGAGCAAAGACCGGTCGCTGTTGTGCCGGTCGCACCCGTTCCACGACGAGGAAGACCCCGATGATTGCCAGGGTCAGCGGACCGGAAACGACGACACGAAGGCTTGCCATGGAGCCGGCGAAGTTGGCACCCCCCCAGCGACTCGCCCAACCGATCCCGACGAGCACCACGCCCACGGCAGCGATCGATAGCGCAGGGACGTAGACCCGTGACGCTAGGGAGTGCTTCGACCGGTTCGCTTCCCGAGTCATTCGCTCCACCGATGGAGGCGCATGGGAGTGACCGGGCGCAACTACGAGTGAAGGCA
>Ga0207933_1001593_pt1 | contig 16581 bp, 14 predicted proteins | sample NGESurdeep092012_4_FD_184488 | JGI IMG/M metagenome (GOLD analysis project Ga0207933, IMG submission 184488) | Arctic peat soil microbial communities from Barrow, Alaska - NGEE Surface sample F53-3 deep-092012 (SPAdes) | ecosystem: Environmental > Terrestrial > Soil > Wetlands > Peat ...
CCGTAATGCGTGCCCTTGTCGAGCTGCGCATGTACCGCCGCCGTCACCTTCGGGTGGTTGTGGCCGAGGATCAGCGCGCCATGCCCGCCGAAGTAATCGACATACTGATTGCCATCCACGTCCCACTTGAGCGGTCCCTGCGCCCGCGCGACATAGATCGGGTAGGGATCGAAATTGCGGCTGTCGTGCGACAACCCGCTCGGCAGCAATTCCCGCGCCCGCCCGGCCAGCCTCGCCGAGCCGGGGGTCGCCGCCTCGTACTCAGCGTCGAGCGTGCTGTTCGGCAGCGTCGTTTGCTGGGACATCAAGAATCTCCTCCATCTCGGCGGGAATGACATCGGGATCGGCTGACGGCGAGGCCGGCCGCGCGAGGACGCAGGCGGCGTAGTGGTCCGACGTCACCGCGACGCTTAACGGGACCACCTCGGCGCAAACCGGTGTTGCCTGCGGACAGCGCGGCTGGAACGGGCATCCTTGCGAGGGCATCCGTCCCGCGACGGATGCCGGGCGGGCGAAGCGGTGCCGATGGCCACGGCCGGCGAGGCCCTTCGGTACCGCCTCGATCAGCGCCTGCGTGTAGGGATGCGCCGGCGCCCGCATCAGTTGGTCCGACGGCCCGACCTCGACGATCCGGCCGGCATACATGACCGCGATGCGGGTGCAGATCCGGCGCACCACGGCCAGATCGTGGCTGATGAACAGCATCGTCAGCCCGAGATCCTCGTGCAGGCGCATCAACAGGTTGATCACCTGGCCCTGCAAGGAGACATCGAGCGCCGACACCGGTTCGTCGGCCACCAGCAGCTCCGGGCGCATCGCCAGGCCGCGCGCGATGCAGACACGCTGACGCTGTCCGCCGGACAGTTCGTGCGGGTAGCGCGCGAGCACGCCGGGGGCCAGCCCCACCATGCCGAGCAGGGCACGGGCTTCCTCGGCCCGCTCGCTCGCCACAACGCCGCGCGCCGCCAGCGCCTCCTGCAAGGCCCGGCTGACGCGCTTGCGCGGATTGAGCGATGACTGCGTATCCTGAAACACCAGCTGCACCTTGCGCCGGTATGGCAGCAGCGCCGCGCCGCTGAGGCCGGTGACATCCTGACCCTGATATGCTATTTCGCCGGACGAAGCATTGATGAGCCGCGCCACGATGCGCCCCAGAGTGGACTTGCCGCTGCCGCTCTCGCCGACCAGACCGAGGACCTCGCCCTTGCCGATCTCCAGCGACACGTCGGCAACCGCGGCGAGCGCGACCTGCCGGCGCAGCAGCCGCGCCCACGGGCCGCCGCCCAGCGTGTAGGTCTTGCCGACACCTCGGAGACGCAGCAGCGGTGGCGCGCTCATGGGCTTCATGTCGCCAGCCAGCAGCAGACCCGTCCGTCCGCATCGGCGACCGTCGGCGGCGGCAGGCGGCATCGGTGGTGCGCTTGACTGCAACGCGGCGTGAAGGCGCAGCCTGGTGGCAGGGTCTCCATGCGGGGAGGCTCGCCAGGGATGGCCGGCAGCGGCCCTGACCCGTCGGTCAGGCGTGGGACGCATCGCAACAGTTCACGCGTATAGGGATGGCGCGGCATGCCAAAGATCGCTTCCACCCGATTGGCCTCGACGATCGCTCCAGCATACATCACCGAAACGACGTCGCAGACCTCGGCCACCAAATCCAGGTTATGGCTGATGAATAGCAGCGAGAGGTTGATCTCCTCCTTCAGTCGCGCCAGCAGCTCGATCACCTGTGCCTGCACCGTCACATCGAGCGCGGTGGTCGGCTCGTCGGCGATCAGCAGTTTCGGTTCGCAAGCCACCGCGATCGCGATCGCCACACGCTGGCGCATCCCGCCGGAGAGTTCATGGGGAAAGCTGGCGAGCCGCGCGCGCGGCGAGGTGATGCCGACCAGCGCCAGCAAATCCGCCGCGATCCCCATCGCGGCCGAGGTGCCGACCGCGCGGTGCGCACGGATCGCATCGGTGAGCTGCCGCCCGACGCTGAACGCCGGATTGAGCGAGGTGAGCGGGTCCTGGAAGATCATCCCGACCACGTCGCCGCGCAGGCGCGCCATGTCGCGCTCGGAGGCGGCGGTGAGATTGCGCCCGGCGAGCCGCACCGTCCCCGCCAGTTGCCGTGCGCCGCGCGGCAGCAGCCGCATGATGCCGAGCGCGGTTATGCTTTTTCCGGCGCCGGATTCCCCGACCAAGCCCATCGACTGGCCGGGCATGATCGCGAAGCTCACGTCACGCACGACCGCCACCAGGTTCGGCCCCTGGCCGAATCCGATCCGCAGATCGCTCACTTCGAGAACCGGCGCCGTCTCGGCCTGGCTCGCACTCACGCGCGCGGCCATCGGCTCCGCGGCAATCGCGCTCATGCGGTGAAGTTCGCGGTATTGCGGCGTGGATCGAGCACGTCGCGCAAACCGTCGCCCAACAGGTTGAAGCCGATCACCGTGATGGAGATGGCCAGACCGGGGAACAGCGACAGCCACCATTCTCCCGAGAACAGATAATTCCTCGAATCCGCCAGCATGGTCCCCCAGCTTGGTTGCGGCGGTTGCACGCCGAGGCCGACGAAGCTGATCGCCGCCTCGATGATGATGCCAATGGCGACCAGCAACGTCGCCTGCACGATGACCGGGGAGAGGCAGTTCGCCAACACGTCGCCGAGCATGATGCGCCACTCGGCGACCCCCTGCAGGCGGCGCGCGGAGACGTAGTCCGATCGCGACTCCGCAAGCGCCGCGACATAGGTGATCCGCGCCAGTCCGGGGATGTAGAGCAGCCCGAGCAGACCCATCACCTTGGTCTGGTTGGAGAACACGAACGGGCCGACATGCATCGGCTCGACCCCGAGAATGCCGACCACGGCGATCGCCCAGATCAGCAGGGGAATGGCCGCGATGGATTCCACGCAGCGCATGATCACCTGCTCGAACCAGCCGCCGCTATAGAACCCGGCCGCCAGCCCGAGCCCCACGCCGCCCACCAGTCCGATCAGGACCGCCATGATCCCGACCTCAAGCGAGGGGCGGGCGCCCCAGATCACCCGGCTGAGCACGTCGCGGCCCGACTGGTCGGTGCCGAACCAGGAGGTCGCATCGGGCGCCGTCAGCTGATGGTCGAGGCTGATGGTCACGGGATTGTACGGCGAGACCAGCGGCGCGAACACCGCGAGGATGATGACCACCGCCACGATCACCGCCCCGGCGATGCCGGTCGGGCCGCCCAAGGACGCGGCGCCGCGGCGCATCAGCGGCGCCAGCCGGCCGGCGCGCCGGACCGCTCCCATGGTGACGCTCATCGCGGTGCCTTCCCGAGGCGCGGATCGAGCCAGGCATTCAGGATATCGGCCAGCAGGTTGGCGGCGAGAAAGATCATGGTGAACACCAGGACCACCGCGCGCACCAGCGCATAGTCCCTCTGGTTGATCGCATCGAGCAGGGCGCCCGACATGCCGCCGATGTTGAACACCGTCTCGATGATCAGCGCCCAGCCGAACATGTAGCCGAACGACATCGCCGCGACGGTGACGACCGGCACCAGCGCGTTCTTGAGCGCGTAGCGCAAGACGAGCGGCCGCCGCAGCCCGGTCGCCCGGGCAGTGCGGATATAATCCTGGCTCAAAACCTCGACCAGGCTCGACCGCGTCATGCGGCTGAGGATCGCCACATAGAAGACCGCCAGACAGAACACCGGCAGCACGAGCGATCGCACGTGCTCGGCGATGCCACCGCTGATCGGGGCTATCCCGCCGGGCGGGAACCAGGGCAGGTCCACCGCGAACAGCAGGATCAACAGCAGCGCCAGCCAGAACCCGGGCACCGAGACCCCCAGTACCGCGAGCATCCGGGCCGCATGATCGATCAACCGCCCCTCATACAGCGCCGAGACCGTCCCCAGCAGGATCGATATGCCGACCGCGAACGCGAACGCGAGGCAGACCAGTTCCAAGGTGATCGGCAGGGTTCGCGCGATCTCCTGGTTCATGTTCAGGTCGGTGACCAGCGACTTGCCAAGCTCGCCGTGCAGCACCGGGCCGAGCCAGGCACCGTACTGCACGACCAACGGCCGATCCAGCCCATGCTCGTGGTCGAACTGGTGGACCTGGGTCTCGGTCGCTTGGAAGCCGAGCACCGCGCGCGCGGGCGACACGGGAATGGCCGCCGTCAGCACGAACAGGACAAAGCTGACGAACAGCAGCGCACCCAGGGAGAAAACGACGCGGCGCAGTACGAGTCCGAGCATGTCTCCTCAGCCGGGGATCACGTCGCGCGCTCGCATCGTCAGCCCCTGGTTGACCTTGAAATCCTTGATGTTGTTCCGCCACAAATTGGCAGAGTCGAAGAAGCCGAGCCAAACGTAGGGCGACTGCTCGGCCAGGAGCGTCATCATCCGGGCGTAGATCACCTTGGCCTTCGCCTGATCCGGCTCGCCATAGGCTTCGTCGAGGAGCTTATCGAGCTCGGGGCTCGTCCAGCCGGACGATTTCGACATGACCCGATCGGGGGTAAGGTTGACCATGATGAGATAGGTCGGCTCGCCCGGCTGCATGATGTTGATCAGCAAGCACTGCGCCTCTCCGCCGGTGGAATGCTTTAGCGCGATCAGCGGATCCTCCAGCCGCAGGTTCGGCCGGATATTGATCTTCTGAAGCTCCGCCTGGATCGCCACCGCGGCGTTTTTGACGTCGAGCAGATAGGGCACAGCCGGGACCAGCATGTCGAAGGTGGCGCCGTCGGGATATTTCGACTTCTTAAGATACTCGCGCGCCTTGTCCGGATTGTAGGTGATGATGCTGTCGGCCTTCTTGTCGTACCACCAGCTGCCTGGCGGCGCCGGCACCGTCGCGGGCGTCACCAGTCCGAAGAATGCCCGTTTGGCCAGTTCTTCCCGATTGATCGCATAGGCCATCGCCTTGCGGAAGTTCACGTCGTCGAACGGAGGCTTCAGGGAATTCAGTAGCATCACGCTCCAGCCGCCGAGCGTCGATCTGGCGGCACCGGTCAGGCCGGACTGCTTTTTCAGGCGCGCGAAGTCGCGCGGCGGCGGGGCGCCGATGATCCCGGTCTTGTTGGTGAGCAGATAGGCGACCCGGGTCGCGTCCTCGGGCACGAATTGCACCACCAGCCGGTCCCAATGCGGGATGCCCTTCTGCCAGTAGTTCGAGTTCCGAGTGAGCGACACGTACTGGTTAGGCCGCCAGCTTTCGAAGATGCCCGGCCCCGTCCCCATCCCGACCGGACGCCGCTTGAAGTATTCGTCGCCATACTTCTCGCGCGATCCATCGGGCCAGATGCCCATGTACTTGGTCATGAACCAGAGCCATTGCCGGTAGGGAATCTTCGTCGTCACATGGACCCGCATCGGGCCATCGACGGTGACTTTGTCGATGTTCGTGAACACGCTGCGCCGCGCCGCGTTGCGCTTTGGGTCCAGGGTCGTGTCGAAGCTGTATTTGACGTCCTTCGCGGTCAGCGGTTGGCCGTTCTGGAACGTGATCCCTTCGCGCAACTCGAACGTGTGAGTCAGCCGGTCAGCGGACAGTTCGGGGAGCGCCTTCGCGAGTTGTGGTTGCAGATCGCCATTCACGTCCACTTCCACCAGGTTCTCGTATATGCTCTCGGTAATCACCAGCGGGTCGTGGAGGATCATGTTGATCGGGTCGATGTTCGCCGGGGAATTCGAGATGGCCACGGTCAGTGTCTTCGCGCCGGTCTGAGCGTCCACCTCCCATTGCGGCGCCATCGCTAACGTCGGCCCAAGCGCTGCCGCTTGGAGCAACCGTCTGCGACCCAGTCCGAACGCGCTTTGCATCTCTCCCTCCCTCGCCATTGACTTATATGTGGGTGCCGAATGCTCCGGCGACGTGGGACGGCGGCATACGATATAGTGCCGCCCAGCGACATCGCAGCCCCACCTGTCTTTTGATCACCTCAGATCGGTACGCCTGCGCATTCCACCGCCAGCCGCCCGAGCTTGGCAAGCATAGAAAAGCTGGGCATACAATAAGTCAATCTTATCGTGTGGGCGTCAAGGCGTTGTATCCACAGGGCGGAACGATCCTGTGCGGCCACCTGGTCGGGTCACGCCGGGAGAGGTTGTATGTACGCGGTTCCGAGTCTGCGCCATCTGGAAATGTTCCAGTTGCTGATGCGCACTCACAACTTGACGACGACCGCGCGTCTGATGGGAGTTTCCCAGCCCGCGGTTAGTCTGGCGCTGAAGGAGGTCGAAAATCAGACCGGTTTCCGGCTGTTCAACCGCAACAGCCGACGCATCGAACCGACAACGGAAGCCATCGCGCTGCAACCCGAGATCGAGCGGCTGTTTGGCGAGATCGGCTCCCTGACCAGGAAAATATCAGACCTCCGCAACCCGGGCGGCGGCAGCATCAATGTCGCCTCGGTTCTCTCGCTCACCGCCGCCGTCCTGCCACGCGCCGCAGCCGGCTTCCATCGCGACCATCCCCATGTCCACGTCGGTCTGTATATCCATCGCTATGTCGACGTGATCGCGCAGGTGCGAGAGGGAACCGCCGACATGGGGTTCATCTATTCCGCCGGCGGCGAATACGCCGAAGCTCAGCATACCATGATGGCAGAGAAGCTGATCGAGACGCAGCTCGTATGCATATTCAGGGCAAGCGACCCGTTGGCCGAAAAACGCCGGATCACGCTCAAGGACCTGGAGGGTCGCGGGCTTATCGTGGTGAGTTCGCAAACGGTGCCCGGACTCCTCCTGCGCAGGAGACTAGTGGAACGGCGCGGTTCGGTAGACGTCTTGGACATCAATAATGCCTTCACCGCCGTCAACCTCGCCCGGGAAGGTCTCGGCGTGGGTCTGGCCGACCCCCTCTTACTTTCCGCATACTGCGGGGCGGGCATGGTGGGACGACCGTTCGACCCACCAGTCGCCTTGACGATGACGATGCTGACTAGTCGCGGCGACAACCGGTGTAAAGCCGCAGCGGGATTTGTGCACCACGTCAAGGCAGCGGCGGTCGAGGAGGTCAAGAAGCTGACCGATCTGGGTATCAACGCACAAATCTGTAGCTGAATCGCATGAGCTGGAGCACCTAGGCAGATTCCGATTGGTTGACCAACGGGCAGGTTTTGCGATTCGCTGTCGGCACCGATTCGGATGGGTGCGGCATGGGCGGAAAGTCTCCGGTTGCGGCGAGCGACGAACAGCGCGTCGCTTTGGCGGCTCTTGCGGGGTCGCGTGATCGCGGGGAGCTGGCTCAGCCAGGCGAGGGGCGGTTTCTGGCGCGTGCGCGGTATCCAATGATCGCACCGCGCGGGGTTGTCCCGGACGGGTTCGACCCAGCTCCGATTCGCGGCTGATCCATGCCGCGATCCGGCCCGGCGGCCGTGGGCCGCGCCCGAAATGAGCGAGCAGCACCTGGAGGGGTGACTCGTTCGAATTGGCCGCGTCGATGGCTACCGGAAGATACCTGCCGCACCGAAAGCCCTGCGAGCGATGGGAGGAGGCCTTGGCGGCGTATGTGGCCATCGGCCGGCAGCTTCATGACGCCAAAACGCTCGAACGATGTGACTGGCCGCCAACGGTTCTGACGAAGCGACCCATTCGCTATTGGATCTTCCGCTACGAGCATTTTCGGCGAGCGCTGATCGCCACGCTCGCCGACGCGGTCGACGCCGCGCGCACGAAGGACCGCGACGTCGGGTTGCCGGTGTCGGCGGCGGCCTGTCCGCCTCTCCCTGCCAGCGCTGGCAAGACGGTCCGCCCGCTCGCGCCGCGACGGCGCGGCGCGAGCGGGCGGCGGCAAAGGTTTCGCGAACCTTGGCTAGTGGAAAGCTTCCGGGGGGGCGACGGGTGGGATGAGCCAGCACGCGATGCGCCCGAACGCCGTGCCGCCGATGCGCGACAACCAACTCTGCCGCGGCCAATGACCCGCTCATACAGGCGAAACGGCCTCCCGCAAGCCCGCATCGCGGTCACTCGTGGGTCGGACTCGAATGGGCAGCCATGCATCGTCGTGATCCAGCGTCAATGCGCCCCCTCGCGCGAGTTCGAGGCCGGTAATCAGCGTGCTGGCAACCGCCATGCGACAGCGCAGCATGTGGTCGGGCTCTTTGTCGCCGATCTGCGGCAAAAAGGTCGTCAATGCCCTGCCCTCGGGCCGCTCGCCGAGCAACTGCTGCAGGCGCCGGATCGCATCACCGACCCGCCAGAGCGGGAGCGGGCGGGGGCGATCCGCCAGCGTTGGCTGATGGAAAGCCGCCGGCGGGAACGACGGGCGTGACGACGATCGCCCGGAAGGCCGCATCCTGGCCGAGCGCGAGTTCTGCCCCGGGGGCAAGTTCGAGCGCCGCCATGAAGGTGCTGGCCACCGCCGAGCGGGCGCGCAGCTCGCGGTTCGCGGCGGTTCGCGGCAGCAGCGGCAGGAAGGCTGCGAACGGTTCCGCTCCGGCGATCCCGGCCAGCTTGGCCCGGATGCGGGCGAGGGCGCCGGGGACGCGGAACAGGTCCGGGATCGGCGGCCGATAGATTGCCGCCCCGTCCGCCTCCCCTTCCCTGCCCCGCAGCACGGTCAGGCAGGCCTCCATCAGCGCCATGTACGACGCCGCGCGCGGGTCCGGACCGCGTGGGCGCGCAAACACGTCGTGGCCGAGCTGCGGGCAGGCCTGCAGCCAGGCCGCCGCCACCCGCACGAAGCGCACCGAGTTCAGCCGTTGGATCTCGCTTGCGGCCTCGCACTCGGCCTCGGCGATGGCTTCCGGGTTCGCCGGGAACAGCAGCTTCGAACAGAGCAGCACCAGGCGGGTCGCCACCACGACCCAGTCGGCGCGGCGCTCGACCGGCACCTGCGCGGTGAGTCGATCCATGCCGGCGACGAACTGCTCGACCAGGCCCAGGATCGAGATGCGGCCGAGATCGATGCGCTGCCGCTCGGCGAGGTCGAGCAGCAAATCCATCGGACCGTCGAAGCCGTCCCGATGCAGCACCGGGATCGCGGGCGCGCGCGGCGGCTGGTCCCTATTTAGTCGTCCCACGGCCTATTGTCCGCTCGCGGCCCGGCTGGGCCTTCGGGGAAAGTTGCGCGGCCACGGCGCTACTGGCGCTGTCGTCAGGCATCGACCGGAACGCCGGCATCGACCTATCCGACCTCGCCGACATCGACCCGCCACGCGGATATGGACGCGACTGAACCGTAACGAAGTGGGGACTTGTCAGTCGGCACATTTGGGTAGCATTCTGCCGGCATTGACAACTCAGGCTGTCAACTCGAATCCGATCCCGTCGCCGCCGCGACGCTTTCGCTTGACCAAGCAGCCAACGCTGCTCAACTACGCCGCTCCTACACCACGCGGCGGGGCACGACCCGGAATTTTCGTCACCAACTTCTGGGGAGGATTCACCGCCCGGAGACAATCTGGCGAGCCGGGCGATTGCTTCGCCGCGCTCGGCAGGGTTCACTCCTCGAAGACCCGCTTCTTCGTTCCGCATCAGCCTCTCACGAGGCGAGCCAAGCCTCCCAGCGGTTGCCGACGGACGCCCCGTGCTCACCCCACCATGCCGAGTTCAGATAGAAGCTATTGGCCGCTGTAGCCGCAGTACCGGGGAGGTCCTTCGCCTGCTCCGGGGCAATAGCATCGAGCACGGATTTCAACGTCGGCGCATAGCCTAGGCTCGCCAGCACGCGCTTCTGGGGCTCAGGCGTGATCGAATACGCAATCGCTCTCATTGCATTCTCCCGGTCAGGCGCCCCCCTCAGCACGACAAGCTGCTCAATGTCGACCACCGCCTGATCCCAACTGTATTTGAGATTGATCCCAGACTTCTGGATCGCTTTCACACGCCCTAGACTCAGGATTCCGGCCACCACATCCTGGGCAGAAGCCGCGTTCGCAAGAGCGCTTGTGGTCAAAAACACGGCATGTGGCTTGATCCGATCGAGGCTGGCAAAGGCACGATCGACGTCGAGTGGGTACAGCTTCCTCATATCGACGCCATCAGCCAAGAGCGCGATCTCAAGCGAGAACCACGGGAGCTTCGAAAGACCGCGCTTCCCGGGGAATTTCTTCACGTCCCACAGATCGGCCCAGGAGGACATTGTGCCTCTAACTGCGCTGCCATTCCAGAACAAGTTGAGGCTGAATTGGTACCAGGGCACGCTGTACTTTGTCACCTTAGAGAGATCGAATAATCCGCTCACCTCTATAATCGAGGTGTCGAGCTCCTCTAGGAGGCGGGCCGCGATGAACTGAGCCAAGGTTGTACCCTGTGCATCCACAAGATCCCAGTCGGTGCGGTTTGCATTTACCATGGCGGCGATCTTGGGTACGTTTGACCCGCCGGTGGTGACGTACAACGTGATCCCGTTCGCCGAAGCGAAGGGGGCGAAAACGGCCGCGCGGATGGCCCGTTCGTAACTACCACCGAGGCCGACATAGACAAGATTGCCCCCACTCGCACGGGCGGACGCAGTCGCGAGGCCGGGGACTGGAAGGCCGACCGTCTGTAGTCCGAGGCCTCCAAGGAGCAGGCTACCCGCCCGCAAAAATCTGCGCCGTTCCGGTTTCATGTCTTCTTTCATTGGAACCCTCCCTTTTGATCAGATCTGGCAACTCCGTGCTGGTCACCCGGCGCAGCCGGTTGATACTCACCGCCAGCCGATTCCTTCCTGAACAACCGCAAATCATCCGGCTTCCAGCAGATCGCAACTTCATCGCCGAGTCGCCAGCGGCGCTGCTCCGCAGTGTTCTGGACTGTGACGCGCATCTCTCCAAGGCCTGCCGCGTCGACGCGATACTCGGTTTGCGCACCAAGAAATATTACCGCCTGGACGCGACCTTCCACAGCGTCTTGCGCTCCATTGTTGTCAAGCGTCACTCGTTCCGAGCGGATGATCGCACAGACCTGTTCGCCCACGCCGATCTGGCACCGGCGGGAAGGGATCAATCGACCGCTATCCAGTCGCAGCCTGCCATTTTCACTTGATATTCTGCCCTGCATCACATTGTTGTTACCGAGGAATCGAGCAACAAAGAGCGACGCTGGTTCCTCATAGATTTCTGTGGGTCGCCCGACTTGTTCCAGCCGTCCGGCATTAAGAAGCGCGATCCTATCGGACATGGACATCGCTTCGTCTTGGTCGTGGGTGACATAAACGACCGTGATCCCGAGACGCTGCTGCAGGCGCCGCAATTCAATCTGCAGATCGACGCGGAGCTTGCGGTCAAGCGCGCCGAGTGGTTCGTCCATCAACAGAACCGGTGGCTTGAAGATCACCGCACGCGCGACTGCGACGCGCTGCTGCTGGCCACCCGAAAGCTGGGCAGGGTAGTAGCAGCCGACGGCGGAAAGTTGGATGAGATCGAGGACCTCCGCCACCCTTCGGTCAATTTCGGCACGCCGGACCTTCCGCATTTCCAACGGGAAAGCAAGGTTCTCGGTCACCGTCATATGGGGGAACAGTGCGTAGCTCTGGAACACCACGCCAATGTTGCGGTCTTGCGGTGGGTCATGCGTCACCTGCCGCCCGTCAATCCACACCTCACCTGCGCTTGGTTCGACGAAGCCGGCGAGCATCATCAGGGTCGTCGTCTTGCCGCAACCGGACGGCCCGAGCAGTGTGAAGAACTCACCTCCTGCGATGCTTAGGTCAATCCCGGAAATAACGTCGACCGAACCCCACGCCTTGCTCAGGCCGGCCACTGAGATCTGACCTCGTCCAGCGAGTCGGAGGAACGTGTTCTGGGCTCTCGACATTGCGGCCTTTAGCTGCTTAGGGACTGATGGTGGTCGTTTGCGAAAATTTCGCACGCGCGGCGCCCGTGCGCCGCTGCAGTAGGAAGCTGCCGGCAAGAGCAATTACTGCAAGCAGCATCATTAGTACGGCGACGACCGCGATGGTCGGATCACTCTCGAATGCGAGAGCTTCGTACATGCGTCGGGGCAGAGTCTTCACATGAATGCCGGAGAGGAATATCGAGATCACAGCCTCGTCGAATGATGCTAAGAATGCAAAGAATGTACTCGTTGCGAGCCCGCCCATCAGTAGCGGCAGAAGCACTCTGTGCAGCTGAACTCGCAGCCCCGCCCCGAGGCTGGCAGCCGCACGCTCGTATCGAGGATCGAGCGAGCGGAGGTTGGCCGCCATGATGGCAAAAACAAACGGTACAGCGATAGTGGTGTGGGCTAGCATTATTCCGAAGACGTTGTCGGTCAGCCTCAAGCGGATGAAGAGCAGGAAGAATGCCGCCGCGGCGACCACCGTTGGGAACAGCAGCGGTGTAAGTAGCAGAAGACTACAGGCGGCGGCGGTACGCGGCTTCAGTCCGCGTACCACACCGATCGCGGCGAGTGTCCCGAGTACCGCTGAGGCGAACGCCACCACTAGGCCGATCTCGAGGCTGGTAAGGAATGGCGTCATCCAATCTGGCCGCAGAAAGCCAAGGTACCACCTCAGCGACCAGCTCGGGGGAGGAAAGATCAAGGCTCGCGTTGAAGAAAATGAGATAGGGATTACGATCAACTGCGGCAGAAGGATCAATAGCCCCACCGTTGCACCATAGGTGGCGACCACCCATCGCCGTCTGGAGATACCGCTTCGGTCAACTAGATTGGCGATCGCCCCCGCTCCACTGATGACCCAAGTGAAGAATCTTCCGTGGCTATGCACCGCCGAGACCGATACCGCGGCGCTGGTCGGCGATGCCAGCGATTCGACCCCACCAGACATGCCAAGCCGGAAGAACCATATCGCTATCACCACCGCGCCCGCGAGGAGGGCAGAGGCCGCAGATGCGAGGCCGAAGTCGGCCTGTTGGTCCACTGCGGTCTCGATCAGAACCCCGAGCATCTGGCCGCTGTTTCCGCCAAGGAGGGCCGGGATGACAAAGGCACCGGCACCGTAGACGAAGCACAGAACGATGCCAACTTCGATGCCCGGTAGACTTGTCGGGACGAACACCCGCACGAAGGCACTAGCGCGACCGGCACCGAGGCTCGTGGCGGCGCGCATGAGCGCAGGATCGATCTGCCGCATCACGCTGACCAGAGGCAGGATCATGAGCGGCAAAAGAAAATGGGTCAGGCCGACAATCACAGCAAAGCCATTGAATATCAGGTCCAAGCCCCCGAAACCCAGCATGCGAAGGGTGTTGTTAATCAAGCCGACGCGGCCGAGGATAACCTCCCACGCGAAGGTCCGGATCAGAGTGCTCGTAAGATAGGGGGCGACGACACAAGTAAGAAGGAACAGTCGGAGGTGGGCATTGCCGCTCGTCGCGATTAGATAGGCGACGGGATAGCCAACGATTAGCGCAATCAGCGTCGCGCCGGCCGAGATGAGGAGGGTCTGGACGATGATCCGGACATAGCTCGTGTGGGTGAGTATCCGTATGTAGTTTTGGAGGCCGAAGGAAGGATCAGTGACGCTATGCGTCAACAATAGCAACATCGGCGCGACATAAACGACTGCAACAAAAGCTACTGCAGGGGCGGCGAGCCAACGCCAGCTGTGTGAACCCGGTCGTTTGTGCGGTTTACCTGCAAACTGGTCATTCTGACTGGGCAATGCAGGGTGACGGCCGAGGCGCTGTCGATATCCGGTCACCGCCGACAGGCACGCCCCTCCACCGCCCACGTCCTCTGCCAACTCATCCGAACTCCTTATCTATTTCACGCTCGCGGCTCGGTCCTTGTAGGACTGCAGTGTTTTGGCGAAACTTGGCGATGAAACAAGACTACCCCCGATCGCCCAGTTATCGGCCGAGACTTCTCGGAATAAAACGAGGCAGTGCTCTCGACTGCCGCCCGCGAGTTCAGTTAGGACTTTAGTAATGGCCTCCGCAATCCTTCCCTTAGTCTCCTCGCTACGGCCTGGGAGCAATTCAATCGTCACGATGGGCATTCTATTCCCTCCATTTTTAATGGACATGGTCCGTATTCAGGTCCTGTAGCGACGCATAACCTGTTCGGAGAACATCTCCATTTGTTCCAGCCGCTCTTGCATGGTATCTGCCGCGATATTCAGCAAACTGAAATGGTAAATACCCTTCCCTACCAGCGTAGAAATCTTCTCGCAGACTTCATCCGGGGTGCCGATCCAGTTGCTTTCAATGACCTGATCCAGTTGCATACCTCGAATGTCAGTGCGCAGCTTTCCCTGGCGGCTTGCGCGATATTGGTCCACCGCTTTCTCGCGGGTCGGTGCAAGGCGAAGCTCCAGCTCAGCAATGACATCGATCGATGCCGGGTCACGCCGATGGGCCTCTGCAAGAGGTTTTAGCTTCTCAATCTGCGCTGCCGCGGAGTTGGCGCGGACCATGACGCCGAGATCGAACCGTGCGGCCCGCTCCAGCGCTTCTGGCGCCCGTCCGGGCACGTAGATCGGCAGCGGCCTCTGCACCGGCTTGGGATCGAGCCGCACGTCATTGAATTCGATGTACTTACCCGCATAAGAAACCGGTTGCTCACTCCTGGCGAGCAGCAAATTCAACGACTCGATGAATTCATCCAACTGCTTGCCACGCATAGTTTTCTGGTCCCGTGGTCGCACAGCTTCGTACTCGTCGCGGCACATGCCAATACCCAGCCCAAGCAAAACTCGACCGTTACTAAACTGATCAAGTGTCGCTACTTCCTTTGCGAGGACGACCAGATCGCGAAAGGGCGCCATAAGGACCGCCGTCCCGAGCCCAATCCTGTTTGTCAAGGCGGCGCAGTAGGCGAGCGTGACGATCGGTTCGTACCAGTTAGGCGCCCCAACGTCCGGGATTCGGTAGCAAGGGGTTGGCGTGATGAAATCATTCGTCCACAATGCGTCATAGCCGAGTCTCTCCGCCTCTACTGCAATCTTCGCGATGTTTGCGGGACTCCCGAACCCGACGGGAACTGAGACGCCCTCCCGGGCGTTTGGCAACTCAACGTCGAACACCAGGCGATCGCCCATTATGATATCCACCGGAAGTCATGTATTTTCTCGGCGGGTTGCATGCTTGCCGTTTGGGTGGTCATTCACTCCTCCCACTCAATGTTTGAACCCGTGCTTCTAGACAGGACTCGGCGCAATCGACTTCTTCGAAGGAGGTCATGCTGAAAGGGAATGGGAATGCTTCAGCGCCGCTTTCTCCCCAAGATCGCAAGTCTTATCGCCTTCGAAAGTGCCGTGCGTCATGGCAGCGTGTCTGGTGCTGCAGACGAATTGAACCTTACCCAGAGCGCAGTCTCCCGGCAGATACTTCAGCTCGAGGCGACCCTCCACGTAGTATTATTCAATCGCATCCGAAAACGGATGGTGGTGACCGACGCCGGCCGGCTCTATCTCGCCAATTTACGCCCCGCGCTCGAGGGCCTGTCGGAGGCGACGCACAATGCGATGGCCTTCATCGGGACCGGCGGCTTCCTAAATCTTGCGGTCATGCCGACTTTTGCCACTCGCTGGCTCATACCTCGCCTGCCGGAGTTTCTGGCCCTGTATCCGGATGTGACGATAAATTTCACAACGCGCCTTGAGCCATTCGATTTTGCGCAGGAGCCGTTTGACGCGGCCATTCACTTCGGATCGCTTAGCTGGGCGGGAACCATCAGCGAACACCTGATGGACGAGGAAGTGGTCCTTGTATGCAGCTCCGATTATCAGACCAAAAGTGGTATTTCCACCCCCGGCGACCTTGCCAACGCAACTCTTCTTCAACAGACGACCCGCCCTACAATTTGGGCCGATTGGTTCCAGCATGCAGGGATAGATGCGCCCGAGGCCCTGAAAGGGCACCGCTTTGAACAATTTGCGATGATTGAGCAAGCCGCTGCGGTAGGCATGGGCGTCGCGCTTTTGCCACGCTTCGTCATCGAAGATGAACTCACAACGGGCCGACTTCGAGTTATCCTCCCGCATAGCGTATTGAGCACAGCCGCTTATTATATCGTTTGCCCCGAGGCGAAGGCTGAAGTTCCTATTGTAAGAGCTTTTCGAAGCTGGATCGTAGCTCAGGCTCGAACAGTGAGCGGAACGCGGAAAGCGAGACCGGATAGTCGTGACGTCGTCAACCACAATCATCCATTGCGATTGACCGGCAGCTCCTCAGGGCGACGGAAACTCATGCGCTCGCCGCAGCAGGTGGAGATGTCGAGCGATCGGCCGGTCAGCAAGGCATAGCGCTCGCGATAACCGGCGGCTGCCGCTCCATTGCCGCCGCCGCAGCCGTTCCCGCCGGCGCGACCACGGCTCGAGCCGCTACTCCCATCGATACAGGTTGGCGCGGCTGACACCGACGGCGGGCCGGCCTGCCCGGCGCTCAGGCCTTGCCTGCGCGCCGTGTGCCAACGCCGCAAGGCGTCTCGCCGTAAGCGTCGCGGCGGCGACGGGATCGGATTCGAGTTGACAGCCTGAGTTGTCGAGGGGTGCTTACGCGGCCAGTGCGTCGGGCGTGCTGGCGGAGTTGGCTGCCGCCCAGGTCCAGGGCAGAAGCGTGTGCAGTTCGTGGACCTTGGTCCGTCCGGAGACGATTTGCTCGAGCACGTCGGTGAGCCAGGCCATCGGATCGACGGCGTTCAGCTTCGCCGTTTGGATCAGGGTCATTGCCAGCGCCCAATGCCGGGCCCCGCCGTCTGATCCAGCGAACA
>Ga0207933_1001594_pt1 | contig 16581 bp, 11 predicted proteins | sample NGESurdeep092012_4_FD_184488 | JGI IMG/M metagenome (GOLD analysis project Ga0207933, IMG submission 184488) | Arctic peat soil microbial communities from Barrow, Alaska - NGEE Surface sample F53-3 deep-092012 (SPAdes) | ecosystem: Environmental > Terrestrial > Soil > Wetlands > Peat ...
AGGCCAGCCGCAGGAGCGCGAGCCCGCGCCGCATCCCGCGCCGCAGCCTCGCAGCGCGCCCCCACCGGCTCCTCGCAGCGCGCCCGCGCCGGCTCCTCGCAGCGCACCGCAGCCTGCCGACCACAGCAGCTCGCCGCGTCCGGACAACAAGCACTAGCCGGACGGGCGAGTTGCGGATGGCGCGTGCAGCCGCCCTCGGGTGCAGTGTGCCCCGCTCCCGGGTACACTGAAGGAGTTCAGGACGAACCCCATCCGCGACGCAGCCGGACTGCGAAAAAACACTCCTTCTGAGGACAGAATGACCGAACAAGCAACCACTCTTGACGCCCGGCAGCAGGCCGGGTCCGATCAGCGATCGATTAATACCCCAGATCAGCGATCTATCGATGCCCTGGATCAGCTGTCGATCAATACGCTTCGTTTCCTGGCCGTAGACCAGGTGGAGAAGGCCAAGAGCGGCCATCCTGGCGCGCCGCTCGGCTGCGCTCCCATCGCGTACCTGCTCTACCACAAGATCATGAAGTACAACCCGACCGACCCGTTGTGGTCGAACCGGGACCGTTTCATTCTGTCCAACGGCCACGCGTCGGCGCTGCTTTACGGCGTGCTGCACCTGACTGGCTACAATCTGCCGCTCGAACAGCTTCAACAGTTCCGGCAGTGGGGATCGCATACGCCCGGTCATCCCGAGTACGGCGAGACGCCGGGCGTCGAGGTGACGACCGGCCCGCTGGGTCAGGGGCTGGCAATGGCGGTGGGATGCGCGATTGCGGAGAAGCACATGGCCGCGGTCTACAACAATGCCGGCGACAACCATGCCGGGGATGCGTCCGATACGAGCCACACGCCGGTCGATCACCACACTTATGTTCTCTGCGGTGATGGCGACCTGATGGAAGGCATCTCGCACGAGAGCTGTTCGCTGGCCGGCACACTGGGGCTGGGCAAGCTGATCGTGCTGTACGACGACAACCTCATCTCGCTCGACGGCCCGACGGAGCTGAGCTTCACCGAGGACGTCACCAAGCGCTTCGAGGCGTATCACTGGCACGTGCAGATGGTGAGCGACGGCAACGATCTCGTCGCCATCGAAAAGGCCATTCGCAACGCTCAGGCCGAGACGACGCGTCCGTCGCTGATCCGCGTACGCACGGTGATTGGTTATGGCTCGCCCAAAGCAGGAACAAAGAATGTGCACGGTGAGGCGTTGGGACCGGAAGCTACGAAAGAGACCAAGAAAAATCTCGGCTTCCCCGAGGACAAGAGCTTCTACATTCCCGACGAGGCGCTAAAGAACTGGCGTCAGGCTGTGGAGAAGGGCAAGAAGGCGCAGGCCGAGTGGCAGACGAAGTTCGACGCGTACAAGAAGGCTTACCCCGAGCTTGGCGAACAATACACGCGCACCACGAGCATGAAGCTGCCTGACGGATGGGAGAAGGCGTTGCCGACCTTCCCCGCAGACAAGCCCATGGCCACGCGCAACGCCGGCCAGGTGATTCTGAACGCGCTCGGCAAGGTGCTGCCGGAGCTCTTCGGCGGCGCGGCCGACCTGACCAGCTCAACCAAGACCATCTTCAAAGACTCGCCCAGCTTCCACGTCGACCCGAAGGGCCGCAATGTCTTCTTCGGTGTGCGCGAGTTCGGCATGATGGCGGCGGTGAATGGCATGGCTTGCCACGGCGGCCTTCTGCCGTTCGGCTCCACGTTCTTCACCTTCTCCGACTACTGCCGCTCGGCGCTGCGCATGGGCGCGCTGATGAGCTCGCACTCGCTGTATATCTTTACGCACGACTCGGTGGGTCTCGGCGAAGATGGGCCTACACACCAGCCGGTCGAGCACCTGATGGCGCTGCGCGCGATCCCTCAGCTCACCGATCTTCGTCCTGCCGATGCCAACGAGACGACCGCCTGCTGGAAGCTGATGGTGGAGCGCAAGTCGGCGAGCTTCATGGCGCTCTCGCGGCAGGACCTGCAGGTGCTGGATCTCGCCAAATACAAGGTGATGGAAGGCGTGCCGAAGGGCGCGTATGTGCTCGAACAGCATGGCAAGGACCTCATCCTTGTGGCTACCGGGTCTGAGGTTGAGGTCATTCTCAAGGCCGCGGCCGAGCTGAAGAGTGCAGGCATCAACGCGACGGTCATCTCAATGCCCAGCTTCAAAATCTTCGAAGAGCAGAGCGACGAATACAAGATGTCGATCTTTCCGCACAGCGTGCCGAAGATTTCGGTAGAGGCCGGCGCCACCATGGGCTGGTGGAAGTACATCGGCCGCGACGGCATCGCCATCGGCATCGATCGCTTCGGCGCCTCCGCCCCGGGACCGATCGCGCTTGAGAAACTCGGCATCTCCGTCGCGCATGTAGTTGAAGCGGCAAAGAAGCTGGTGAAGAAGTAGAAGACAGGGATTAGGGCACAGGGATCAGGGATTAGCGCATCTGCGCTGGCCTGATCCCTGATCCCCAATCCCTAATCCCTGCACCTATGACGCAGAACGAAGCCAAAGCGCTGGTCGGCCAACGGGCGGCCGAGATGGTTGCAGACGGCATGCGCGTCGGTCTCGGCACGGGCACGACCTCGGTGATGTTCATCAAGGCGCTTGGCAAGCGAGTGCAGCGGGAAAAGCTGCGCATTCGGTGCGTTGCCTCCTCCGACGCGAGTCACAATCTGGCGAAGTCCATGGGCATGGATGTCACCGATCTGGCGCATCTACCTGAGCTCGACGTTTATATTGACGGCGCGGATGAGGTTGGTCCGGGGCTTGCTCTCATCAAGGGTGGCGGCGGCGCCTTGCTGCGGGAAAAGATCGTCGCCAGCGCTGCGCGCAGGTTCATCGTGGTCGCGGACTCGACGAAGCTTGTTCCTGTTCTCGGCAGGTTTCCGCTTCCAGTGGAGATCATTCAGCTCGCACTTCCGCTCGTCCAGCGCAAACTCGATGCGCTGGGGTTACATCCAAAGCTGCGCAAGCATCCCGACGGCTCCAACTACATTACGGACGAGGGAAACTTCATCCTCGATTGCGCCTGCGGTCAAATCCACAACCGTGCGGGTCTTGCCACGCGACTTGACCGGATGGTGGGGGTTGTCGAGCATGGGCTGTTCCTGAATATGGCCAAGTTGGCGTTGATCGCCGGCGAAGATGGAGTCACCGAGCACCGTCCCTGAGGCTCACTCGCTTCGCTTTTTTCAGAGGCTCACAGCCGTCCCCCGCACCCTTGCATCGTTCCTGCGCCTCGCGGCGTCCCATAGGAAATGAGCACTTCGGTCAAAATTGCGCAACAGGACAAGCGCTGGTTTATCACCGGCGCTTCGAGCGGCTTTGGCCGCGTCTTAGCCGAATACCTCCTCTCGCTCGGAGCGACAGTAGTCGCGACGGCGCGACACGTAAATCGACTGGAAGATCTCGTCACGCGATATCCGGGCAATGTCTTCATTCTGCCGCTTGACGTTACGAAGCCGGCCAGCATCGACCATGCGGTAGCCGATGCGATTGCGCACGTTGGCCACATCGATGTGCTGGTGAACAACGCGGGCTATGGTGTCGCGGGCGCTGTCGAAGAGGTCTCTGAGAGCGAATTTTTGCCCATGTTCGAGACGAACCTCTTCGGCCTGATCAATATGACGAAGGCGCTGCTGCCGCAGTTCCGCGCGCGGCGTTACGGACACATCGTCAATATTTCGTCGATCGGGGGACTGGTCGGCTCGCAGGGTTGGGGCTACTACAACGCGACAAAGTTTGCCGTCGAAGGCCTGTCGCAGGCGCTGGCGGCGGAGCTTGCGCCGCTCGGCGTTCATGTCATGGTGGTCGAGCCGGGGCCGTTCCGCACGGATTTTCTGGGCCGCTCCGGCGTCGAGGCCAAGCAGCGCATCGCCGACTACGAGCTGACGGCCGGCAAGACGCGCGAGTACTTCCGCAGCCAGTCAGGAAAGCAGCCCGGCGACCCCCAGCGAGCGGCGGAGGCCATTGTGGCCGCGGTCAGCGCGACCGATCCGCCCAAACATCTGCTGCTCGGCGAGTTCGCCTACACACGCTTCCGCACGCACCTGGAGGAGCAGAACGCTGAGCTGGATAAGTGGCGGGAGACGACGCTGGGCGCGGACTTCCCGGGAAAATAAACATCTCCCTGCCTTACGCTTACGCCTCACTCCTGGGCAGAATTCATCTTGCTCAACAGCCCAATTGCGACTCCAGTTGCGGGCCGGTCGCGAGCCACTTGCGCTCTGCCGGGCGCATAGGGATTACTCTCTAATAGACGTACTCAAAGCAAAGGATGGATTTATGCAACTTGGACTCATTGGCCTGGGCAAGATGGGCGGCAACATGGCGGAACGGATGCGCCTCGCGGGTCATACGATCGTTGGCTTCGACTTTTCGGCGGAGGCTGTCCAGAAACTCACGGCCGCCGGCTCGATGGGCGTCAACTCGCTCGAAGATATGGTGAAGAACCTCACCGACTCGCCACGCGCTATCTGGATCATGGTGCCGGCCGGCGATCCGGTGGACCAGACGATCGCGAAACTGAAGCCGCTGATGAAGAAGGGAGACATCTTCATCGATGGCGGCAACTCGAATTACAAAGATTCGCAGCGTCGCCATGATGAGCTGAAGAAAGAGGGCTTCGAGTTTGTGGATGTCGGCACCTCGGGTGGCGTATGGGGCCTCACCGAGGGGTATTCGATGATGATCGGCGGGGATGAGGCCGTCGTCGAGCACATGCGGCCGATCTTTGAGGCGCTGGCCCCCGCGCCGGACAAGGGTTGGGGCCGCACAGGTCCATCGGGCGCCGGGCACTTCGTCAAGATGGTGCACAACGGCATTGAGTACGGCGTGATGCAGGCCTATGCGGAGGGCTTCTCAATCATGCGCGCCAAGCAGCCGCTCGACCTCGACCTCGAACAGATCTCGCAGATCTGGCGTTATGGATCGGTTGTTCGTTCCTGGCTGCTGGATTTAATCGCGGACGCGCTGAAGAAAAATCCAACCCTTGAAGGCTTGGAAGCTTATGTGACGGACTCGGGCGAGGGCCGCTGGACCGTGTTTGAGGCGATCGATCTCAACGTCTCCGCGCCGGTAATTACGGAGTCGCTGATTCGCCGCTTGCGCTCGCGCGAGGAGAACAACTTTACTGACCGCATGCTCGCCGTGATGCGCAATGAGTTCGGCGGCCACGCGGTCAAGAAGCTGTAGGTCTCAGCCAAATAGGTTTCCAGACTACAAATCGAACGGCGCTCGCGAGGAGCGTCCGGTATTCTAAGCAGACCTCTACGAAGACCAGGGAGAAGCAGAATGGCGAACGAAGCAGGGCAGTCGCTCACTAATCGAGAGACGCTCAACGGCAGCAACAGGGGAGAGCGGATTCCCGATCCGTGCATCGTCGTAATCTTTGGCGCGTCGGGCGATCTGACTAAACGCAAGTTGCTGCCGGCGCTCTTCCACCTTCAGCAACAGAAGCTCTTGCCGCAGGATTTCGTTGTGGTCGGTGTGGCGCGGCGCGACCTCTCGGCGACCTTCGCCAGCGATATGCAGGAGGGCGTCCTTAAGGGCGGAGGCGTCGACGCCGGCGACTCCACGCTCAAGCCGTTCATCGATCGCGTGAAGTACTTTGCTACCGAGTTCGATAACGACGAAGGCTACGACAAGTTGAAGGGATTTCTCGCCGACCTCGACAAACAGTTCGGCACCAAAGGAAATCGTCTGTTTTACCTCGCCGTTGCGCCGGAGTTCTTCGCCGACATCGCCCAGCGTCTGGCCAAGCATGGGATGACTAAATCCGAGAGCAACAATCAGTGGATTCACGTCATCATCGAAAAGCCATTTGGCGTCGATCTCGAAAGCGCCCGGAAGCTAAACGACGAATTGAACGCGGTCCTCAGCGAAAAACAGATCTTCCGTATCGATCACTATCTCGGCAAAGAGACCGTGCAGAACATCCTGGTCTTCCGCTTCGGCAACGGCATCTTCGAGCCGGTGTGGAACCGCAACTTCATCGATCATGTCGAGATTACGGCGGCCGAGTCGATCGGCATCGAGGGCCGCGGGCCGTTCTATGAGCAGGCTGGCGCACTGCGCGACGTCTTGCAGAATCACGTGATGGAGGTGCTGAGCTTCGTCGCGATGGAGCCGCCCGACGGCTTCCAGTCCGAAGCCGTGCGCACGGAAAAGCTTAAAGTATGGCACGCGATCGAACCGATCCCGCCCGAAGATACAGTGCGCGGACAGTACGGCGCGGGTGAGATCGACGGGCAGAAGGTTATAGGGTATCGCCAGGAAGACCGCGTCAATCCGCAGTCGGTGACCGAGACCTTTGCCGCGATGAAGCTGCATGTCGAAAACTGGCGCTGGGCTGGCGTGCCGTTCTATATTCGCGCCGGCAAGCGACTGCACACACGCGTAACGGAGGTCACAGTCACCTTCAAGCAGCCGCCGCTGCATCTGTTCAAGAGCAACAATCCCGATAGCCTCGTCTGCCCCAATGTCCTCAAGATACGCATTCAGCCCGATGAGGGCATCTCCCTGATCTTCGGCGCGAAGGTCCCAGGCCCAACCACCAACGTCAAGCCGGTCGAGATGCACTTCAGCTACGCGGACGCTTTCGGCAAGAGTTCGGCGAACGGTTACGAGAGGTTGCTGCTGGACGCGATGCTTGGCGATGGAACACTCTTCGCGCATCGCGACGGCGTGGAAGCCACGTGGGCTCTGATGACGCCCATTCTCGACGCATGGAAGAAGAATCCGCCCAAAGATTTTCCGAATTACGCAGCGGGGAGCTGGGGACCGAAGGCCTCCGATGAATTACTCGCGCGCGATGGCCGGAAGTGGCGAACGTATTGAAAGATAGGAAGTAGGAAAGGGGAAGCAGTTAAAATTCACCGTAGCCGCTCTCTATTTCCTACTTCCTGTCTGAGACCCTTATGCCCCGTCCAGTGATCGTCACCTACAAAGTCTGGCCTTCCGCTGCCGAGATGGCTCTCGCCTCCGCGGAACTCTTCGCCAAAAAGGTCGAGCAGGCTGCTGTCTCGCGCGGCGTGGCGCGCATCGCCCTCTCCGGTGGTTCGACGCCGCAGGCTACCTTCAAGCTACTCGCCGATCCTGCCCGGCCATTTCTCGCGACGGTGCCGTGGGACAAGCTGCAACTCTTCTGGGTGGATGAGCGTTGCGTGCCGCCGGATCATCCGGAGTCGAACTACGGCGTCTGCCGCGATCTCCTCCTCGCGAAGGTTCCGATTCCTGAAGCAAACGTCTTTCGCATGGAAGGCGAACTCGATCCTGAAGAGGCCGCCTCGCGCTATGAGAGCACCCTGCGCAATGTGATGAAGCTTGAGGGCGCGGAATCGCCGGCGTTCGATCTCGTGGCGCTCGGCATGGGCCCTGACGGCCACACGGCCTCGCTGTTTCCGCACACCGACGCCCTGAACGAGATGGGCCGGCTCGTCGTCGCCAACCATGTTCCGCAGAAAGAAACCTGGCGCATTACGCTGACCTGGCCGGTGATCAATCACGCTGCAGAGGTGGCCTTCGAGGTCGAAGGTCCCGCCAAGACAGATATTCTCGCCGAGGTGTTGACCGGTCCGCGCGACCCCGAGCGGCTGCCCTCGCAGCTGATTCGCCCGGCAAATGGTAAGCTGCTGTTCCTGCTGGATGCGGATGCGGCGGCGAAGCTGCCGCCGGCCGGCACACTCGCTGAGACGCATGGCTATCGTGTCGGCGCACTGGAAATCTAGTTTGACTGAGAGTTTTGCAGGGAGAGTTGAGGGCGCATGATTCTGGCGGGCGATGTCGGTGGAACCAAGGTCCATCTCGCGCTGTACAACTTTGAGGACAACAGGCTGGTGCCGGTGCGCGACGAAAAATTTCCCGCCGGAGAGTTTCCGCGCCTGGACGATGTCGTCCAAAAATTCCTGGCTCCTGACGAGACCGGCGGCAAGGATGATGTTCGCGCGCAGATTATCGCGTGCTGTTTCGGTTGCCCGGGGCCGGTGCGCGATGGCCGTTTGAAGCTCACGAACCTGCCGTGGACACTCGACGCGCGCGATTTGCAGAAATCGCTCGGCATTGAACACATTTTTCTCATCAACGATCTCGAGGCGAACGGCTACGGCATCCCGGAGCTCGCGCCGGAGAAGCTCTTTACGCTGCAGGCAGGCGACCCCAGTTCGATTGGCCATCGCGGCTTGATCGCGGCCGGGACCGGGTTGGGCGAGTGTCTGCTCATTTATGACGCGAAGACCAGACGCCACATCCCGATCGCCTCGGAGGGCGGCCACTGCGACTTCGCTCCCCGCAATGATCGCGAGATCGCGCTGTTGCAGTATCTTCGCAAAAAACTCAATGGGCGCGTCAGCTACGAGCGAGTCATCGCAGGCATCGGCCTGCGCAGCGTGTACGAGTTCCTGCGTGACGATCAAAAGATCGATGAGCCGCAGTGGTTGCAGGAACGCATGGCGAACGAAGACCCGAACGCCGTCATCGGCCAGTGCGCGGAGGACGGCAGCTCCTCCCTTTGCTTTGAGACCATGAAGATCGTCTCCGCTGTCTATGGTGCGGAGACCGGGAATATCGCGCTCAAGGTGCTTGCAACTGGCGGCATGTATGTAGGCGGAGGCATCGCGCCGAAGATGCTGAAGATGTTGCAGTCGGGCGGATTCGTGGAAGCATTTCTGGATAAGGGCCGGCTCTCGCCCTTGCTCGCGACCATTGCGGTGCGCGTCATCCTGGATGACACCTGCGCTCTGCTGGGCGCGGCTGCCTACGCCGAAGCGCGCGCCGCTGAGATCTCCGGCCACTCCGAGCGGCTGGCTTCCGTGCACGCAGGCTAGGTTCTTCTGGTTCTCTCAGCCGACGTTTCCAGCCTACAATCGAGTGCATGTCCACAACACCTCTGCTAGCCGCGAATCGTGACGTAGTTGCGTCCGAAGAGCGAACGCAGAGCCGTCCGCGCATTGCGCCAGGCGCCGCCGTGGTGACCGTGCTAAGCATCGCTGGCCTCTTCGCCATCTACTCCACCTGCAACGCGCTCTGGGCCATGTGGACGACCGATCCGCTGAAATCCATCGGCGGCCTTGTCCCCATCGTCAGCCTGCTTCTCATCCTGCGCGTCTGGCGTTCGCTCGAATGGGAGATGGGTGGAACGTGGTGGGGCTTTGTCATTCTCGCGGCAACGGTCGCGCTAGTTCATCTGCGCGATCAGGCGATCCTCGAGTTTGTTCTCTCGCCTTCGTGGTCGATCTTTCTGCCGCCGCATTCGCTGGTAGTGCTCGCCTACACGTCCGGCGCGGTGTTGCTCTTCGGCGGTATGCGACTCCTTCGCGCGGCACTCTTCCCCATTGTGCTCACATGGTTCGTCGATCCGGTTCCGCACTTCTTCAACCGCTTCATCGATCTCCCGCTGCAGCATGCCTCGGCGGTCATTGCACGCGGCTTCGCGCAATCGCTCGGTCAGTCGTTGTCGCCCGATCAGCTTCGGCTGATGTTTACGCCGCAGTTCGGCATGTTCATCGCACCTGGATGCAACGGTATCCGCGGCGCGATCACGATGGGCTTTATCGCTCTGATCGCGGGCTATCTCTATCGCTTCCGGCGGCGCAACTGGATACTCATCACGGCCGCTGGGATCTGTCTGGGATATCTGTTCAATCTTCTCAGGCTCTGCCTGCTGGTGATGTACTACGTCGTCGCTCTGCATATTCCCTGGCTGCAAAGTCGCGCCGCGATGGGTGATTACATCATTGGCGCCTTCCTCTTCTTCGGCGCGACGATCCTGCTCTTCGCGCTCATCCCGCGCTGGAATCCGCGGCACGATCTGCGCTTGCCGCCATTGGCAGTCACTTCGCACAAGTCGCGTGAATCCAGATCCAACCCGTCCTCCTTGCCGCTGCGCTGCACATCCTTTGCCTTGCTGATTGCGTTAGGCAGCGCAAGCTACGCGCGCGCGATGATTCGCAAGGCGCAATCTCCTCCGCGCGCCAACGATCCCAAGGCTTCCGTTCTGTTTCCAGCGCGCGTCGGCAATTACACGCTGCAACGCCAATGGAGCGAGAGTCTCTTGACTGGCCCCATCATCTTCTACTGGGCAGACTATGCTCCGGCCAACGGCGGTCCCATCGTTTCGATCGGCCTTTCGCCCGTGCTGGGCGCGCACGACACGCTGATCTGCCACGCCGCGCGCGGAGAGAATTGGCTGTGGCACGGCAGCCTCGAGTTTGCAACCGCCGCCGCGCTCACTGATTTCAGCGGCTCGCTTTTCAATGACGGAGCAAAGCAGTACCTCGAAGCCACCACTGTGTGCGCCGGTGTGTCGTGCGGGCAGTATTCTACAAATCGACGGCACTTCGGATTTATCTACAGCCGTCCGGATACACGTGCGCTGCTGGGCCGCAGCCCATCGCGTCCCATTCCTGTCCTGCTGCGCGCCGAAACAACGAACGCAGCCATGGCTCCCGACGATGCCCGCACAAAGCTGACCGAGAGCCTTCGCCACTTCCTCGCCGGAGCCAATCTTGCTGAGTTCACGCAACCGTACCGCCAGCCTTAAGCCGGCCTCCGCGGGTTCTGCCTCGGGCCTGCTGCGCGACGTGGCGCTTGCAGCGATGAGCGCGGCTTTCTGTTTCGCGCTCGTCGGCTGCGGCGCATCTTCAGGCGGCGGTCCTGTGCCGCCTCCGCCGCGGACTGAGCCCGACAACTGCAAGTCCGTGCAGACCACTAGCCCGAGCCAGCCCGCGCCGACCGCCAACTACGCAGGCACGAACTTCGCCGGCACGGTTCGCGCGGGCACAGTTCCAATCATCGAAGCAAGCGTGCAACTCTACGCCGCGGGCGCCTCCGGCAACGGTTCCGCGCCGGTGGCACTCTTGAGCGCACCATTGACGACCGACTCCAACGGCGCCTTCAGCGTGACCGCGAGCTTCATATGTCCGTACAGCAACTCTGTTCTGTATATCGTTTCGCGCGGAGGACAAGCCGGCAATTCGGCGGCGGCCAATGCGGGTACGGTGCTGGTTGTGATGCTCGGCGCCTGCAACTCCCTCAAGAGTTCCACGAACATCGTCGTCGATGAAGCGACAACCATGGCGACTGCCTGGTCGATGGCACAGTTCCTCAGTGCAGGTGCGCAGATCGGTGCGACGGCGACCAACAACAGCGGCCTTACACTGGCCGCAGCGACGGCGGCGAATCTGGTCGACCTTGAAACTGGAGCGGCGCCCGGCGCAGACTTTCCCGTCACCGGCATCGCGCCTATCGCAAAGCTCGCTACGCTCGCCAATGTCTTGAACGCCTGCATTACATCGACCGGTGCATCGAGCGACGCGTGCACACACCTTTATGCCGCGACCGCGACCAACGCTGGTGCGCCTGCGAACACCCTCGATGCGGCGATGAATCTCGTGCGACAGCCGGGCAACAACGTAGCGGCGATCTATGCTCTCGCTTCCGCCTCTTCTGCCTACGCGCCAACGCTGGGCGCCGCGCCGGCGGATTGGACTCTCTTCGTCAGATACTCGGGCGGTGGCCTGAATGGGCCGTCGGCTGTCTCGATCGATTCGCAGGGAAATGTCTGGGTGGCAAACTACTTCGGGGTAGCAAGCCTCTTTTCGAACACCGGCGCGCAGGCTTTTCCAAACGGACTTACCGGTCACAGTCTGCTCAACTCCTACGGCGGCGCGGTCGATGTGAACGACACGATGTGGATTGCCAACGAGCAGAGCACATCCGGCCTCAATGGCAATCTGGGATCGCTCACCTTGCTCGACGCCAGTGGCAATTCACCCGCTGTCTACAGCTCCGGCGGAATCAACTTCCCGCTTGCAGTCGCATTTGATACCAGCGGCGTTGCCTGGACTGCGGATTACGGCAACTCGCATGTGACGCTTCTCGGCAGCTCCGGTTCGCCGCTCTCCGGCGCCAGCGGCTATACCGCGAAGGACCTTCAGTTTCCAGTCGCCATTGCAACGGACTCAAAGTGCAACGCCTACGTCGCCAACCAGTCAACCGATACGATCACGCAGGTATTGGCCGACGGATCGGGCTTCACCGATTTCGTTACCGGCGACGGAGCCTCGGGCCTCGCCATCGACGCCGCCGACAACGTATGGGTTGCAAATTATTACGCCAACACCGTCGGCTTGGTCTCTGCTGCGGGCAAAGTTCTCTCTGGCGCCGGCTTCACCACCAGCAGCCTCATTCAACCGCAGGGCATCGCGGTCGACGCCGCGGGCAATGCATGGGTGGCGAGCTATCACGGCTCGTCAATAACTGAGTTCTCATCGGCCTCCAGCGCAAGCCCCGGTGCGGTACTCTCGCCTTCTGCCGGGTGGGCTCCCGATTCAAATTTGGTTGAGCCCTATGCCATGGCCATCGATGCCAGCGGAAATATCTGGGTGTCGAACTTCGGCAGCGACACACTGACCGAATTCGTTGGGCTGGCGGCTCCGGTAAAGACGCCGCTGCTCGGACCCGTTCGCACTCCCTGAGAGCTACATGAGCCGAAAACGCTCACGCATCAACCGCTGAAAACGCGGCCGCCAGATGAGATCGTAGGCCAGCTCTTTGCCAGGAAACATCGCCAGCGCAGCCGTCCGCGCATCGGCAATCATCTGCGACGCATCGTCGATTGTCAGAGAAGCGTCCTGTGCAATGACCTGGATCACCATATTCATCATCATCTGCAAACGGCGGATGAGCTTCGCCTCCTGCAGCATCGTCTCATCGGCTTGTGTTTTGAGGCCTTCGTCCTCGGAAGGCACAGTCAAATCGATGAAAGATTCTTCAATAGAAGATGGTTGGCTGGGCATTTTGTCCACCGGTCGTTCCTCCTGTGCGAGCGCTCTAAGGATTGGATGTAGCGGAGAGCTCGGAGATTCCGCCGCCGCTCGTGATCAGGAAGGTTTCGGCGCCTTCGCGATCGGTGCGCCACGTCTGCACGTGCGCCTGCTCCAGTCTATCCAGCACCTCCCATCGTGGATGGCCGAAGGTATTGTGCTGGCCCACGCTGATCACCGCCTCGCGCGGAGAGACAGCCGCGAGGAAGGCAGCCGCTGTCGACGTCTTGCTCCCATGGTGGCCAACCTTGAGCAGCGTCGAGGGCGCAACGCGATGCTGCAAAAGCATCTCCACTTCGCTCGCCCACTCGGCATCCCCTTCCAGCAGCACGCTGCCTTTCCCATAGGCGAGGCGGACGACCAGCGAATCATCATTCTTCGCCATGTCGGGATTCGTGTAGTCGGCCTCTGGAGAAAGAACATTCGCCTGTAGCCCGCCCCATGCAAACGCATCGCCGGCATGAAACCGGCGGACCATGATGCCGAGCGAACGAGCCTCATCGAGCAGCGCGCGCATGGCGGGCGCGCGTGCAGGCTCAATGCCGATCCACAACTCGCGAGGCCGCAGATCCCGCAGAACGGCCGGCATGCCGCCCATGTGATCGCTGTGCGCGTGCGTCAGCAGCACGACATCCAGCCGGCGGATGCGCCGCGACCACAGATAAGGCGCGACCACCTCCTCACCGATGTCCCAGTGCCCGCTGAAAGAGGTCGGCCCCACAGGTCCTCCGGCATCGACAAGCATTGTGCGGCCCTGCGGTGAGACAACCAGCAGCGAATCGCCCTGGCCAACATCCAGCGCCGTAACCTCCAGTACGCCAGGATGAGTTAGAGCCGGCTCAGGCCACAGCACTGCGATAGGAACCAGCACAAACGCGAGAGCAGCCGTCGCCAGCCAGACTCGCGATCGCAGCCGCAGCGCAATGCAGGCGAACGCAATCGCGGCACAGGCGAGCAGCAAAACCTGCGGACTCGGCGCAGGCACACGCACATCGGCCAGAGACAGATGGCCAACATGATCGACCGTCGCGCGAATCAGATGAAGAAGCAGCGCTGTGAATGCCCCTGGAACAAGTGCAAGCGGCAGGCTCACCAGCGAGAGACAGAACGTCAGGATGGCCAACCCAAGCAACAGACCGATCAGCGGGATGAGCAGAAGATTGACGGGAAGCGCCAGCAGCGTCGCTCGATGGAAGTAAGTCGCCATGGGCAGCACCATGCAGATCTCGACCGCGACTCCAAAGACAACCGCGGCAAGAAATGAGAATGCAGCTCGCATCGTCCACACCGGCAAATGCCGCAGACGCGGATGCAGCAGAGCAGCACACAACCGGCCGTACATCCGCAGTCGCACGCGAGTCTGCGCCAGTGCCGGTGGAAGATTGGCATCGAGCGTAACCGCCTCCATCTGGTGGAGCGCACGCGCGCGCGGATGGAAGGTGCGCTCCCCCAACGGTGAGGCAAGGCCGGCCGCGCCGATGATGACCAGTGTGGTCATCTGAAAGCTGGCTTCAAAGAGCGCGCGTGGATCAAGCGCAAGGATGACGACCGCCGCAATGCCCAGAGCGTTCAGAGGACCGGTGTCGCGGCCCAGCCAGCGCGCCACCAGATACGCCGCCGTCATTCCGAGTGCGCGCTGAATCGGCGCCCCGAATCCAGTCAACAGCGCATACGCTAATCCGGCGGCGAGCGTCACGAGAATGGCCGGCCCCTCGGGCACTCGCGCGCGGCGCAGCAGCCACAGCAACGCACCAACCAGCAGAACGATATGCAGGCCGGAGACGACGAAAAGATGAAACGTTCCCGTGCGCTCAAAGCCCTGCTTCAACGCGCTGCTCAATCGCGTCCGATCGCCGAACAGCATCGCGCTCAGCATGCCCGCATCTTCATCGTTTAGCCGCAGCATGCGAGGAAGGTTTTGTTCGCTGTTTGTATGACTCAATGCCTGCAACCGCTCCGAGGCCCAGCTCTGGGCCGCGGTCAGACGGCAGCTCCACGCGTGCACGCCGTGTCCGACAACATGTAGCTTGCCGGCCTTCGCAGTACCGAGCACGCCGATGCCCTGGCCCAGCAGATAGTCCGCATACGACCACGCACCAGGGTCGCGATAGATCTGGGGTGTTCGCATCCGAAGCGGCACCTCAACGATGTCGCCGCAGGTGAGAAAGGTCGGCGGCCCAACCACCGTGATCCGTATACCGCCGCTCACCGGTTGCATCGTGGAAACGTCCGGCGTGACATTCTCCACTGCGTCCACAGCGAGATCGACCGAGAGATGTGGCTTCGCGGTCTCGGTCTCCCACGCTCCCGGGCCCAGCAACCATGGAGCTTCCTCGTTTTCCGGCGATGCTGTATTCGTTGCCTCCGAGGAAAGCTCGCGCACACGCATTACGTGCCCGCGCACCGTGCGGCTCAGCCCGTCGGCGTAACCCGTGAGCGCATTCTGCCGCGCAACGGGCTGCTGAATCTGCGCGCAGGTGCAGCCTGCCGCGACCCACAGTGCAAGCACGGCGATCGAGGCAATCCGCGACGCACGAAACAAGCTCCAGGCCGCGAGCAGAACCAGAAGGACGAGTGCCGCGACAAGTAGCGCCGGAGGCTGCCATCGCTTCGCCAGCACGTCGCCCGCCGCGAAACACAGCGCCGCAGCCAGCATCGGCGCTCTGCGTAATTGCAGAGGCTCGACCGCCGACGGCGAGTCCGTCCAATGTTTGGGAGCACCGACTGCCTGCATGGGAAGCGCCCCGCGAGATCGCGAATCTTCTCGTCAGTGTTTCACGAACGCCGCCGCAGCACTACTACCGCTTCCTGGTGATAGGTCTGGGGAAAGAGATCAACGAGATGCAACGCCTCCATCGTGTAGGTCTTCTGCAGCACGGCACAATCGCGCGCGAGAGTTACAGGATCGCAGGCCACATAAACGATCTGCTCCGATGCGACTCGAGCCAGCAGCTCGCAAACTTCGCGACCGGCCCCCGCGCGAGGAGGATCGAGCACCACAAGCTCCGGACGGTCGCGTTCCAGCATAGCGCGGCGCAGAAACGCGACGGTGACCTCATTCAGAGCCGTGTGTTGCAGGCCCACGCGTTGCAGTGAAGAACCAAGTTCACGCGCCGCTGCCGGATTTGCTTCCACCGCAGTCACGCGCTCAAAATTATGCGCTAGAACGAGCGCAAACAGACCGACCCCGGCGAAGAGGTCCCACGCAAGTCTGCCCCTCCGATTCGCGCAGACAAGCTCTACGAGCGCAGGCAGTAAAAATCGATTCACCTGGAAGAACCCGCCGCGCGCGATCCAGTAGCGTTCGCCCGCGACCTGATAATGCAGACCTGCAGATCCCCACTCGGCGAACTCCCTCTGGATCTGCCCCGTGCGGGGATGCACCAGCACCGCACCTGCGCCGGCGAGCGCAGGCTCCTCGACCTGCAAAGCCTTCATCGCTTGTTCAAAGCTCTCCCTCGACGGCATCGAGAGGAGGGAAGTGCAAACCAGCGTTACTTGAACACGAGCCATACGGTCATCGCAGAACAGTTCCACTTCGTCAGCAGCGTTCAACCATCGCTGCATCGTCGCATCTCGTTCCGCCAGTGCCAGCATCGTCTCCGCCATGTGCCACAACACCGGGGCAGCAATAGGGCAGGTCATTATCGGCAGCACAGCACGACTCTTGCGCTCGCGATAGCCCAGCCGCAGAGTGCCGTCTTCGCGCACAATATGAAGGCGAATGCGGTTGCGATAGCCCCACGGCTCGGCCGCATGCGTAGTGAT
>Ga0207933_1001595_pt1 | contig 16574 bp, 15 predicted proteins | sample NGESurdeep092012_4_FD_184488 | JGI IMG/M metagenome (GOLD analysis project Ga0207933, IMG submission 184488) | Arctic peat soil microbial communities from Barrow, Alaska - NGEE Surface sample F53-3 deep-092012 (SPAdes) | ecosystem: Environmental > Terrestrial > Soil > Wetlands > Peat ...
CGACAGCCCTGCAACACCCTATAAACACTGGCCAGACCCGCGCTTCAAACAGAATTCAACCGGGAAGAAGCGCAAAACACCAGCAAAGACCACCCAATCAGGCGAATTTCAACGAGTTCCTAGCGTGATTCTAGGATCTCTATACCGATTCGGGAATTGCCATTCTGCGGAATCCCTTTAGAAGGGGCTTTTGATCACGATATAGAGTTGGCGAATGGAAAGGAGCGCGGAGACTGCCCTGGCGCGATATGGGCTGCCGAATGATCTCGCCTCGAAACTCGCTGTCGTCCTCTGCCTGTGGCGCGACCTGATGGTCGTTCTTGTCGAGATCGAGCAGCGCATTCGATTGCGCCTGGCGCGCGGGGTATGTGCTTCACAATTCAGCTGTGAAGTGAAAACGCCGCACCCGAGCCACCTATCCACTAATCATGCTTTGTATCCCCGCTCTGTTCTGCAGGAATATGCATGCCCGGAAGAACACGTAAGAGAACTGGAAAAACAAGCGCGACGATAAAATACGCGACAGTGGCAGCGACCGCCAGCAGCGGAAGACCGGCACCACACGCCATGCCGATCCCCGTAACGAGCCAGACCGTAGCGGCGGTTGTAAGCCCTGCGACTCGGTCCCCTCGTACAAATATCAGGCCTGCGCCTATAAAACCAATGCCGGTGACAATTTGCGCAGCCACTCGGGACGGATCAAGCACAATGCGATCGGCGACCAGAACATTCGTGAAGCCATACTTCGAGATCAACAGAAAAAGGGCAGCGGCGGTGCCTACGACTGTATAGGTGCGAAGTCCCGCGCTCTTGTGGCGGATCTCGCGCTCCAACCCGATTACTGCCGAGAGCAGGAATGCAATGCCGAGTTCGGCAAATTGGCTGAGATCCTGCCCGGTAGGCTCCGAGATAGGCATGCCGCCATTCTATGCTTCGCCCGCTCCAGGGAATCGACGCTTGCAGCGAATACCACCGCTCCCGCTACTCACTGAACGCTCGGCGCTGGCTCTGGCCAGTCGCTGCTCGTTATGGGCTGGTTGGTACGGAGTTCCCTGACAGCCCTGGCGGCGGAATGGGCTGCCGCGTGATTGCGGACGACGAAATCCTACTGGCGACGCCTTGGCTGCGAGCAGCATGTTCCTAATTGGCCATTCAAGGTGCCCGATCAGGGACGAGAATCGCTGAGGCCGGCAAATACAGGGATGATGCCGCCCAGGAGAATCACCATGCCCAGGGAAGCTTCTGCAGCGGACGCGCATTCAACAGTGAAGGACCAGGCAGTTGAGCTATACGAAGATTTTGAACACGAGGCGAAACGTGAGGTACACGATCCTGTTGCTTCCACGCAAGGCGATTTGCCGGTGCGCAAGCATATTAACGGACTGGTAATCACCTTCTTTATTCTGATTGCGCTAGCTTTGTTGGCGGTGATCGTGGGGGGTGCGATCTATACCCACCATTAGAGCTATTCGAATTCAAGCTTTTGCACAACCAGAAGAGGCGAGATAGTTTTGGTGTTGCTGGTTGTCGTGAACCCCCTAGTCAGCAGAGCGGTAAAAAGCTTGAGGTCGACCGCAAGCTTTGGCGTCGATCCCGAATCGGTTGGCGACCCACTGCGGAACTGGACCACGGACAACCTGGACGAAAGCGCCGGTCCGTACCTGCCTTCGACCCAGAAGCCATCTGTCTGGCTCTCCGCCAGATCATACGCCTGTTATGGAGCCGCCATTCATGCGATCGGCTTTGTTAGGCTGTATTACGTGGGTTCGGCACACTCTTGCCCAGAGCAGTCGCGAACGCAATCTTGTGATCTTGTTCGTTAATCAGAATTCCTCGAATCTGTTCGCCCATGGCATATTCGGCTAGGTCCTTGCATTGGCGGACGCGTTCGCGATAGTTGCGAATCGTATCCGTTTCATTCTCGAGATCGAATTGCAACATCTCTGTTGCCTTTTCCGATGTTCGGACGGCCTTGGCTACGACCGTCGGCATACCGCCAAGATAGTCAATCTGCTCTGCGATGATGAGTGCATGATTCAGTTCTTGCGCGGCGTGCTTTTCAAGTTCGTCCGCAATGTTCATGAACTCAGCACCCTTTATGACTTTTGAATAGACGATGTATCCAATGATTGCCTGATACTCGCGCGACAAGTCCTGGTTCAACAATTCGATCTGCTCGGAGCGTGACACGTTCTTGGAACTGACGGCGGCAGCGTGACTTTTCAAGTTGCTCTCCTTCATCAATAGAGCGTTAAGATCGATGCCATTTTTGTGCGACTCTTTTGGCTCTTTCGCGAACCGCTGCCGCACCATTTTTCACCGTAACAAGAGGCTGCAGCTGAAACTGGTCAAATCTACACAGAGATGTAGAATCGTCGTTCGAACGCTTACGTCCCTCGTTCGTCGAACGACGTGAAAGGAGAATCAGCCAACCGGGATTGGGCGCAATTCTCACCCTGACACATTCCGGCGAAGTGGTATGCTCTGGCCAAATTTGCCTGAAAGGCTTTAGTGTTCGTTGTGCTCGCAATGTCGTTGATGCCTCCTGCTTTGTCTCAGCAAGCGCAGTCAATCCTTCACTGACGATCATTGTCAACGCAATACGAATTGCAGACCATCTCTTAGCAGAACGCCTCAAGTAGAAAATCGCACGGAGCGTCGTGTGTGCAGCACCAAATGTCGCGAGCCCGAATCGGGCTCCGCCTGCATTTTCAATACAATTGGTGAATGGACAAACCTGCAAAGCAAGATCCAAGGGAATATTTCGCTGCCGAGCGGACTTTCCTGGCCTGGATTCGAACGGGACTGGGCTTGATCGATATCGGATTTGCGGTCAGCCGGTTCAGCCTGTTTTTTCCGGCAACTCAGTGCGAACGAATCCCATCTTCCCACTCGCGCTACGGGCCTCTCCGTTTGGTCCGGGGTAACGTTGGTGGGCTTAGGCGTGATTGTCATCCTCAGTTCCGTCCTGCGGCATTTTCAACTCATTCGCGAATTGAAATCAGGTACCTGGGTACCGGGAGGGGTGTCGAGGGACGCCGTAATACTGAGACTGCTGTTGGCTGCCGCTGGGGTCGGCATGTGTGTTTATCTTATTCTTGCGCATTAGCCATTTTGATTGAGGTTGCACTCGGCTAAGAATGAGCTGTCGTGTCGTGATAGCAGCGGAGCGTGGCCCAGTCAACACTCACGCGGCCTTGAGCGCTTCGCTCTTGGACGCTATGCAATCCAGCAAATCCTTCCAAGACTTGGCGAACGAAGCAACCCCTTCTTCAAGGAGCTGGGCCGCCACGGCGCCTGTGTCAATACCGGCCTTGGCGAATTCTGTCAATTTCTCGCCTGGGTTTGAAGGTAAGGCTTCGCCGAATTCTTCATGGGCGGCGAGAGCCTTCAGCGTGGATTCGGGCATCGTGTTGATGGTGGAGGGCAAGGCAAGAGCCTCAACGTACAAGATGTCGGATGCCTTGGGATCCTTGGTCCCTGTGCTGGCCCAGAGAAGGCGCTGGGGCCGAGATCCTTCATTCAAGATGCGCCGCCACCGCGGGGAATCAAGCAGGGTGCGGTACCTCACATAGGCATCCCTGGCGATCGCGATCCCAAGCTGGTTGCGCAAGGCCTCCGGTGCTTTATCCGCAACCGCGACGTCCCAGCGACTGACGAATAGTGATGCCACGGAGCCGACATCGGGATTCAGCCCGGCCGCGATGCGCCGTTCGATGCCGCGCAGATATGCCTCGGCAGCCGCGACATATTGCTCGCCCGAGAACAGCAGTGTTACGTTGACAGGTACGCCTGCAAAGATTGCTTCTTCAATCGCTGGGAGTCCATCGCTGGTGCCTGGGATCTTAATGAAGAGATTAGGCCGCTCCGCACGGGCGTGCAGAGTCTTGGCCGCAGCGAGAGTGCCGGCCGTACTGCGAGCCAGCATGGGCGAGACCTCCAGCGACACCCAGCCATCCACACCATCCGTCCGGTCGTGGATTGGCCGGAAGAGATCGGCGGCCTGCCGGAGGTCCTCGATCGCCAATTCGAAGAAGAGAGCCTCGCCCGATTTGCCCTCTTTCATCTTCTGGCTGATGGCGTCGTCGTAGTCGTGACTATTCTTGATGGCATGATCGAAGATCGTGGGATTCGAGGTAAGACCCGTGATCGATAGCTCCTGGATGTAGCGTTGAAGAGTACCGCTGGCGAGCAGACCGCGAGTGATGTTATCGAGCCAGAGGCTCTGGCCGATCTCATGAAGTTTCTGGGTCGTTTTCATTCCATTTCTCGTGGATAAAATGGTGCTGCGTTGGTGTGGCCGGCTAAGATTGGGGTGAACTGAACACGACGGGGCCCGGCTCTTCATCCCGATGAGTCTGCACTGCTGGGGTTATGCCAGCCGCCGTCCGAAGCGATGATCGCGTCAGCATCTTTCGGCCCCCAGCTGCGGCGTTTGTAAACGTGAATGCGGTGATGGTTCTTGAGGACCGGATCGACCACCTTCCACGCGGCCTCAACCGCATTTTCTCGCGTGAAGAGCGCGCCGTCGCCAGCCATGGCGTCGCTAAGAAGCCTCTCGTAGGGCGTTTCGTCACCCGACTGTTCTTCCGACAGGTAAAGCTCTCGCTGCTCTCCGACGAAATCTTCGCCCGCGCGCTTGACGCGCGCGGCAAGCGCAATCGCCGGGTCGGGGGAGATCCGGAAGCGCAAATAATTCGATCGTCCGGTCGGCGGCTCGGAGTCGGCGAAAAGCCTCTGCGGCGCCGGTTTCAACTCTACCAAGACCTCGGTCGCAGTATCTGGCAGATATTTTCCTGAACGCAGGTACCATGGCACCCCCTCCCAACGCCAGGAATCGATGAATAGCCGCAGAGCGCAGAAGGTCTCAACGTCGGACCCCTTCGCTACATCCGGCAGGTTCCGGTAACCTGCGTACTGGCCGCGGACCACATCGTCTGGCTTCAGACGCCGCATGGCTTGAAAGACTTTGGCCTGCTCGTTGTGCACTGCACCAAAGTCCCGGCTCGCGGGTGGTTCCATGGCAAGGAGGGCGACGACCTGGAAGAGGTGATTCTGGATCACGTCGCGCAAGCAGCCGGCCGTTTCGTAAAACGCGCCGCGCTTCCCCACGCCGAAACTCTCTGAGAGAGTGATCTGAATACTTGCCACGTAGTTGCGGTTCCAGATCGGCTCAAGGAACGAATTGGCGAAGCGGAAATAGAGGATATTCATGATCGCTTCCTTCCCGAGGAAGTGATCGATGCGGAAGATCGAGTCTTCCGGGAACACCGCATGCGCAACTTTATTCAGTTCGCGCGCTGAGGCCAGGTCGCGTCCAAATGGTTTTTCTACGATCACGCGCGCGTGCTCGGCGAGGTTCGCGGCGCCAAGACCTTTGATTACGGTCTCAAAGAGCGAGGGAGGAATTGCCAGATAGTGCGCAGGCCTTTGCGAATCACCCAGCACCTCTTTGATGGCAGCGAATGTGCCGGGGTCTTTATAGTCTCCGCTCACATACTTGAGCAGGGAGAGCAGATGTTGCAATGCGCGTTTATTATCGATTCTGCCTGATCGCTCTATGCTGTCCGTCACACGCTTGTGCAACCGCACCATGCTCCACTTTGGAAAAGCGACACCGATGACCGGAACTTTAAGGGCGCCTGTTTTCACCATTGCATAGAGTGCCGGGAAGATCATCTTGTGGGCCAAATCGCCTGTCACACCGAAGATCACTAGCGCGTCCGAATGGGGCTTGGCCATCAATCGCCTGCCTTGCTGCCAGCGGCCTTTTCCTTATGGCCACCGAACTGAAAGCGCAGAGCCGACAACACTTTTTCGGCAAAGTCGTCTTCACCGCGCGAGCTGAATCGTTCGTAGAGCGCCGCGCTGAGAACGGGGGCCGGAACCGACTCGTCGATGGCTGCGGTAATCGTCCAGCGTCCTTCCCCCGAGTCGGAGACGCGTCCAGCGAACTTCGCCAGGTCCGGGCTATCGAGCAGAGAGATGGCGGCCAAGTCGAGCAGCCACGAAGCAATGACGCTGCCGCGGCGCCAGACCTCGGCGATGTCGGCAATGTTTAGGTCGTACGGATAGTACTCGGGGTGGCGCAGCGGCGTGGTCTCGGCGTCCTCGGTCTGCTTCTTCTTGCCCACGTTGGCATGGTGCAGGATATTCAATCCTTCCGCATACGATGCCATGATGCCGTACTCGATGCCGTTGTGGACCATCTTGACAAAGTGGCCGGCGCCGCTCGGACCACAATGCAGATAGCCGTGTTCGGCGGTGCCGCCTACTTTCTCGCGACCCGGCGTGCGGGGCGCCGAATCGATGCTTGGGGCCAGGGCAGAAAAAATGGGGTCGATACGCTTCACCACGTCATCATCCCCGCCGATCATCAGGCAGTAGCCGCGTTCCGATCCCCAGACGCCGCCACTTGTTCCCGCGTCCACATAGTGGATGCCCTTTGGCTTCAGCGCGGCAGCGCGGCGGATGTCATCGTGATAATAAGAGTTGCCGCCGTCGATGACCACATCATCCTTTTCGAGGAACGGGATGAGAGTCTTCAGCGTCTCATCGACCACCGCGGCCGGCACCATCATCCAGATGGCGCGAGGTGCTTTCAGCTTCTTGGCAAAATCTTCAATCGACGTTGCGCCGACTGCACCGTCTTTGACGGGCGCTTGCGCGGCTTCCGGATGGACGTCGTAAGCAACGCACCGGTGACCGGCCCGCAGAAGGCGCTGCACCATGTTGGATCCCATCCGTCCTAATCCGATCATGCCCAATTCCATGTGTTTTCCTCTCTTCAAAAATGCGCTGACACGATTGAAACTGCGGTTCGAGAATATGCGCCATTTACAGAGCTATGCCGGCGCGTAGACCACATAGCCGCGCGGCGGTGCCGGAAACTCGCTGCTGCCTTCCGCGTTCGTAGTGCGTTCGTTCGGAGCAGCTTTATCGTGGCCGTCCCAGGCGACAGGGACAAATTTCTGGTTCTTCCACTGCGTCTTCACCGTGGTGCCGCTCCACTTGTCGCCCAGGTTGTTGAGCACGTAGATCAGACCCGATTGCTGCACGTCGTCATCGCGAAAGCCAGAGCGCTGCATTATATAAAGATCCGGATCGACATGCAGAATCTTCGAGTCGCCACCGGCATGGCGATGGTGTGCGGCGATGAGAGCGTCAATGCCATTCGGTGTGCCGGTACGGGCCAGACTGTTGTTGTAGTAGTCGTACCAAAATACGCTGGGATAGCCCTCATGCACAAGGATGTAGGAGTAAGCCAGCATCTTGTCATTGACTATCGTGTTGCCGCCCATGTCGTGGTTGTCGACAAAGGTAACGGCCTTCATGGGGCGATCGGCAACTATGGCTCCGTCGCGTGTAAGCTTTCGCAGATCGTAGTGAAAGGTATCGCAGACATTCTTCAACTGGTAGCGCAGCGGGAAGTCGAAGGCGGCCACTTGATTATCCGAGAAGCCGTTCACCTTGGTGAGCCATTGCTCAATGCTTTCGCCGTCCTCCCAGTATTCGCCGACCACGAAGGGGCTGAATTCCTTGCCCTCCTTGACGTAGCGATATTTGGCGATTGTGCCTAGCATCCACGCACCGTAGCCTTTAACGAAGTCGAAGCGGAAACCGTCAAAGCCCAACTCCTCGATAATCAACTGCGCGTATTCCATGATGGAGGTGTAGACGAGCGGATTGCGATGACAGAGGTGCGGGAAGTCGGCGAAGAGTTCGCCTTCCAGCGTAACTTCATACCGGCTGGGATGGAAACAGTTCCAATCGCGAGGGAACCGGCCGCTTTTCGGATAGAACTTGGTCCAGCGCTTTTGCCCGTCGAGTGGGTTAATTTCTTCTTCGTCCCCGCCGGAGTTATGACTAATAACCATGTCCGCGTAGCAGCCCATGCGGTTGTCATGCGCCTTCTTAATGAGCGCCACGAGTTCAGCGCGATTACCGTACCAGGTCTTCTTGCCACCTTTCTGGTCATAGTCGCCCAGGTCGAAGTAATCGTAGGGGTCATAGCCCATCGAACGTGTGCGGGCGGCCTTCGAGATAGGCGGTAGCCAGAGTGCATCGAAGCCGGATTTCGAAAGGTCTTCAACATGCTCTGCAACAAAGTTCCACCAGTTGTGATCTTGTTTCTCTTTCCCAGGACAGTCCCAATAAAATGCCTGCAACATTACGCTCATAGGTATTCCTGATTCCCTTGGCTGCTTGCATCGTTTCGGGCTTAACTGGCGGCGATGATCCAGGCATGCGCCTGCGAGAACTCTGAAGTTGGAAACAACTTAGCGGGGCAGGGCATGAGGAAGTTGAGTAGCTTCATCATTTGTACGATCCAGTCGACGTCTGTGACCACCGCGATACGCTCCCAACGCGTGGGATGTTCCACGCCAATCTTCAGGTCCTCCCAGATGGCGCCTGGGTCGTAGCCGGTGAAATTCGCAGAGGTCTTGTAGAGAAGTCGGATCTTGTCATGCCGTTTCAGCGCTTCGACAACGGCCGGAACAAGAATCCCTTCATAATCCTCTTTTGTGACCTGTCCTTCGCAGGAAAGCGCAATAACATTGTCGGGAAAGTCCTTCAGAATCTCGATCATTAAACCTCCTCCGTCACGCGTGTTGTAAGTACCAACTCCCTGCCGATAGCGGACACGTCACGCTGCCGCGTGCGCAGCATGGGGAGGCTCGATCCCGCCAAACCGCAACTGCCAGCCGCGTTTCAGTCGCACCAGAATGCGGTCGGTTCAATGAATATCGTCAAAGCGCAACCTCATGCATTTCGAGGGCCTTCACTTTGTCGACTCTGCGTTGGTGGCGCGGGGCGCCGCTAAAGCGAGCGCTAAGGAATGTTTCGATCAATTCCCAGGCGAGCGCGGACCCTATCACCTTTCCACCGAGGCAAAACACATTCATGTCGTCGTCTTCCACACCCTGGTGGGCAGAGAAAACATCGTGGATAAGCCCTGCGCGTACACCGGCAACCTTGTTGGCGCAGATGGATGCCCCGACGCCGCTACCGCAGAGCGCGACCCCGCGTTCCACTAGTCCGGCAGCAACTGCCCTGACCAGTGGGATGACATAATCCGGGTAATCGTCGCCTGGGCTCAGATCGCGCGCGCCAAAGTCTGTGACCTCATAGCCCGACCCGCGCAGCAACTCAGCTACCTGCTCCTTCAGAAGGAACCCGCCGTGGTCCGATGCAATGCCCAGGCGCATTATGCCTTCTCCTTGAGACGGTCGAGCACGACATGAGCTTGCTTACAGACGTTATCCACAGTGAATCCGTAATGTTCCATCACGACTGCCCCAGGAGCCGATGCCCCAAAGGTGTCCACCCCGATCACGTCAATTTGCGGGCCTATATACGATTTCCAGCCAAGTGTGGCACCGGCTTCGATGACCAACAGCGGCACGCCCGTGGGCAGGATCTTTTCTCGATAATCGTCCGGCTGCAAGGCGAAGAGGTTTGTGCTCGGCATGCTCACCACTCTTGCCTGAATGCCCTCAGGCGCCAATCGATCACGGCCCTCGAGCGCCAAATGTACTTCTGATCCGGTCGCGACGAGAACGATGTCCGGCTTTGCGCCCGCGGGAGAATCCGCAAGGGTATAAGCGCCAAGTGGCACTCCCGCGGGTATCCCGGGATATTTGTCCAGACCAAGTACCGGGAGACCCTGGCGTGTGAGGATCAGTGCAACTGGACCCTTCTTTCTGCCGATGGCGATTCTCCAGGCGGCCACTGTCTCGTTTGCATCCGCGGGCCGAAGGACGACCATGCCGGGGATGGATCGCAGCCCCACCAATTGCTCGACAGGCTGATGAGTCGGGCCGTCTTCGCCCATGCCAATGCTGTCATGGGTGAAAACATAGATCACTGGCAATGCGTTCATGGCCGCAAGGCGCATCGGAGGACGCATGTAGTCGCTGAATACCAGAAACGTGCCGCCATAAGGGATGAGGCCGCGATGCAATGCCATGCCGTTCAGAATGGCGCCCATGGCATGCTCTCGAATGCCGAAGTGCATGTTGTGTCCGCCCCAGTTCTCCGGCTCGAAGTTTCCGGCGCCTTCTCGATTGGTGTGGGTGCTGGGGTTAAGATCGGCCGAGCCTCCCATCATCTCGGGCAGACGACTGCCCAGCACCGCAATCGTCTTTCCCGATGCAATGCGAGTTGCCATCGGACCGTCTGCAGCACCAAATGTGGGCAGGTCGGCGTCCCAATCCTTGGGAAGTTGCCTGGCGATAACACCGCTGAACTCCGCGGCCAGGCCAGGAAATTCCTGTGCAAAAGCTTTGAAGCGCGACTCCCACTCAAATTGGGCGGACTCTCCGCGCGCAACCGCTTCCCGGAAATGTTCCAAAGCCTCCGCAGGAACATGGAAGGCAGGTTCTACCGGCCAACCCATCCCCTCTTTGGTCAGGCGCACCTCTTCTACGCCAAGCGGCTCTCCGTGGGCCGCGGCGGTGTCCTGCTTGTGCGGGCTGCCAAAGCCAATGTGAGTACGAACCGCAATCAAGGACGGCCGCTGGGTTTCTTGACGGGCATTCTCGAGTGCGAGTGCTACTGCTTCAATGTCGTTGCTCCGCTCCACTCTCTGCACATGCCATCCAAAAGCGGCGAAGCGCGCTATACGATCCTCAGTGAATGACAATTCCGTGCTGCCTTCGATCGTGATGTGGTTATCGGCATAGAGAACGATGAGTTTGCCTAGATGCATGTGGCCAGCGTCCGATCCGGCCTCGGAAGAGATACCCTCTTCAAGGTCTCCATCGCTGACTAGAACATAGGTATAGTGGTCCACGATCCGGTGACCAGGCCGATTGAATCGTGCGGCCAGCGCCACCTCCGCAATGGCCATGCCGACTCCGTTCGTCAGGCCTTGCCCCAATGGCCCTGTAGTAGCCTCGACGCCCGCAGTCTTGCCGTATTCCGGATGCCCAGGCGTCCGACTACCCCATTGGCGAAACCGCTTAAGTTCATCAAGAGGCAGGTCGAAGCCCGTGACATGAAGCAGTGCGTACAACAACGCACACCCATGCCCGGCCGACAATACAAATCGATCCCTATCAGGCCAGTCGGGATCGTGTGGGTTGAATTTGAGCGATCGATCCCAGAGCGCGTACGCCATCGTCGCCGAGCCCATGGGCAAACCAGGATGGCCTGAGTTGGCCTTCTGCACCATGTCGACGGCCAGAAAACGAAGAGTGTTGATGCACAGCTCATCCAACGCAGGCGGTGCAATAGTCGTCGAAAGTGTCGCAGCGGGTGTCATCGAGTGCGCTTTGCCCTTTCACGGCTGAATTGGGTCGAACATCGGACAGGGATTCGAGACCCACGGTTGCGTCAGAACCCAAGCCCCCGCTACATCTTGAGGCCTATATCACTGCACCCCGGGTGCTTGCATTGGCAGGTAAGTTCGGGTGTCTTATTCGCATCGGCACATGTATCGCTGCAGTGATTCTTTCCAGGCGCAGCCGTACATTTGCAGGCCGGGTGTTCGCATTTTTTCGTCGTGGTGATAAAAGCTCCTTTTGCTTGAACATTCCTTCTCTTTATCTGAAGGCTCTGTTGTGTGAGGAATAAGTTCCTCGATCTGAGTTGCTTCTGCTCTCGCCGGGTTTCCAGGCCGGACGATTATCCGCATCCCCATGCTCAGGAGAGGTTCTGCCGCCGTCATCCAGATTTCTCGAGATTCCGGTAGCGTCTGATCAGGGCGTTGGTCGAGCTATCGTGCTGCAATGTTGGCTCAGTCTTGCTCTCGAGTTCTGGAATGATGCGTTGGGCTAGAACCTTTCCCAACTCCACTCCCCACTGATCGAATGAATCAATCTGCCAGATTGTGCCCTGGGTGAAAACGCTGTGTTCGTAAAGCGCGACCAGCTTACCCAACGCTGCAGGAGTCAACCTTTCGAGCAGGATCGTGTTCGACGGCCGGTTGCCCTCAAACGTTTTGTGAGGTGCGAGCCACGGTGGCGTACCATCCGCCTCGACCTCCTGCGTGGTCTTGCCAAACGCCAGCGCTTCAGCCTGAGCGAAAACGTTGGCCAGGAGGATGTCGTGATGCGCGCCTATCTGGTTCAGCGGTTGAGCAAATGCGATGAAGTCGCAGGGTATGAGCTTGGTTCCCTGATGCAGCAACTGATAAAAGGAGTGTTGTCCATTGGTGCCCGGCTCACCCCAATAAATTGGCCCCGTCTGATAATCGACCTTCTTTCCATCCAGCGTCACATGCTTGCCATTGCTTTCCATTGTCAACTGCTGCAGATAAGCTGGGAAGCGCTTCAGGTATTGCTCATAGGGAAGGATTGCGATGCTTTGCGCACCAAAGAAGTCGTTATAATAGACCGAGAGAAGCCCCAGGAGCGCAGGCAGGTTCTCCTTGAAAGGTGCAGTGCGAAAGTGGACGTCCATCTCATGAAAGCCGTCAAGCATGTTCCGGAAGTTGTCCGGGCCAATCGCAATCATGGTGGAGAGCCCGATCGCCGAGTCCATCGAATAACGGCCGCCCACCCAGTCCCAGAACTCAAACATATTCGCCGTGTCGATGCCGAACTTCTCCACTCCCTCGGTATTGGTCGAGACGGCGACGAAATGTTTGGCGATGGCGGCGTTATGTTTCAACGACTCGAGTGCCCACACGCGCGCGGTGTGCGCGTTGGTCATTGTCTCCAGGGTCGTGAAACTCTTGGACGAGACGATAAAAAGCGTCTCCTCGGCATCAAGATCGCGTGTAGCCTCGGCAAAGTCGGTGCCGTCAACGTTGGAGACAAAGCGGAAGGTTAGATCGCGCTGGGAATAGTGGCGGAGTGCCTCGTAGGCCATCACCGGCCCCAGATCCGACCCGCCGATGCCGATATTGATCACATTGCGGATGGGTTTGCCGGTATAGCCCTTCCACTCTCCACTACGCACGCGGTTGGAGAAATCAGCCATCTTGTCCAGGACTGCATGGACCTGCGGCACCACGTCTACGCCATCTACGAAAATCTTTTGCTCTTTCGGCGCTCTCAGAGCCACATGCAAGACCGCGCGCTTCTCGGTGACGTTGATCTTTTCCCCGTTAAACATCGCTTCGATGCGAGACCGCAGGCCGGACTCTTCGGCAAGCTGCAGCAAGAGACGAATCGTTTCGTCGGTGATGCGATTCTTCGAATAATCGAAATAAATGCCAACGGCCTCGGCGGTCAATCGTTCCCCGCGCTTCGGGTCCTCCGCGAACAGCTTTTGCAGATGAAGTTCGCGGTTTTTAAGCGCGTGGGCTTCGAGGGTTTTCCAGGCGGCGCGTTGAGTGATAGGTGCAATGGTTGCTGTCATATTCGTTCCACTTCCGATAATCGTTTTTCCTTCATTTGCCGCCTCCAACTAGTGCGAGCGGAGGCCGTTACCGCAAAAGCATTGAGAGCCGTGATGACCTATATGTGGTTAGTCGGCAATAATGCTCCCTCTCTTTTCTTAGCCCTGAGATTGTTGGCTTCGGCATGTTAGTTCCGACTCTCTTTTTGTGCATAAGCACAAGCACCACTACGGTATTCTCCGGAGATATACACGGTCGCGGGGGGATGTTCGTGTGTACCACCACACTCCTCCAGAATCCCACGGTCGACTATGACGATCCGGTCAATTCTGCACATTCTTGCCGGATGCCTGACGGCCACGTCAATTGTCAATTTCGATGCTGTCGTGATGGACGGAAGCAAATCACGCCGCGTCTCCGTAAAACCGCGCGGTCGCATCGAAGACCGCCCCTCAATTAAGTCAAATTTCGCCCATTCCTGAGCAACACTGCACAGCTTCAACAATCTTGCGAGCAGGAACTGAACAGCTTGTGGGCGGAGGCCTATTCCCCCGAGGTTGACTGGGAAATACGCGGAGAACCACTACCCTGCCGCCTCGCCGTGGACCAACACCCGTCCGTCGCCGTCGCTCGGTATAACCTCCCACGCCTTCTGGACACCTTTGCGCTCAAGTATGGAGAGGACACGGCTGGGATCTCCCAGATCGCTCCAACCGAGTCCAGTGCCACAGAGCACGGCTAGATCATGAGGGTACATCGATAGAACGTCATGAGAAAAGTTAGTGGCACGAATACCAGCGTAAAGATCGCACAGCGCCGCTGTCCCGGAAGCTGGTGCGAACGACGGCCGAGTGGATTCGAACGCTTCAACCAGATTTGGAAGCGCCTGCCGTATGATTTTCATGAAGGCGCGAACGTGGCCAACCATGACGAAGCTGTTCCACAGACAACCTCGCTTCATCAAGGCAGAAGCAAGCATTACGTCAGGCTTTTCCCAGAAGCATTTGACGCGGCAAACAGAGTCCGACACAGGACTCCCTAAAGGAGCGCCAGGCTCGATCCAACCGTACTCCACCTCCGGAGTTTCGGGTGTGATGCCCAGCAGCACCACCATCTTGGGGTTAGATGCTGCTGCGGTATAAGCCGAATCGATATGGCTAATAAACGTCTCATCATTTGAAAAATAATGATCCGAAGGAAAGAAGGCGACAATACCTTCAGAATCCAATTCGCAGAGACGCATCACAGTGTAGAGAACTGCGGGCGCCGTACCCTGGTTGCAAGGCTGAATGATCGATCTCGGGGGTGGCATTCCGGCAATGTGATCGGCATAAAAAGGCTCATGCGTCCTCGTCAACACCAGCAAAGTCCGCCGTCGAGGAATCAATCTGGAAATGCGTCGCTGGGTCTGCTGCAAGAGCGTCTCTTTCCCCATAACGGCGCAAAACTGCTTCGGCCTATCGTCACCTGCGATTCTGCGCGTAAGTGGAAGCAGTCGCTTCCCGTCGCCTCCGGCCAGAATCGCGGCCCAGCAGTGACAGCGCGAATTGTTGCCATTGATTTTCATTGTCAGTACCTAAGTGCATCTCAACGGTCCAAGCGGTCTATCGCAATGAATTGAATGACATACAGGCGACGTCTAGTTAAACGTAAGAAGCCAAATACTTCTTTTTCCAGCATAGGAAGCTCCTGTTTCTCGCAATCACGGTAAGATGGTTCGGAGCCTGACGCCGCTGAGCGCTGTTTCCCATTCTCATTTCAGTTCTCCATCGGCGCTGCGCAAGACGCTGTTGTCCTCACATGGCCAACAGGAGAAAGCAGGATTTGCCATACCGGCAAATGATGAGAACGAAATGATCCTGCACTGGCAAGCAGGTAGAATCTCCACATCCGATGGAATCTTTCGGTATATTGCGCTTTAATCGTCTCCCAACTGGCTTCAAAGTTTTGGAACCATGCCATCAACGTTCGGTCGTAATCCGGACCCCAATTCTGCCATTCTTCGACCACGAAATACTCTCCTATGGCCGAACCTATTTGCGGAATAGACGGAAGGTGAGAATTCGGGAAGATGTATCGTTCGATCCACGGGTCGGTCGTGCGGACCGAGCGTTGCGAGCCGATTGTGGATAAGAACAGTTTGCCTGTATCGCGGAGAACCCGGCGAGCTATGTTGAAGAACATCCCGTAATTCTTGTACCCGACGTGCTCGAACATACCGAACGAAACAATACGGTCGAATGAGTCGTGGAGATCGCGATAATCCGTAAGGTGCAACTCCACTGGCAGGTCGGCACACAGGGTCTGCGCGAGCTCCAGTTGTCGCGGCGAGAGCGTGATGCCAACTACATTGACCGCGTACCTTTCCGCTGCGAATTTCGCAAAACTTCCCCAGCCGCAGCCGATGTCGAGCATTCTTATTCCAGGCTTAAGATCGAGCTTGCGACATACAAAATCGAGTTTTCCTTCCTGAGCTTCGTTCAAGTTCGCTGCCTGTTCCCATCGGCCACACGTATAGACCATGCGCCGGTCAAGCATTGCCTGAAAAAGATCGTTCCCCAGATCATAGTGTTCTTTGACAACCTTGTTGGAACGTGATTTTGTCTGTACGTTGAAGATAATAGCCTTCAAAAGCAGCGATATCGCGCGGAAACTCAAGGCTGCTCGCCGGTCAATATCTGCCGCGAAGATCTTGGCGAAGAACTGATCCAGCTGTCGGCAGTCCCACCAGCTAACTTGAAGACATGATGGTCAGTTCGTCCTCCTCAATTTCTCCGTCATCATCGAAAAGAGCGCTCGCGCGCGCCGAGCTACCGATCAGTTCGTGATGAACGCCCAGCGCTCAGGCCGTTCCAAAGTGTGTTTGAGCGATACAGCATACTGGGGCGGTACGCCATGGTTCAGTATCAAACCTGCTTTGGCGACTCTTGTTTTCTGACCCCGTAGTTTTGCTTTGTCTAATCGACTCTCTTTCGGTGGTGATCCAATCATCGACCTCCGCTCCGGCTTGGCACTTTCGTGCTTCGTGAATGTCGTAGTCTCTTCGCCGAATTGGCTCTTCTGCTCGCTTAGTTTCCGTCCGCGCCAATGCCAATTCCGGTCAATATTGCTCACATCTGCCGGCCTCTAGTTGACCGATTCTGATTTATCCCGCGAACCCCTAGGAACTTGTTGAAATAGGTACACGGTGTGCGGCGTTGCACCAGTTCTGTTCGTCTAACAGGTATGCGTGGAGACGAGCGGATTCAGGATGGGATGTTCAGCTATGTATCGTTGGAGCAGCGTG